>Ga0182027_10005682_pt1 | contig 18860 bp, 14 predicted proteins | sample 712E1DmetaG_FD_121300 | JGI IMG/M metagenome (GOLD analysis project Ga0182027, IMG submission 121300) | Permafrost microbial communities from Stordalen Mire, Sweden - 712E1D metaG (Illumina Assembly) | ecosystem: Environmental > Terrestrial > Soil > Wetlands > Permafrost | place: Sweden...
ACCTCCGCTCGCCCTTCGACAGGCACGCTACCACCTTTCAGGCGCGCGCGGGCTTCTCCTCCGCCAGGCTGTCAGTAAGGTTGAGGCGGCTGCTTTTTCAGCAGCCTGCTAGGGTGCCCCAGGGCCCGGCGCTCCCCTGATGGCGAGGTAGCTGCCAAAGCCGACCGGGATCGGCAGCCAGAAGTTGATCAGCCGGTAGACGAGCACCACCGCGACCGCCTCCGGTGAGGGCACGTCGAAGCTCACCAGCAGCGTGATCAGCAGGCCTTCGACGGCGCCCAGGCCGCCGGGGGTCGGCGCCAGGCTGCCCACCGAATTGGCCACCGCGTAGCTCACCGTGAGCGCTGCCAGGGGAACGTGGTAGCCCAGCGCCACGAACACCAGGTAGAGGCAGAGCAGGTCGAAGACCCAGAACATGCAGGAGTAGGCGACCGCGGTGCGCTTGGCGCCGCGGTGTGTGCTCATGTGGCGCATGGCGGCGAACAGGCTGTCGAGCCACTCGTCGATCTGGTCGGGCCGGATGCGCTCGCGCCGGTAGGCGCGGTTGATGAGGCCGACGATCTGCGACACGCGGCGCCGCATCTTGGGCCGGTGACGGTACAGGTAGAGCCCGTAGCCGGTCAGCCACAGCAGGGCCGCGATCAGGATGAGCGCCAGCCCGTAGCTCCAGGGGTGCAGCCGTCCGCTCGACACCACCGACACGAGCGCCACCAGGAACATGACCCAGAGCACGATGTAGGTGAAGAAGTTTTGGGCGGCGATGGCCACGAAGATCAGCCCGTGGGGCGCGTCGCGTTTGCGCAGCGCGTTGTAGCTCACGACCATGCCGGCCGCGCCGCCGGCGCCGAACAGGTGGCTGAACGACAGGCCGGCCAGGACGATGTTCATGACCGCGCCGAAAGCCAGGCGGACGTCGAGCACCCGCAGGACGTGGCGGAAGAGGTCGGCGTAGCCGACCAGCGACACGGCCTCGGCCACGACGGCCACCAGCAGCAGCGGCCAGCGGGCGTGGCGCAGCAGGCCGAGGGCCCGTTCCGGACCCACGAGGCGGGGCAGCAGCAGGTACAGAACGACGACGATCAGAACGATGAAGATGACCCTGCGCAGCGCTTTGATCTCGTCCCTCCCGCCTGCGCCGTCGCCGACGGTGTGCGTGCTCGCCTAGGAGAGGAACATCGGCTTGCCCAGCATGTCGCGCACCCTGGGCCGGTACTGCTCGGCGTCATAGAGCTCGGCGACGTCGATCTTGCGCTGGCCGCCGGCGACGGTGTCGAGCGGGATCGAGGTGTAGCTGCCGCCCTGCAGGGCGACCAGCCGACCGGTGTGGCCCTGCACGAGCTCGTCGAGGGCCAGGGTGCCGTAGGCGGTGGCGACCATGCGGTCGAGGGTGTCGGGGGCACCCGAGCGGATCACGTAGCCGAGCTGCTGGAACATGACGTTGGTGCCGGTGATGCGCTTGATCTCCTGCGAGACCGCCAGGCCGATGCCGCCGAGCTTGCGGTGGCCGAAGGCGTCGGCCTCGCCGCCCTCGGTGATGTCGCCGCCCTCGGGCACGGCGCCTTCGGAGATCGTCACCATCGAGTAGTGCGACGGGTTGCCCTGGCGGTCTGCCGCCAGGAAGCCGGCGAGGCGCTCCATGTCGAAGGGCACCTCGGGGATGATGGCCCGGTCGACGGCGGCCAGATAGGCCGCGTACAGGCTCGTTCCGCCCGAATGGCGCCCGAACAGCTCGATGATGCCGATGCGCTCGTGCGAGCCCAGCGCGGTGCGGAAGTTGGTGATCATCTCGACCGCGCGCGTGATCGTGGTCGAGAAGCCGATGCAGTAGTCGGTGCCCAGGACGTCGTTGTCCATCGTCTTGGGAATGGCCACCGCTGGAAAGCCCTCGCGGCTAAGGCGTTCCGCGAACGACAGGGTGTCTTCGCCGCCAATCGGGATGAGGGCGTCGAGACCGAGGTGGTTCAGCACGCGGATGGCGTGTGCCGTGCAATCGACCTTGCCGTCGTCGCGGGCCGCGCGATCGGCGGCGCGCACGAACGCCGGCACGTCGCCGGCCTTGACCGCGACCGGGTTGGTGCGCGAGCTGTGCAACATCGTGCCGCCGCTGCGGTCGATGCGGCGCACGGCCTCGCGGTCGAGCGTCACGGTGAAGGCGGCCGCCGTTGAGGGATCGTCGGGGTCGATGCCCATCACGCTGGCCCAGCCGCGGCGCAGACCGACGACCTCGATGCCGTGGTCGGCCGCCCGGCCGACGACCGCCTTGATCGCCACGTTCAGACCGGGGACGTCGCCGCCGCCCGTGAGAATGCCGATCCGCTGTACGTTCGCCATGAGTCCTCCAGAAGGTGGGGGAGTGGTGCGCCCCCGCTTTGCCGTTGCGCCTTTCGTGTGTGTCCCGGGTGTCGCTGCCGCGGTGTTGGAAGCCCGAGCGAATCTATCATGATGGGCTACGCCGTGCGGCGGGTATCGTGGAGGCGCGATGCAGACTGGGCCACAGCCGACCCCGATACCGGTGGACGACGCCCGCGCCGCGGGCGCCGCGGCCTACGACGGCCTGACGCCCTGGCTGTACGACGCGATCATGTGGCCCGCCGAAAAGCTGCTCATTCAGCGCTGGCGGCGGCGCCTGTACGGCGCCGCCGCCAGCGCCGCGGGCGCGCCGGTGCTCGAGATCGGCGTAGGCACCGGCGCCGGTCTGCGCTTCTTCCCGGCTCACACCGAGGTTGTGGCCGTGGAGCCGTCGGCGGCGATGGCGGCGCGGGCTCGCGCCCGCGCCGGCGCCGGGGTCGCGATCACCATCGTCCAGGCCCGTGCCGAGGAGCTGCCCTTCGCCGACGCATCGTTCGACTGTGCCATCGCCTCGCTCACCTGGTGCAGCGTGGCCGATCCGCTCGCCGCCTTCGCCGAGGTGCGCCGGGTGCTGCGGCCGGGCGGCCGTCTGTTCCTGCTGGAGCACGTGCACCTCGCCTGGCAGCCCGGCCGGCGACTGCAGAGCCTGGCGGCGCCGGCCTGGCGGCGCGTCGCCCAGGGCTGCCGTCTCGACCAGGACACCGTCGGCCTGCTCGGGTCGGTCGGGTTCGCCGTACAGCGGCGCCGCGACCACCTGCTCGGCTGGATCGTCGAGATCGAAGCCCGCCGCTAGGTCCGCGGGGCGCGCCCGGCGGCGCTGCGGGGGCCGCCCGGTGGCGCTGCGGGGGCCGTCGGACGGCGTCGGCGCGGGGCGTCCGGGTTGCCCGGGCGTTCGATGTGTGGTCTACTACCGGACCAGCGTACGACAAGCGCTTCGCCCCCTCTCCATCCCCTCCCTCGCTCTTCGAGCACACGTGCGACGTGTGCGGGCCGGGTGCGGGTCGCGAGAGGTCGACAAGCGCGGCCAGGTCCGACGGCACAGGTCAGCCCGCTGTCGCCGGACACACCACGTCGAAGGGAACCCGTGACCGGATGGAAGAAGACAACTAGCGCACTTCTCATCAGCATCACCGTACTCCCGATCCCCTCAGCCCTCGTTCTCGCCTCTCCTGGTCCTGCTCGCGCCGCGAGCCTGTCGACCCGCCTGACCCACGCCCGCCGCGAGCTGCGCCATGCCGGCGCGCGTCTGCGCCGCGATCGCCAGGCCTACGCGGCAGCGCTGGCGGCTGCCGGCGCGGCATCCGCCGACACCGCCGTGACGCCGAGCCCCACCCCCTCGCCGAGCGACTCGCCGACCGTGACGCCGAGCGACTCGCCGAGCGCGGCGCCATCCGCGACACCCGCGCCCACCCTGGCGCAACTGCGGCACGCCGTGGCCGTCGACAAGCATCGCGTGCGCGTCTGGCGCGTACGGGTCGTACGACTGGCCCACGAGCTCGCGCTGCGGCGGGCGGCGGCGCACGGCGACTGGATGCCGATCGTGCGCGATGCGGCTCAGCGCAACCACATCAGCGCGATCGGTCTGCGACGGCTGATGTCGCTCGAGTCCGGCGGTCGCGTGCACGCCGAGAACGGCAGCTTCCACGGCCTCTACCAGTACTGCTGGTCGACCTGGCGGGCCGCCTGGAACCCGTGGCGCGCCTCGTCGCTGTACGACGGCGAAGCCCAGATCCGCGCCACCGCCGTCGCCATCCGGCGCGGCTGGGGTCCGCAGATGTGGCCCAACACCTACCCGCGGGCGTTCTGAAGGAGCGCAGCGAGGGGCGGCGGCGGGGTGCTCGTGCGAACACCCCGCCGCCGCCTCGTTCACCCCGCCGCCCCGCCGCAGTCGCTCAGCTGAGGCTCATCAGGTAGCGCTCGGCGGAGGCCGCGGCGGTCGAGCCCTCGGCCACCGCGGTGGCGATCATCTTGACCTTGCCCGGGTACTCGGCGAAGTCACCGGCGGCGAACAGACCGGCCGTGGCCGTCTCCATCGCCGCGCTGACCGGCAGCCGCGAGCCCCCGATGCCGAGCTCCCAGGCCGCGACGCCGCGCAGCTCGGGCACCTGCCCGATGCTCACCATGAGCAGGTCGGCGGGGCAGTCCACCGTGCTCTCGTCGGCCAGAGCCACCACCACGCGTTCAAGGCGCTCGCGACCGACCAGCTCGACGACCTCACCGTTGGTGACCAGCTTGATGTCGGCCTCGGCCAGGCGCTGCTGCGAGAACGCATAGGCGCTGAAGGCTTCGCGGCGATGGACGATCGTCACCTCGGCCACCGTGCGCAGCGAGAGCGCCGTGTCCAGGGCCGAGTCGCCGCCGCCCACCACCACCACGTGCTCCGCCTGGATCTCGTCGATCGGCGGCAGACGGTAGGCGAGTCCCTTGCCCTCGAAGCGCTCCTCGTCGGCCAGGCCGAGCCGGCGCGGCATGAAGCGGCCCAGGCCGAGGGCGAGCAGCAGCGTGCCGGCTTGGATCTCGCCGTTGCCCTTACCGTTCGCTTTGCCCGCCACGACGCCGTTGCCGGTGTGAGTGCCGTTGCCGGTGCGGATCACGAAGTCGCCGTCGTTGCGGCCGACGAACTCGACCGGCCGCCACTCGAACAGCTCGGCCCCGAAGTGACCGGCCTGCTCGGCGAGCCGCAAGGCGAGGTCGCCCGAGGCGATCTCGGCATGCGCCGGGAAGTTGGTGACCGGCTTGGTGGGGTAGAGGTTGATGAGCTGGCCGCCGAAGGCCTCGGCCTCGAAGACCGCGGTCGACAGCCCCCGCATGCCGCCGTACATGGCGGCCGCCAGGCCGGCCGGTCCGCCGCCGATCACCGCGAGGTCGTAACGTGCCATCGAGAGCCTCCTCGAATCAAAGCCAGAGCGATTCAGTCCGAGTATCCCACCGAGCGTGCGGTTGCAAGCGGACTGGGGCGAGGGTATGCGGAGTCGGGCGAGGCCGCGGCGGGCAGCGAGTCTGCGGGGCGGCGGGCAGCGAGTCAGGGGGGCGGCTAAGCCGCTATAATGACTCGCTACCCGCCGCCGCCTCGGCTGCGGGCGCGCGACTATGCGAGGGGGCTCGCAGCGCAGCGCCCTCGCGCCGATGCCGGAGTGGCGGAACTGGCAGACGCGCCGGACTCAAAATCCGGTGCCGTTCACGCGGCGTGCGGGTTCGACCCCCGCCTCCGGCACCACGTTCTCCCTGATCGGGCCGATCGGGCCGTCGCGCCGCTGGACCTTACATTGACTTTCGCTCAGGCAAGGAGCGCGAGGATTTCCTCTTGAGAGGAACGGACGGCGTCCTTCACATCGACCGCGAGGTTGACTTGCATGGTCGCCTCGGCCAGAGCGACAAGGTCCTCGTCAATGGGGTAGCCCTTTTGCTCGCGAAGCCAATGAAGGACCTTCGCCAGGCGCCAGATCGAGGGCCTGCCTTCATGGACGGGCGCCGGCGCGAGGGCTTCGCTGTTGAACAGGAGCTTTCGCACGTTCTGCCGCGAAACGTGCAGAAGATCGGCGACGTCGGTAAAACCTACCAGGTCGGGAGAGGCCTCGATGAGCGCCGCGTCTGGGATCGCGCGCCTGACGTTTGCAATGGCATGGAGGACCGCGTTCTGCGCCGAGTCGGCCTCTCGGACGAAACTGAGCGCGATGCGTGCCCGTCGACCGACGCCGACGATGGCATCGTCACAATCGGATTCGCCAAGTCGCTCAATGTAATCATCAACGTCGACGCCTGACGCCGGCAGCGCGAACGCCAGCGTGAATTCGTAGCTCTTCATCGGTCATTCCTCTTGCTCGCGGTGCACGCGTACGCAGCGGTCCACGACTTTCCTGATCTGCCCGGCATGATTCTCGGGGATCCTGGGGTGCTCCAGCTGACGGTGACGCAGTATTCGCCGCACCGGCACTCCGGGTCGTTGTGCGGGCAGTACATCTTGCCCCATCCATGTGCTCGGGGAGCGCTGGGTTCAATGCGCCAACCATGGCTCTCGGCGTACCTCAGCGCTGCTTCGATGTGGCGGTCATGGTGCCGCTTCCTGGGCATATGAGCCCACTCCGTCACGACTATCGGCAGAAGGAGGGCGGTTGTCAATTGACAACTACCGTGTGCCCGACGTGGCGTCTGGTATATCGCTCGACGCAACAGCCGCGGCCGGGCTTCGCAGCCGAGTTGGGTGACATTGCGCTCGCGTGCTCGGTCATGTTCCAGTTCCTCGTGGAGCGAATCATGTACCGCAACCCGCCACGGAACCTCAGGACGCGCGTCGCCCGACTTGTCACACGAGCGGTGGTTGGCTTGAGCGTGCGTGCCGCCTGTCCCGCGGTCGCGTGTTCGAGCCGCCGCCCTCAGGCGGCCGGACCCGCGGCGAGCAGCACGGTGCCCGTATGCAGCGTGCCCAACGGGTCGGTCCAGCCGATGGCGACGCTGTCACCGGGCTGGTGGCGGCCCAACAGAGTGCTCAGGGTGGTGGGCGAGTCGACCGCTGAGCCGTCGAACGAGACGATCGTGTCGCCGACCACCAGGCCGATCTGGGCGGCCGGTGTGCCCATGAACACCACGGCGACCGACGCGCCGGAGCTCGGCGCACCGGACTGACCGCCGATGCCGCCGCTGCCGCTCTGGCCGCCGCCCTGGATCTCGACACCCAGGAACGCGGTCGCGCCGATGTGCACGGTAGCCGAGGCGTCGTGGTTCTGGATCTGGGCGACGATCGCCATGGCCGTGTTCACCGGGACGGCGAAACCTTGACTTGCCGACGAGAGGAACGAGTAACCGTCGGAGGTGGCGGTGTCGACGGCGATCACCTGGCCGGCGGTGTTCACGAGCGGTCCGCCGGAGTCTCCGGGCCGGATGGCGGCGTCGGTCTCGAGCAGGCCGCTCAACTGTTCAGAGCTGCCGTCCAGCGAGTCGCTGGCGACCACCTGCTGGCCGAGCGCCACCAGCGATCCGCCGGCCGCGCTGGGCGTGCCGCCGGTGCCGCCGGCGTTGCCGATGGCGACCACCGACTGGCCGACCGTGACCCTGGAGGAGTCGCCGAGCCGCGCGGTCGTCAGCCCGACGGCGCCACTAAGCTGGATGACGGCCATGTCGTGACTGCGGTCGTAGCCCACCACCGTCGCCGTGTAGGTCTGGCCGTTGCCCACGTCGGTGGCGCTGATGGCGGTCGCGCCATTGATCACGTGGTTGTTGGTCAGCACCAGTCCCGTGGCGGTCAGAACGATGCCCGTCGCGGCCGCCTGGCCGGACTGATAGCCCAGCGTGACCTCGATGTCGACCAGGGCCGGGTCGACTCTCGAGGCGATCGAGGCCACGTCGCCGGCGGCGAGCGACCGCGTGCTGCCGGCGGACTGAGTCTGCGGCATCCGGGCGGCGGCCACGCGCCAGAGGCCCTGACCGATCACGACGCTGACAAGCGCCGCGGCGGCCAGCAGCAACGCGCCGACCGCGATCCGCGCGAAGCGGCGCCGGCGCGGCGGCGAGCCTCGCCACGGTGAGCCTTGCCACGGCGGAACCGGCTGCCCTCTTGTATCCGCAACGGGTGGCTGACCCCAGTTCGCTTGCGGCGGCGGCGGACCCCAGGTCGCCTGCGGTGGCTGCCCCCAGCTCGCTTGCGGCGGTGGCGGCACCCAGTTCGCCTGCGGCGGCGGCGGACCCCAGCCTGTCTGTGCCCAAGGTGGCGGGCTTCGGTTCGTCTGCGGGGGGAACGGGTCCCAGCCGGCGGGCGCTGCGCTGCCGGCCGGGTCCGGCGGCGTCGTGCCGGCGTAGCCGAGCTGGTCGTCGAGCACTCTGTCTTGGTCGGGGACCGGGGGGCCTGTGGGCCCTCCCGGCGACGATGGATCGGACATCGTGCCTCCGCACGCTGGGACCGACAGGCGATTCTCAGAGTCTATCGGCCGAGGGGCGCGAGAAGTGGAGCTACGCGCCTCGGCGAGCTCTGGGCGCGGCCCGTCCGAGGCCGATCGTCAGCCGATCGCGTCCAGTGCCGCGGCGGCCGTGGCCAGCAGCGTCCAGAGGGCGTCCCGCAGGTTCGTCGTGGCGCGGTCCGACGCGTGGGCTCCCTGCTCGTCGCCGGTCAGCGCGACGAGCTCGACGAACGGCCCGGGCAGGGCGCGTTCGTCGCCGGTGAGCCGTTGGGCCCGGTTCTGGAAGCGAGAGGTCAGCTCGTAGCTGCGAACGGCGCGGGCAGTGTCGTCGTCTTCGGGTCGCGGCGGCCCGTCCTGCCAGCGCAGGACATACTCCCATCCCCGGTAGACCAGCGGCGCCTCGTCGGGCGCGGCGGCCAGCGCCCGGCAGAGGGCGTCGAGGCTGCCTCCGGGGAGCGCGAACTCCCGGGGCCCGTTCAGCCAGCACCACTCGGTGCTGGGCTTCAGCACGTCCATTCTCAGGCGTCTTCTCATGGCTGCCCTTCAGTCGGCGCCCTTGAGTGTACTACCGGCCGCGGTCGGCGAAGACACCGTTTCGCCGCTGAAGGCGACGACGCGATCGCGACCAGCCCGCTTGGCCTCGTACATCGCCCAGTCCGCCCTGTCGAGCAGCTCCGCCTTGGTGCCGGCGTCGGCGGGGAACGTAGCCGTGCCGATGCTGACCGTGACGGCATCGTCGCTCGCGGTGTCGTCGGCGATCGTCTGGCGGATGCGCTCGGCCACCGTGGTCGCGGCCTGCGCGTCGGAGCCCAGCAGGGCGACCACGAACTCGTCTCCACCGTAGCGGGCCGCCATGTCGATGCGTCGCGTGGAGCTCTCGATCGCTCGCGCCACCCGGCAGAGAGCATCGTCGCCGGTCTTGTGGCCGAGCGTGTCGTTGAACGATTTGAACTGGTCGAGATCGACGAACAGGACCGACAGGCTGCGACCCTCGTCGCGAGCCCGGGTCAGCTCCTCGTCGAGCCGTTCGTGCAGGTAGCGGTGGTTGTACAGGCCGGTCAGGCCGTCGGTGATGGCCTCGAGCTCGGCACGGCTGTACCGCAGGGTAGCCGTCTGCAGCATCGACGCCAGGCCCTGCGAGAAGTCGCCGCGCAGCTCCTGCCGGCCGTTGGCCTCGACCGCCGCCTCGTCGACCGTCAGCGCGCCGACGACCGTTCCGCGGGCATCGCGGATGGGGACGCAGCGGCTGAGCCAGACGCCGTAGCCGTCGGCGCTGAACACGTTGGCCTCGAGGCTGGCGCCGGCCAGCACGGCGGCCAGCTCGTCGTGGTCGAACCAGCGGTCGCCGACGTGTGACACCTCCGCGGCGGTCTCGCCGGTGTCGAGGACGGTGATGCAGGTGTCGCCCTCGGTGGCGTAGGTCGTGATGAAGCGCACGCCCGGATGGCCGTCGCGGAACCGGCGCAGGGCCGCCACCATCTCCCGGTACTGCGGCCGCGCTTCGTCGGCGCGAGTGCGCAACAGGGCGTGCGCCTCGGCGTCGACGAGCCGGGCGGCCTCGACCGCCACGCCGATGATGCGGCGACGTCGTTCGTCGAGACTTGCGAGCACGCGCAGGAAGACCTCCACCATCTCGGGATCGAACTGCGTCCCGCTGCACTTGCGTAGCTCGTCCAGGCACTCGGGGTAGGTCATGCCGCGCCGGTACGGTCGTGCGCAGGACATGGCGTCGTAGCAGTCGACCACGCACATCGCTCGTGCGATCGGCGGGATCGCCTTGCCCACCAGACCGTCGGGGTAGCCGCCGCCAGCGAAGCGCTCGTGGTGGTGTCGCACGCCGGCGACGAGGTCTTCGGCGAACAGGGGCCGCACGATCTCGGCGCCGATGGCCGGATGCTGGCGCATGAGCTCCCACTCTTCGGCGTTGAGCGGCCCCGGTTTGAGCAGGACCCGGTCCGAGACGCCGATCTTGCCGATGTCGTGCAGGTAGGCGGCGTCCTGGACCTCGGTGATGCGCTCTTCGGGCCAGCCGAGTTCGCGTCCCAGGAGGACCATGTAGGCGGCGACACGGGCCGCGTGGCCGAGCGTGTAGTAGTCCTTGGCCGAGAGCGCCGAGCTCAGTGCCTTGAGATTGGCGAGATGGAGGCGCCTGATCTCACGGAACAGGTGGGCGTTGTGGATCGCCACCGACGCCTGTTCACCCAGGGCTCGGGCGAGCTCCAGCTCGTTCACGCTGAAGTGCCTCTCGTAGGTCGACTCGGTCATGACGACGAGCCCCATGGGTCTGCCGCCGAAGCTCAGCGGGATCGAGAGGCAGCTCTTCTCGCCGTTTGCCTCCATCGACTCTCGACTGGCCGGGTCGAGCCCGTCGTCGGAGAGGCACTCCAGGCAGACCTCGTCACGCTCCAGGATCTCGCGACCGAACGCGTAGTCGGAGAGCGCGTAGGTCGCGCCCGACCACTCCCAGCCGCTCGGCTCGACCTCGTAGAACGCCTGCGCCGTGAGCGTGTCGGTCGCCTCATCGTAGACCCAGATGGTGCAGTCGGTCGTCCCCAGCGCCGTCACCGTCTCGCGCGCGACGGTGTCGAGCACGTCGTCGAGCATGACGCTCGAGGTGATCGCCCGGCTGGCCTCGATGAGTGAGGTCAAGCGGCGGGCGTGCTCCTCCTGTGCGCGATAGACACGGGCGTTGTCGACGGCCAGCGCGGCCATGCGACAGACCGACTCGACGGTGGCGATCTCGTCGTCGCTGAACGTGCGCTCCGTGCGCGTCTCGAGCAGCTCGACCAGGCCGACCACCGACTCCCTGGCGATGAGCGGCACCGTCAGGCAGCTCCGCTGGCCATAGCGGCGCATCTCCCGACGCTCGCGCTCGTTGAGTCGCTCGTCGCGATCGCTGGCCACGGCGACCGTCGTGCGCGTCTCCACGGCCAGCGCCCAGGTGGCCCACTCGTGCAGCGCGAGGTCGCGGCCCTGCCATGCGAGGTCGATCTCGTCGTCGCCCAGGCTCACCGCGCAGGTCAGCTCGTCCGCGCCGGTCAGGCTGTAGATGTCGCAGTACGGGACGTCGATGGCGGCACAGAGGCGCTGCGCGGTGGCGAGGAACACGTCTTCGGGCTTGAGGCTGGAAACGAAGGCGAGACCGGATTCGTTGATGAGCACGGCGCGCCGGTCGTGGGCGGCCAGGTCGTGGTGAAGGGCGGCGTTGGCTATGGCCCGCGCGGCGAGCTGGGCCAGGCCCTGTAGGAGCTCCAGATGCGGGAAACGGCGGGGGACGTGGTCGAGCAGCAGGACCTCGCCGATCTGCTCGCCGTCGGCGACCAGGGGCAGGTGCAGACCGCTGCGGTAGCCGTCCTTGAGCCAGGCCTCACGCTCGGCCTCGCTCGCGCCGCGCTGCGTCTCTATGTCGAAGACTTCGATGGGCTCTTGCCGGACGTGCTGTCTTGGCGTGAGGAAGAACTCGCTCGCGGGGTACAGGCGGCCGGCGAAGGACTCGTGGACCACGTCGCCGTCGACACTGACGAGGCCGCGCGTACCGCCCTCCTCCCAGGCGCAGATGTCGCAGGTGGCCGCGTCGGCGACGGCGCGCAGTCGGCGGGCGATCGAGACGATCACCTCGTCCAGGTCGAGGCTGCGGCCGAACTCCAGGCCGGCCTCGACCAGAGTCCGCAGGTCGGCGTCGTCGCTCGGCGACGAGCGGCGGCGAGAGTCGCCGCCGAGGCGACTCGAGGGAGTCGCCGGCGGCGGCGAGCGGCGGTCGGCGAGCCAGCGCATGATCTCGGGCCGGGCGAACCGGCGCTGGCCTCCGGGCGTGCGCCGGCAGGCGACCTTGCCCGTGTCTCCCCAGCGGCGCAGGGTGCTGGGGCTGACGCCGAGGAGCGCGGCCGCTTCGGCCAGGCGCAGCCAGTCGCGACGAGTGGTTTCTTTCGGACCAGGTTCCCGCATCAGTCGACCTATCGGCGGGCTCTCCAGGGAACTTAACCATCTCTACCACGGGCGGCGGCGCTATGTTGCGGCGCTCGGGCGGCCGGGCATAGTCTCGCGCGGACGGCAAGAAAGGAGTGCCCATGGCCACGAGTCTGCCCGACGCGCGCGAGCGCCGCGCCTACGTTGCGCTCGCCTGCCTGCGCGTCCTCATGGGGGCGATCTTCCTGGCGGTCTGGGGCGACAACCTCGCCAAGGGGCTGTACTCGGGCAGTGGCTGGCACGGCTTCGTCGCCCACTACGCCGAGACGACCAAGGTGAGCGCCTACGGCGCCTTCCTGCGCCATGTCATGCTGCCCCACGCTTCGCTCGTGGCGCCGGGGCAGCTCGTCGTCGAGCTGCTCGTGGGGCTCTGTCTCGTCCTGGGTCTCTTCACCCCGGTCGCCGGCCTGCTCGGCGGCCTCTTTCAGCTCAACCTGCTGGTGGCTACCTCGGGCACCACGGACTGGCCCGGCACCTACATCGCGCTCGCCGCGATCTGCCTGGTGGTGGCCGTGTCGCAGTCGGGTCGCACGCTCGGCCTCGACGCTCGCCTGGCGCGGCGCCGGCCACGCCCGCGGCTGCCGGTGTACTAGCTTCGGGCGCCGCCGGGTTCGAGCGCCGCCGGGCGCCGCGACACGCGGCTTGCCGGGCGCCGCGGTCGCGCCGCGCCGCCCGCTAGCGCAACCAGCCGCGGACCTGCAGTGGCGGCGAGTCGGCGGTGCGAAAGCCGAACAGTCGCAGCCGGCACAGACACCACGTGATGTCGCGCACGGCCAGCAGCGAGCCGCGCCAGGTGCCGGCGATCTTCGAGCGGCCGCGGCGCCGGCGGTAGCGCGTCTCGATCACCACGATCCGCGCGCCCGCGAGTCGCGCCTTGACGGCCATCTCGGTGGGGAAGGCGTAGGCGCGCTCCTCGAGCGCCAGGCGCTCGAGGAGCGCGCCGCTCGCCGCCCGGTACGGTCCGTCGTCGCTCAGACGCAGACCGAACAGGCTGCGCAGCGCGAGCGCCAGCCAGTCGTTGCCGAGACGCTGGTGGAGCGGCATGCCGCCCTGGCGACCGCGGACTGCGGCGCGGCGCGAGCCGATCACGAGGTCCGCCGCGCCGCAGAGCACGGGCTCTGCCAGCAGCCGTGCCTGGGCGGGATCGTCGGTGCCATCGGCCTCCATGAAGACCACGGCGCCGGCGCCGTCGTCGAGCGCCGCGCGAGCCCCCGCCAGACACGGGTAGCCGTAGCCGCGCCGGGGCTCGCGCAACAGCACAGCGCCGGCCTGCTCGATCTGCGCCGGACCCTCGTCGGTCGAGCCGTTGTCGACGAAGATCGTATGGCGGAGCAGATCGAGGACCTGCAGCTCGGCTAGCAGGGCGGGCAGGGCCGCGGCCTCGTCAAGGACGGGCACGACGATGCGGAACTGGTCGGCGTCGATCTGTGGAGCGCTCTCGTGCACGTCGGTTCCGCCCCAGTCTACGCGCCGGGCGTCGCGCTTCCCGTTTGGCCGGCCAGGCCCGATACTGGGGAACATGAGTCGACGCCCATGAACCGGCCGCGGCAGCGCGGTCAGACCGCGACCGTGGCCACCGGGGCGGCGGTCCTGGTGGTGATGGCCAAGCCGCTCGTGGCCGGCCGCGTCAAGACGCGCCTGGCGGCGACGATCGGCGCCGGCGAAGCTCTGAAGGTCTATCGCCGCCTGCTCGAGTCGACCATGGCCGCCGCCGGGGAGGTCGCCGACGCGGCCCTGGTGCTGGCGCTCGCGGCGGACCCGCGCGGCGCCCGGTCACTGCCTGCTCACGACGCCCGCTGGGTCGTGCTGGAACAGCGCGGCGAGACGCTCGCGCAGCGTCTCGCCGCCGTCTTTGACGATCTGTTCAGGGCCGGCGCCGGAGCCGTGGTGGCGGTCAACAGCGACAGCCCGGCGATCCCCACCGCGTACCTGCGGCTCGCGCTCGAGCGGCTCGCGCCGGGCAGGATCGTGCTGGGCCCGGCGGCCGACGGCGGCTACTACGCCATCGGCATCGACCGCCGGACGTGGTCGTCGCACGAGGCTGGGGCGCGACGGCTGCTCGAACAGGCGCCGATGGGCACGTCGTCGCTGCTGTCGTGGACGCTGGCCGAGGTCCGCCGAGCCGGCCTTCGGGCAGTCCAGTTGCCGCTCTGGCTCGACGTCGACGAAGCCACCGACCTGCCGGTCATGGAACGTCTCGCTGCAGACGGCGACCTGCGCGGCGCGGCGAGCGTCGCGCAGGGCCTGCGCGAGGTCTACCTGCACCTCACCAACCGCTGCGGCAGCGCCTGCCGGCACTGCTACAACCGGGCCAACCCTTGGGCGCCCGGCGAGCTCTCGACGACCGAGTGGCGTCGGGCGATCGACGACTGCGTGGCGCTGGGGGCGAGCAGCTTCGTCTTTCTGGGCGGCGACCCGCTGCTGCGCGACGACCTCTGCGAGCTGCTCGAGCACGTGACCGGCCGCCACGGTCTCATGGCGCGGCTGTTCTTCAACAGCCCGATCACGCCCGGGCTGGCCGCCGAGCTGGCGGCCGCCGGCCATGGCCGTCTGCGGCCGCTGGTGAGCATCGACGGCCCCGAGGAGATCCACGACGAGCTGCGCGCGCCGGGCAACCACGCTGCCGTGCTGGCCTCGATCGCCAACCTGCGGGCGGTCGGACTCGAGCCGGTGGCCAATACCGTGCTGCTGGCGCCGGTCCTGCCCGGGCTGCCGGCGCTGGCCCGCGAGCTCGCCCGCGCCGGCGTCACCCGGCTGCACCTGATCCTGCCTCATCAGCGCGGCGCACTGCCCGACAACCCCGAGCTCGTGCCGACCGGCGCCGAGATGCTCGCCGGCCTGCGCGAGCTCCTCGCCGTCGCCGGCGAGCTCGGCCTGGCGGTCGACAATCTGGCGGCCTGGCGCCGCCGGCTGGCGCGGCCCCAGGACTTCTGCACGGCCGGCTGCCGGGACCTGGCGATCGACCCCTACGGCGCGGTCCACGCCTGCACGATCACGACCGGCGATCCCGCCTTCGTGGCCGGCGACCTGCGGCGCGAGTCGCTGGCCGACATCTGGCGGTCGTCGCCGGGGCTGCGTCTGCTGCGGGCCGCCCGGGCCCGGGATCGGGCGGCATGTTCCGTCTGCCCGGTCGTCGACGCCTGCGGCGGCGAGTGCTGGATGCAGGCCCACTACGCGGCCCGCGTGGCCGGCCGGCCGGCCGGCCCGGGCGCGCCGTTTCCGTACTGCGACCTGGTGCGTCCGCTGTTCGCCGAGCTCCTGGACGAGAGGCGGGCCGCGGCGCCTGGCGTCGTCGCGGCCCGCCCGGGCGCCGTCGCAAGCGGCCGAGCCGCCGGCAGCGGCCAGGCCGCTGCCGGCGGCGCCGACTACGCCCTGTTCGACTGCATATGAGGCTACTGACGGCGCGGGCGTGACCCGCGCAGGGCGACCGGGGCCGCCTCTGAGTGCCCGTGTGCCGCCGGCACGTTATCCCAAAGCCGCACACTTTGGCACATCTTCGTGATTCCCCGCGAGGCTCCGGCGATCGTCGCGGGCAGCGCTCAGCGAGCCTGTTCAGCCACGGCGATCATGCCTGCAAGCGGGGTCGTACGGGGCGTTTCCATCGCTTGCAGCGCCCGGTTCAGTCCCGTAGGCTTGTTGACGTCCCAGCGAAGCTCAAGGTGCACAAAATCCACCATGAGCCCACAATCGTCATCTAGGGAGAGACATGAAGGAACGCAATCTTCTGGAGGATCTGGTAGCGGTCAGTCCCGGCATGGAGATCTGGTGGGATTCTTCGCCCGTCATCTTCGGTAACTGGTGCCAGAAGATGCTCGCCAAGGCGGAGCCGGGCGACCACGACAATCTCAAGGCTCAGTTCAAGCGCATGTACGACACCGACGCCCCCCTGGGTCAGCTCTTCCGCGGCGTCACCACCAACCCGCCGCTTTCGCTGGCCGCCTTCAAAGACGACCCGGCACGGTGGGAGAAGGTCGCTCAGGGCGTCCTCAAAGACAACCCGGGGCTCGACACCGAGAGCCTCTTCTGGCTGCTGTACAAAGAAGTCGTGCGCCAGGGCTCCGACATGTTCCTGCCGCTCTTCGAGGCGTCGGGGTACAAGGAGGGCTTTCTGTCGGGCCAGGTCGACCCGCGCAGCGCCTTCGACGGTGAGGCCATGCTCAAGCAGGCCCTCGAGATCCACGCGGTCAACCCCAACGTCATGGTGAAGGTGCCGGGCACGGCCGAAGGCTACCCCCTCATCGAGGAGCTCACGTCGCGCGGCATCGCCACCAACAACACCCTCACCTTCGTCTTATCGCAGCTTCTCGACTGCGCGAAGTCCGTGATGCGGGGTCTCGAGAAGGCCAAGGCTAACGGCGTCGACCTCTCCAAGTGGCGCTCGGTGATCACTCATATGGAGGCCCGCTACGGCGACCTCGGCGGTCTGCGCGAGTTCGGCGCCGAGAAGGGCATCGAGCTGAGCGAGGGCGATGTTCGCCTGGCCGAGCTGGCCATCTTCAAGAAGGCCTATCGCACCGTCAAGGAGCGTGGCTACCAGAGCAAGATGCTCTCCTGCTCGCTGCGTCTGGGCCCGACGATCGACGGCAAGCAGCAGATCTGGCACCTCGAAGAGAAGGCCGGCGCCAGCATCGTCGTCACCTGCCCGCCGTCGCTGATCGACGAGGTCATCAACTTCCCCCATCCCGACGACATCGTCTTCCAGGAAAACCGTATCGACGTCGATCCGCCCAAAGAGGTCATGGACAAGCTCCTGCGCATCCCCTACTTCGAGCGCGCCTACGACGAGGACGGCTACACGCGCGAGGAGTACAACACCCACCCGGCGCTCGTAAAGACCCACGCGGCGTTCTCCAAGGCCACCAACGAGATGGTCGCGTTCGCCGACAGCTGCCTCAAGGGCAACTGCCGCGCCGAGTAGAACCGGCTTGTGACGGTCACCTGACTGACGAAAGGACTTTGAGAATGACCGACATCAAAGACAAGGTCGTGCCGTGGGTTTTCACGGCGCCCGAGTACAACACGAGCATCCTCGACAAGGCGTGGGCCCAGCCCGACTGCGGCCGCATGATGTTAAACGAGAATCCCGTGCCGCCGTCGGAGCAGGTCGTCGAGGCCATCACCAACATCGCCAAGAGGGGCAACCGCTACCCCGACCGCATGTACCGGCTGCGCAGCAAGCTGGGTGAGCTGCACGGCGTGAAGGCCGAGAACATCGCCCTGGCCAACGGCTCGTCCGAGACCATCGACGCGATGATGCGCATCTTCCTGCAGCCGGGCGACGAGTTTCTGTGTTCCATCCCGACCTTCGAGATGTTCCCCTCGCGGGCCGGCCTGTGCGGCGCCACCACGGTCCAGGTGCCGCTGCGCGACGAGGATCTGCAGTACGACGTGGCCGGCATGCTGGCGGCGGTCACCGACAAGACCAAGCTGATCCTCATCATCAACCCGAACAACCCGACCGGGATCTTCATCGACGATGCCGACCTCATCAAGTTCTGCGAGCTGGGCATCCCGATGTGCGTCGACGAGGCCTATCTCGACTACCACCCCGAGGTCGAGGCCAAGATCGACCTCGTCAAGAAGTACCCGCACGTCTTTCTGTCGCACACCTTCTCAAAGGCTTTCGGCCTGGCCGGCATCCGCTTCGGCTATGTGGTCGCGGCTCCCGAGCTCGTCGATGCCTTCAACCTCATGTACCTGCCCTGGAACGTGAGCCTCATGGCCATGGCCGCCGCCGAGACCGTCCTCGACACCGGCGAGGTCAAGCAGAAGGTCAAGTACAACAACGACTGGATGGCGACGTTCGTCAAGGAGCTCGAGGCGGTTGGTCTCAAGCCCTATCCGCCGCACGGCAACTACATGCTCGTCGACGCTTCGGTCACCGGCAAGACGACCGGCGAGATCGTGCAGGCTGGCATGGACATGGAGAAGCTCTTCCTGAAGACCATCAAGCCGATCAACGGCAAGGACGGCTACTTCCGCGTCACCCCCGGCACTCCCGAAGAGAGCGAGCGCTTCGTGCGGTTCATCCGCAACTACTTCGGCAAGTAATGAAGCACCCGGACGGCAGTGTCCCGTCCACGCCTTTCGTCCGCGCATGCCCTCCCCCGCATGAGGGGAGGGCATGCGCGTTGTTGTCAGGACGACCAGGGAGAATGAAAGGACGCAGATGAGCCCAGAGGCGAGCACATCGACCTTCGAAGAGCGGTGCATCGACACCATCCGCTTTCTCGCCGTCGACGGTGTAGAGAAGGCGAAGTCCGGTCACCCGGGCGCGCCCATGGGCGCCGCCCCCATGGCGCACACGCTGTTCACGCGACACCTGCGGTTCGACCCGGCCGACCCCGCCTGGCCCGACCGCGACCGCTTTGTGCTGTCGGCCGGCCACGCCAGCATGCTGCTCTACTCGCTCCTTCACCTGACCGGCTACGACCTCACACTCGACGACCTGCGCGCCTTTCGCCAGTGGGCCAGCAAGACGCCCGGTCATCCGGAACACGGTCATACCGCCGGCGTCGAGACGACCACCGGACCTCTCGGCCAGGGCTTTGCCAATGCCGTGGGCATGGCTATCGCCGAGCGCTTCCTGGGGGCCACGTTCAACGGCGACGGACCCGACGTCGTCGACCATTTCACCTACGTGCTGGCCGGCGA
>Ga0182027_10005683_pt1 | contig 18860 bp, 20 predicted proteins | sample 712E1DmetaG_FD_121300 | JGI IMG/M metagenome (GOLD analysis project Ga0182027, IMG submission 121300) | Permafrost microbial communities from Stordalen Mire, Sweden - 712E1D metaG (Illumina Assembly) | ecosystem: Environmental > Terrestrial > Soil > Wetlands > Permafrost | place: Sweden...
ACCATGATCTGGATGCCGGTGCGCGCGAAGAGCTCGGCACGCGGCACCACTTCGAAGAGTTTCTCCGGCACGCCATTGGTGCGCTCGTCGCGGTAGCACCGCGGACAATCCACCAGGCCGCCGTCGGCGCCGATGAGGCCGTAATCCACGCCCCAGGTGTCCACCCCGATGCCGTCGATCGAGAGCTTCCGCCGGCCGGCGATGGCCAGCCCTTCCACCATTTCGTGGTGCAGACGGAACGCGTCCCAATAACGGCCCGAGGGGAGATGCACCGGCTGGTTTGCAAAACGATGCAATTCCTCCAGAGACAGTCTGTCTCCGTTCAGGCTTCCGAGCATGACGCGCCCGCTTTCGGCGCCGAGATCGATGGCAAGATAGTTTGACATAACGAGGCGATGGGGTCCGCCCGCCATTGTAGTTCCCAGGCGGGCACGTGTGCAACGGGCGCTCGAATTTGGCGTTATAGTATTCCTCGAAGGGAAGAACCATGCCGGATCTCATCTATCTAGTCGCCAGCGGCGACCTCCGGTTGTCCGCCAACCGTAGCTGCTGGGCCGCTCAGGAGAAGGCCGAACAGGCTGTCATGGAGGCGATCCGCCGCGAAGGCCGCACCATCCAGCGCGGCCACCCGTACGACCCCCAGCGTCAGCACGGGCTGATCGACAGCCAGAAGTACGGAAACCAGGTATTCCGCGACATTCCCGAGGACGCGCCCCTGGTGGTCTGCGAAGCCATGTGGCAGTACAGCCATCACGTTCTGCCCGGCCTGGCGGCGCACCGCGGCCCCATCCTCACCGTGGCGAACTGGAGCGGCGGGTGGCCGGGCCTGGTGGGCATGTTGAATCTCAACGCCTGCCTGACCAAAGCCGGGGTGAAGTACTCCACCCTGTGGAGCCAGGATTTCACCGATGAGTTCTTCCTCTCCGGCCTCCGCCAGTGGCTTCGCCATGGCGCGGTGGAGCACGACACGTCTCACGCGCGTCCGCTCGAGTCGTTCCGCCTGCCTGAAGAAGCCCAATCCGTGGGGAGCGAACTGGCCGGCCGTCTGCGGCGCGAAAAGGCCATCATGGGCATCTTCGACGAAGGCTGCATGGGCATGTACAACGCCATCATCCCCGACGAGAATATGATGCCCTTCGGCGTTTTCAAGGAACGCCTGAGCCAGTCGACGCTGTACGCCGCCATGCGCACCGTGCCCGATGGCGAGGCGCAAGCCGTCCGCGCCTGGCTGGACGCCAGGGGCATGCGGTTCCTCACCGGGCCGAATCCCGAGATCGACCTCACCGACGCGCAGATTCTGGACCAGTGCAAGATGTACATCGCCGCCCTGCGCATCGCCGACGAGTTCGGATGCGACGTCATCGGCATCCAGTACCAGCAAGGGCTGAAGGACCTGGCGCCGGCGTCCGATCTGGCCGAGGGCCTGCTCAACAACGTCGAACGGCCGCCCGTTTCGGCCGCCGGAAATGGCCGCGTGCTGTATGAAGGCAAGGCGCTGCCGCACTTCAACGAGGTGGACGAGTGCGCCGGCCTGGACGCGCTGGTGACCAACCGGGTGTGGACCCGCCTGGGCCTGGATCCCGAAACCACCCTGCACGACGTGCGCTACGGCGAACTCTACGGCGGCGAGTTCGTGTGGGTGCTGGAGATCTCCGGCTCGGTTCCTCCCAACCACCTGGCCGGCGGCTATGCCGGCGCGGTGAGCGAGCGCCAGCCGGCCATGTACTTCCACATGGGCGGCGGCACCATCAAGGGGGTCAGCAAGCCGGGCGAAGTGGTCTGGAGCCGCATCTACCTGGAGGGTGGCCGGTTGCATGCCGACATCGGCCGGGCCAAGGCCGTGGAACTGCCGGCGGAGGAAACCGAGCGCCGCTGGCGCATCACCACTCCGCAATGGCCCATGATGCACGCCGTGCTGCAAGGCGTTTCCCGCGACCAGTTCATGGCCAGGCACAAGGCCAACCATATTCAGGTGGCTTACGGACCGGACAGCGCCGCGGCCAACCGTGCCTTGGCAGCCAAAGCCGCCATGTTCCAGGCGATGGGCATTGCCGTCAACATCTGCGGCACCGGGCACGGCCTGGCCGGGAAGTAGGGCCGCGTTTTGTGGGGCGGACGCCCTCGTCCGCGGCCGGCCCCCTGGCCGGCTTCCCGCCAGTGGCAAGCACATGATCCCGCGGGCTGGCAGCGGGACGGGGGCGTCCCGCGCGGACCTGGGGGTCCGCCCCACATCATCGTGTAACCCGCCTGCGGCTATACTACCCGTGAGGTGCTCATGCAAATCCTGATAGGCGCATTCCTCGGCTTCGCCGCTTGGTTCGTGTTGCGGTTCCTGGTGATGGGCCTGTACACCGTGGATCAGAACGAACGCGCGGTCAAAACCAGTTTTGGACGGGCCGTGCGGGTTGCCGGCGGCAAGACCACACTCGACGATCCCATCGCGGAGTTTCTCCGTCCCGAGGAACGCCCGCGCTACGCCTACCCGCAGGTCCGCGTGGTTCCACCCGGCGGACCCTACTTCAAGATGCCCTGGGAGAAAATCCACAAGGTCTCCATCGCCACCATGACCGTCAACATGGCGCTCGACCTCGAAGATCCCTCGGCCAACGACGGCGGCACGCGCCTGGAAGCCGTCACCAAGGACCAGCTTAATACCGGCTTGAGCGGGCAGATCCGCTACCGCGTCAGCGAGGCCAACCTGTACGCCTTCCTGTTCGGCATCAAGAAGCCGTTCGTCCATGTGATGGCGTACTTCGTTTCCGTGCTGCGGCAGCGCATTTCCAATTTCGAGGCGAAGGCCGCCGCGTTGCCCGCCGCCGCGGCCCCGGATGGCGCGGCCCCTCTGGCCGGCGGCGAAATGACCGGCATCTCGATCAACGACCTGCGCAAGAATCTCCGCGATCTGAACGAATACATGGACACCGAATGCCGCGCCACCCCGGCGCGCTACGGCGTCATTTTCGACGCCTCGCTCATCACCGGCATAGACCCGCCGCCCGACGTGGAATCGGCGCTGGCCGCCATCAACACCGCCCACAACCAGGTGTCCAGCGACATCAGCCTGGCGCAGGCCGCCGCCGATCAGCGGGTGGTGCAATCCCGGCGCGCGGTGGAAATCGAAACTCTCCGCGCGCAGGCCGAGGTGGAACCGGTCAAGAGCCTGGCGGCCGAACTCTCCGTGCTGCACAAGGGCGGCGCCGACGTCCTCGGCGCTTACCTGCGAAACGTGCGGCTGGCGCTGTTCGACAAGGCCCAGCAGATCTACCTGGAGGCTGGAAAATAATGGACTCGTCTATCGTGGGTCTTCTGACTGCCGCGCTGGTTGTCTTCGCCGGCCTCTTCATCGCCGCGCCGGTACTGCTGGCGGTGTGCCGCATGTTCGGCCTCTACGCTGTCGTGAAAGAGCGGACTTGCCGCGTTTACATGCTCTTCGGGAAGGTCGCCGGCGTGCTCGACGAGCCGGGCCTGCACTTCCTGCCCGCCAAGCTCGGCTTCCAAGCGTTCTTCATCAACATCCTGGGCTCGTGTTACGTCCTCGATCTGCGGCTCGACCAGGAGTACCTGCGCAGCCAGCCGGTGAACTCGGAGGAAGGCGCGCCCATGGGAATCGGCATCTGGTATGAGATGTGGATCAGCGACCCGCTGGGGTTCCTGTTCAAGAACACCGATCCGCGCGGCTCGCTGCGCGCCAACGTCAGCAACTCCACGGTCCGCTGCCTGAGCAACATGCCGTTGGCGGAGATGCTGCAAACGCGGCACAACATGAGCCAGACGGTGCGCGCGGAGGTGACCGGCAAGTCCACCGAGTGGGGATACCAGCTCGGCAGCGTATACATTCGCAAGGTGCATTTCCGCGACATCGGCATGATCAAGCAGATCGAGGAAAAGGTGGTCAACCGTCTGCGCCAGGTGACGTCCGCCATCAAGCAGGCCGGCGCCAACCAGGTGAGCGTGATCACCAGTTCCGCCGAGCGCGAGGCGGCCATCGAGTTCGCCAAGGCGGCGGCCATCCGTCCCGCCACGCTGGGGCAGGCCTTCCAGGAAATCGCGCGGGAGCCGGCCGTCGCCGAAGCTCTGTTCGACGTTCTGGAGACGCAGAGGATGCTGGCCTCGAACGCGCGCCTGGCGCTGCTTCCGGGCGGAGCGCACGCCAGGATGCTGGCGAACCTGATGGCGGCGGAAAGCGGCGGGCTCTCTCTCGCCCGGCCGGCCCAGCCGCCGCCGCCCGCGCGCACGTAGTTCGCGTGGTCCGCCGGTCTTGTCGGAACGCGGCGAAACCCGGCGGCTTCGCCGCTCCCGCGTCCCGCACCCGGCGTCTTGCCGCCGTGCCGCCCAATCGCCGAAAGTGTTCCCGGACCGCGGGCAATGCTAAACTGGACGTTTCCAGGCGATGCTGTCGATTGTCATCCCGGTCCACAACGAGGAGCGCTCCATCCTTCCGCTGTACGACCGCTTGACGTCGGTGCTGGATCAGGTGCAGCGGCCCTACGAGATTCTGTTCGTCGACGATGCGTCCACGGACCGAAGTTTCGATCTGCTGGCCAACCTGGTGGAGACCGACGGGCACCTGAAAGTCATCCGCCTGCGCCGCAACTTCGGCCAGACGGCGGCGCTCTCGGCGGGTTTCCACGAAGCCAAGGGCGAGGTGGTCATCGCCATGGACGGCGACCTGCAGCACGCTCCCGAGGACATCCCCGCCCTGCTGAAGAAGATCGACGAGGGTTTCGATATCGCCAGCGGCTGGCGCCAGCACCGCGTGGACAACGCCATCATGCGCAAGATTCCGTCGCGCATCGCCAACTGGCTGATGGCCAAAGCCTCGGGCATCGAGCTGCGGGACTTCGGCACCACCTTCAAGGCCTACCGCGCCGAGGTGCTGAAGGACGTCAACCTGTACGGCGAGCTGCACCGGTTCATTCCGGCGCTGGCCAGCTTTTACGGGGCGCGCATCGTCGAGGTGCCGATTCGCAACACGCCGCGCTCCGCGGGCGGTTCGCACTATGGCATCGGCCGCACGTTCCGCGTGATGTTCGACATCCTCACCATCAAGTTTCTGTTGAAGTACTTCACCCGTCCGATGCACTTCTTCGGCCTGCTGGGCCTCATCGGGACGATGCTCGGCGGCGGCATCATGGCGTACCTGCTGTGCGACAAACTGCTGGGGCACGACATCGTCGCCGACCACGGCCCGCTGATGATGGCGGGCGGGCTGCTGCTGCTGGCCGGGCTGATGATGTTCAGCACGGGATTGATGGGCGAGATGATGATGCGGACGTACTTCGAGAGCCAGGACCGGCGAATCTACGCCGTGCGCGAGATCCTGACGCGCAAGCAGCGCGCCGCCGGCAATCCGCGGTAGAACCTCCGGCCGGCCCGCGGCGCGGTTCAGGCTCGAAAACTTCGCAGCGCCTCCCCGGTGCCCCGTTCGTAGGCCTCGATTAATTTGTCCCACTTCGCGTTGGCTTCCTCGTCGATCTGTCTGCGGGAGGCGTCGGCATCGAACCAGGCGATGGTCCGCCGGATGCCCTGTCCAAAAGGCACCGTGGCGCTGAATCCGGGGACGAAGCGCTTGATCTTGCCGTTATCGAAAACCACGCTGACGGCCTTGTCCCCCATCAGTCCGCCGCGCGCTTCGGGCAGGCAGGCGGCGATGAAATCGGAGGCCATGTGCACCAGTTGCGGCTCCGCGCCGGCGGCCTCCGCGACGATCCGGTAGAACTGGTCCCAGCACATCACCTCGTCGCTGGTGATGTGGAAGGCGTGCCCGATGGCCTGCTCCAGGCCCAACAGCCCGACCAGCCCCTTGGCGAAATCGGTGTTGTGGGTGATGACCCATAACGACGAGCCGTCGCCCGGAACGATCGCCTTCTTGCCGCGCCGCATGCGATCCACCACCGTGTACGACTTCGACCAACTGTTGATGCACAGGGTAACCTGGGTTTCGCCGTAGGTCAGCGACGGACGGACAATCGTGATGGGGAAGCCTTCCTCGCGATACGCCCGCATCAGCCGCTCTTCGCAAGCGATCTTGTTGCGTGAATAGTCCCAGAAGGGGTTGGCAAGCGGGGTGGACTCGGTGATGAGATAATACGTCGCGGGCTTCTGGTACGCGCTGGCGGAACTGATGAAAACGAACTGCCGCGTGCGGCCGCGAAACAGTTCGATGTCGCGTTCCACGTGCCGCGGTTCGAAAGCGATCCAATCCACCACCGCATCGAACGATTGCCCCGCGAGCGCCAGCGCCACGCCGGCGGCGTCCTCGATGTCCACGCCGATGGTACGCACGCCGCTGGGGAGGGTGGCCGCGCGCTGCCCGCGCGTCAGCAACGTGAGTTCGATGCCGCGCTCCGCCGCCAGCCGGGTGCAAGCCGTGCTGATGATGCCGGTACCGCCGATGAAGAGAACTCGCACGCCCTTCCTCCTTCTTGCCCCGGCCGCCGGATTCCGTGCAGCCAGGAAACCGCTTTGAACCGCAATCCTAATGATAGCCAAGGGCTGCGCCCGGGCGTTCCCCAACCGCCGCAGACAGCGCCCGGACGGAGCGACGGGAAGTCCTTCGTGCTGGAGCAGCCGGCCAAGAGGGCGAATGCCGGACGCCACCCTCGCGCCGGCAAGCGGCCACGCCGGTCTGTGGAAGGAGCGATCCCGGATCGGCGCTTTTCCCAACTTGTCGGGAAGGGGAGCCGGCCTTCGGCCGTATAGACAAGGGGTATTCGCGGCCACCCCAGGGTTTGCGCACAACGGCGAGCGTGCCGCTTTCGCTCCCGGCAACCCCAGCCAGCCGGGCTCCGTGCTTCAGAGTTCGCGGGCTCACCGGTTCCACGGGTTTTTCGGGCTGGACGCCGCGTCTTCCAGGAGGCCACGGAACGTACGCGGCTCTCCTGAATGCTCGCGCCTCAGGCACGCGCAGCGGGCGGACCGGGTTGGACTAGTGCCTTGACCGCGAGAAACTGTTCCTTTGCCACGGGCCGCTCGCTCACGCTCGCGGTTCTGTCCGGAACCCCGAGCGTGAGCGAGCGGCCCGGTAATGGCACCAAATCACACGGTCGAAGACCTAGACCAATGCGTCAGGGAACCCGATACGCCGGTTCTTCCTCCGGGAAGCGGCCGGCCCTCCGGGTGCGCCGCTTGTAGCGCCGGAACGGCCCGTTACGGACCTACCCGTCGATCCCCCGGGCAGGTTCTGGCAGGGCATGCGTACGAGAAGCGGTTGCTCCGTCCCGTCCGATGGCGTTTCATTCGCCGGCACGCATGGGCAGCGGCTGAAGACCGGCCTACCCGGCGGAATCCATTGCGTCGGCGGAGGTTCGCGAGGGAGAGGGGGCCGGGGGGACGGCTGCCCGGCCGGCCGCCTCGGCCATGTAGAGGAGGGCCTGGCGGGTAAGCTCGGGGACGGATGGGTCGGGGTGGCGGAGGAGTTGAACGAGAGTTCTGATCCAGCGCAACTCGTTGGCATTGATGCCAATCATGGAAACGTTCTGGGCCATGACAACCTTCAGGGATCTTTTCGGCCGCGGCGGCGGATTCTACAGGAAATGGCCGGCTTACAGCTTCTTCGATGGGTGCCGATAAGAATAGGTGAGCAGAAGTCCAGCAGGGTTGGCTGGAAGATCTGTCTCGAAGGGGGCGTTATGGATATCACACCAGTAGACCGCGCCGCGGCGGTGCCGGCACCGGCGGCAAACACGGCGCCGGTGGACAAGGCGGCCGAGAACCGGGAAGTCGTGCAAGCGGTAAAGGCGCTCAATGGCACGGAGATGTTCGGCGATAACGAACTGGACTTTCAGCGGGACCCGCAGACGCGGCGCATGGTGGTGCGGGTAGTGAACCGCAAGACCCAGGAAGTGATCTCGCAAGTGCCGCCGGAGTACGTCCTGCGCCTGGCGGAGAGCATGAAACAAACCAAAGCCTGAAGGCTCCAGAAGCTGACCCATGGGCCGATAAGGGTTGTGGAGACAATGAAATGTGGCAGAGCGCCCATGACACGTATTTCGATAGCCGTATTCTTTCAGCCGACCCCCTGGAACTGGTGAAGATGCTGTACCAGGCCGCCATCGCAGCGGTACGGGATGCGCGGTGCCACCTGGCGAATCGCGAGATCGCCGCGCGGGCGCGCGCCATCACGAAGGCCTGCGCGATCCTGACGGAACTGACCGTGTCGCTCGATCACGAGTGCGGCGGGGACCTGAGTCGCGGGCTGGCGCGGTTGTACGACTACATGAGCCGCCGGTTGATCGAGGCCAACTTCCGTCAAACCGACCAGCCGCTCGAAGAGGTCCTGGGGCTGCTGGCGACGCTGGTGGAAGGTTGGGAAGGGATCCAGCCGGCGGCCAAACCGGAACCGCGTGCGGCGAGCCCGTGGGGGCAGGCGCAGGCGCCATCCGAGGCACTCCCGGAATACAGCTCGCATGCGTGGAGTCTGTAAGAGGTTTCCGTCTCCGGTCGCTGCCGCCATGCACGTCGGTAGTTTCCCGCGGGTTTCCGGGCGAACGCCGCAGGGCCGCGCGGAGCGCTCTCCGAGCCGATGGCGGCGCTCCGGCGGGTAACCGCCCATCCGCCGATGGCCGGCGGCAATTACCGGCTGCGCTGGAGGCCCTTGGAGATCAGGTCGGCCAGGCCGAAGCCACCCTGACGGGCCATGGAGAGCGCCAGTTGCTGTTCGGCGAAACCGCTGGCGCAGCTCCCCGCGGAATCCTCGCCGCTTCCCAGCCAGCCGCCCTCTCCATGCGCGCTCTGCAGAACCTGCTCCAGAAGGATGGCTTCGAACTGTTGGGCGGCGTCGTGGATCTTTGCCGGGTCGTCGGCCTTGCCGGGTTTCGGTTCGATCCCCGGCAGGGGGACGGCGGTCGAGAGGTTGACATCGCTCATGGGATCACATCACCTCGATGTCGGCTTCCAGGGCGCCAGCGGTGCGCAGGCTTTGCAGGATGGCAATCACATCGCGCGGCGTCGATCCGATGGCCGCCAGAGCGTGCACCAGGTCCTCGACCGTGGCCCCCTGCTTTAATAGCACGTTGCGGGCCTTCTCTTCCTTCGCGCCGACGGTGGTCTGGGGAACTACCTCGGTGGTTCCGTTGGAGAGCGGAAGAGGCTGGGAAACCGCGAACGAGGTCTGAATTTCCACGTTCAGATTGCCGTGAAGAATTGCGACCGGAGCGATGTGCACGTCCTTGCCGAAAATGATGGTCCCGGTGCGCTCGTTGATGACCACGCGGGCGGGCCGGTCGGCTTCCACCGTGAGGTTCTCCAGCTCGGACAGGAATGCGGTGGCGCGATCGGCGTAGGCCGGCGGGATGGCGACGCTGACCAGTCCGGCGTTCTCGGCCTGCGCGGGCGCGGCCTTGGCGCCGGCGGCGTTGGAGCCGAACTTGAGATTGACGGCGTCGGCGACGCGCATGGCGGTGGTGAAATCCGCCTGCTGGAGTTGCAGCCGCACCACCGACTTGGGAGTCACCGAGGGCGCCGTCCTCTCGACGGTGGCTCCATTGGGCGAGCGCCCCACCGTGGGATGGTTGACGGTCTGCGTCGAGCCGCGCCGGCCGGCCGCGAATCCACCGGTCACCACCGGACCCTGCGCCACGGCGTACACCTGGCCGTCGGCGCCGCGAAGCGAGGTGAGGACCAGGATGCCGCCTTGCAGATTGCTGCAGTCGGCGACGGCGGCCACGGTGGAATCGATGTGCAGCCCCGGCTGGGCGAAGGGCGGAAGCGTCGCGGTCACCATCACGGCCGCCGTGTTCTTGACGCGAATGGCGGTGGGACTTACGGAGACGCCCATGCGCTCGAGCAGGTTCGTCAGGCTCTGGTTGGAGAAGACGGTCTGCTGGGTGTCGCCGGTCCCGGCCAGGCCGACGACCACGCCGTACCCGATCAACTGGTTGTCGCGCACGCCTTCGATCGCGACCAGGTCCTTGAGGCGGGCCGCGGACGCGGCGCACGATAGCAGGGCCAGAAGCGCCATCCATCGCAGAGGGGTTGGGGAAGTCATGGCTAGAAGGGCAGCAATCCGAGGAGCAGGCGGTACAGGATAAACGGCCGGCGGATGGCATCGCCCACCACGCCCTTGCCGTTCACCCGCACGTCGATATCCGCGAGCCGGTTGGACTGGATGCTGTTGGTGGGGTCGATATCGGCGGGGCGGACCACGCCGCGAACGGTGATGGTCTGCCGCTCGCCGTTGATCTCCACGTTCTTGGTGGCTTCGACCACCAGGCACCCGTTGGGCAGCACGTGAGTGACGCGCGCGGTCAGGGTGGTGTTCAGGGTGGTGGTCCGGGTGGTGGTGCCCTGGCCGTTGAGCTGCTGATTGCCCGAGATGTTGGCCAGGTTGGTGAGCGCGGCAGCGGTCTTGGGAATGCCCGGCACGCTCGCCAGCGAGCTGGTGGCGGCGGAGGCGCGCTGCGTCTTGGTCGTTCCGGTGGATACCGCCGAAGCCGCCTCGGCCACCACCACGGTGAGAACGTCGTCCACCTGGCTGGCGCGCATGTCGCGCGCGGCATCGGCCAGGCGGGAGCCGGGCTGCCAGATGGCGCCGGGCGTGGCCGGCGGGGCCACCGCCGAGCGCGCATCGGCTTCCGAGACGTAGCGATCCAGGGGGGACTGGGCCGGCGTGGCGGGCTTTTTCCTGGCGGCGTCGAGCGGCGCAATCGCTATGAGGAACATACAGATCGATATCGGGAATTTCATGGTTTTGCTCCAGCCGGGCTCCCGGCGGCGTCCACCGAGACCCGGCCTCTTCCATCTACGCGCGCGCGAAACCGCTTCCCGGAGGAAGGATTCCGTACGGAGATGAACTCGCCAACCGCGCCCGAGGTTTCGGCGAGGGCGTCCAACTCGAGGCGGGCGGCCCCGTTGCGCACATCGACGTGCACCGTGCTGCCGCGCATCACGTCCCGGGGCTGCTCCAGTTGGTCGGTGCGAATCGGGGAACCCGCGCGGATGGCGAGGCGCGGCCAGCGGCCGGCGACCTGATCGACCCTCAGCGCAAAGGGCGCGGCGGAGGGGAATTCCTCGCGCGTTTCCGCGGCCAACTGCTCCGCGCCGATCGGAGAGCCCGGGCGGAGGTCCGCCACCGCCAGAACCCGGGGAACGGTGACCCGCACCGTCGCCGTAGCCCAGATGGCGAAACGGCGCGTCCCGGCGTAGAGCACGGCGCCACTCCAGAGAGCCGCCATGGGCTGGCTGCCGGGCGCGCCGGCGGCGTGCAGGCCCGCGGCGGGAAACTCGATTTCGCCGGAGGGCGCGGGCTGCCGGCTGAACTCCAGCACCTCGATGCGCGCCTCGGGCAGCGACTTGCGCATGGCCGCCAGCAACCGCGGGGCGTCGAGAGGAGCCACGGGACGTTCCACGCAGATGGGCGGATCGGGGGCGGGGGCGGCGTCCAGATGAAAACGCGCGGCCAGCAGGCGCAGATCGGAGGCGCGAAACACGCGCGTTACGCCGGGCGCGGGAGCCAGCGCGATTTCGGTCGCGGGGGCTACGCCGGAGAGCGGAGGGAATGCGGCCGCGAGGTCCCGCGCCAGAATGCGATCGGCGCCCGGCTCTACGGCCAGGCAGGCGAGCGCGAATGCCATGGGGAGGATCATCGGGCGCCCCTCACCGGGTGAGGTTGTTGACCTGCTGATACATGTTGTCGGCGGCGGTGACCACCTTGGAATTGGCCTCGTAGCCGCGCTGGGCCTGGATCAGGTTGATGAACTCGTCGACGATGGAAACGTTGGACTGCTCGTAGTAGCCCTGCAGCAGCGAGCCCATGCCTTCGGAGCCGCCGGGAGTCCCGGTGGTGGCGTCGCCGGAAGCGTCGGTGGGTGTGTAGAGCCCGTTGCCCTGGCTGTTCAATCCGGCCGGGTTCTGGAAATTGGCGAGCATGAGTTGTCCGGCCTGTTGCGCGGCGCTCTGATTGGGCAGGGTGTAGGTGACGGTGCCGTCGCCGGCCACCGAAATGGTCTGCGCGTTGGGTGGGAAGGTGATCTGCGGCTGCACCATATTGCCGCTGGCGGTCACCAGGTTGCCGCTCTTGTCGAGCTGGAACTGGCCGCAGCGGGTGTACGCCAGTTCGCCGCTGGGCAGGGTGATCTGGAAGAAGCCGTTGCCCTGGATAACCATGTCGAGGGGATTGTCGGTCTCGGAGAACGATCCCTGGGTGAAGACGATTTCGTTGGAGGTGGGGCGCGAGCCGAGGCCGAGCTGGAGCCCGGCCGGCACGACGGTCTGCTGCCCCGCGGCCGTGCCCGGCTGGAGAACGGTCTGGTACATCAGGTCCTGAAACTGGGCGCGCCGCGACTTGTAGCCGGCGGTATTGGCGTTGGCCAGGTTGTTGGCGATGTTGTCCACGTTCATTTCCTGAGAGCGCATGCCGCTGGCCGCGCTGTAAAGTGCTCGAATCATTCCATACTCCTGTCGTTACGAACCCACCCTGGCGACCTGTTCGATCGCCTGCTTGCTCATGTCGGCGCCCAGCGTCATGGCCTTCTGGAGCATCTCGAACTGCCGCAGGATGCTGACCAGGCGCACCGCCGATTCCGCCGTGCCGCTGTTGGACGCTTCCAGGCTGCCTTGCCGCACGGCGACGCCGCCGGCCGGCGAAGGCTGGAGCGCGGGGTCGGAAACCCGAAAATAATTGTTGCCCTGCTTGTTCAATGCACCCGCACTGGTGAAATCGGCAACTTCGAGCTGGCCGATTACAGTGCCGTCCTGGGTCACGGTGCCGTCGCTCGAGATTTCGATGGGCCGCGATGCATTCAACGTCAGGGCGGCGCCCCCCGTGCCGCGAACCGGGTACCCGTCGGCGGTCACGAGCTTGCCGTCGGCGGCCAACTGGAAATTCCCGTTGCGGGTGTATAGCGTGCCGCGCGCGGACTGAACGGCGAAGAATCCCTTGCCGGAGAGAGCTACGTCGAGGGAATTGCCGGTTTGTTGCACCGGACCTTGCGAGAAATCGGTCCACTGCCTCTCGATCACCGGCATGGTGGATACGGGATCGCCGCCCGCGGCTTCGGGCGCGACATACAGGCTGTAGAATTCGCGATCGGCCTTGTATCCGCCGGTGGACGCGTTGGCCACGTTGTTGGCGAGGAGGTCGAGCGATTCCATGCGGGCTCGCATGCCGCTGGCGGCGAGTGCCGTGAGTGGATCCATGGCAATGGGGGATAAGCACGTGGCGTGCCACGCAAAGAAAACGGGCGGAGCGTTCAAAACAGACGCGCTGCGGGCGATAAGGAAGGATGGGAGAGGGCTCGTCGAGACAAGATTCTGCCGCGAGGCGCGGCTGGCGGCAATTCTCTGGCGCGGCCGGAGCGGTAACCCCTTGAGAATCCGCTTGCGCAATTTGGCCTCTGATCTGCAATTCCCGCGGCGTGACCGCTGCCCCATCCCAAGCCGTTCCGCCGGACCTTCTGTCGCAACTGGCGCTGGCGATGGCGCAGCCGGCTGGCCGCAGTCAGACCAAGACCGCGGGCCAGCGGGTGGATGCACGGACTTCGCCCGCGTCATCGTTTCCCGAGGTGCTGGGGGTGGTGACGGATGCGGAGTCTCCCTCGCCTTCACCCGGTGCCTGGCGACAGAGCGATCTCGCGGCGGCACTCGCGGCGCCGCAAGCCGGGACGGGCCAGGCGGACGGACGGCCGCGGACACGGCTGGCGGCGACGATGCTGGCCGGCCTTCCGGTTGCGGTCCCGCCGGCGAGTCCGCGTGGCGCGGGGTCCGGGACCACGGTCGCGGATGCCGGCCGCGGGGCGGCGCTGCGATCCGCACAACCATCGCTCGCAGCCCTACCGCGGGAAACCGCTTTCCCGGATGCCGCGCCGGCATCCACCGCGGAACTTCCGCCGCAGGCGCCGGTGCCCAGCCAGCATCTCGCGCAGACCAAGCCGGCATACGATCCCGAGGAGTCCACCCCGGCGCAGGACCCTCCGGCGGTTGCGGATGGCGCAGCCCCGTTACGGCTTCCGATGCAGTTCGCGCCGCCGATCCCCCTGGGGCACGTCGAGCCCCGGACGCCGGTTGCGGCTCCCCGGATCGACGGCGAGCAACCGAATCCGGATGAACTCAGTGCGGAGCGCGCCGAAGATCCGGCGGTGGCATCCGCCGCCACACGGCCGGCGGATGCGCCCTCCGCGCTCGCGGACGAGCCGGCTGGCCGCGTGGCCACGGCGCGCCCTCTGGAAGATCCGCAGCCGGTGCGCCCAACCGCCGCGCCGGAACGGGCGGCTGATCCGGCCGGTCCGGTTCCCTCCGCGCTCGCGGACGAGCCGGCTGGCCGCGCGGCGACGGCGTGCCCTCTGGAAGATCCGCAGCCGGTGCGCCAACCTGCCGTGCCGCCGGAACGGGTGACTGATCCGGCCGGCCCGGTTGCCGCCCCGCGGACGAACTGGCCGCCGGTCGATGAGTCCTCCGGCCTCGCCACGGGGCCGGGGCGGCCAGGCGGCCAGCCCGCGCCACGCGCTGCGGCGGAGCCCGGAGACGCGCGGACTGTGGCGCCGAGTTCCCCGGTGCAGACGGTGCCGACGGAGCCATTGCCGGACCGGGGCGCGAGTCCCGTTGCTCCCGGGAGTGTGACGGAGCGGTCCGCCATTCGGGCCGGCAGCGGGATCGCGGCGCCGCCCGCCCGCAACCCACAACCCGCCAGAGTGTTTGCGAGGAACGGCGGGGATGGATCGACGGCGCCGGTCATGCCGTGGGTTCCGCCCGCGCTGGCCGCCGCGCAGGAAGCGCCGGCAAATCGAGTTGCGTCTCCCGAGGAAACCACGCCTGCCGCCGCGCAAGCGGTGCCGCCCGCCTCACCCGGGAATCCCTCCGCGGACCAGGGCCCGGCCAGCGGAATGGTGAGCGCCGTCCCGGATGCCGCGGCGCCCGCCATCGCGGCCACACGGCGGGCGAGGGATCGAGAAGCCGCGGCGCCCGGGGAAACGCGGCCGGGCACAGCCGCGGAAGCGTGGGCTTCGGCCAGCGTCCTGGAACCGGGAAAGCCGGCTGCGCACAGCGATTCGCTGCCGGCCGGTGGTCCAACGCCGGTACCGCTTTCGTCCAACATAACCGTGACTCCAGTTCCGGTTGCTCCCTTCGCGGCGGATGCGGTTTCCGTCCCAGACGCGGTGGATTCCGCGGCAGGACCCCCCGACCGGATCTCGCCGTCGCACCTGCCGGCGGCGGAAGGCGCGCGCGGCGCTTCCCGCGCTCCCCAAGGCATGCTGGTGGCGAACTTCGCGGACGGCGCCGATGCCGCCCCTTCCCCGACTCGGTCCGCAGCCGGCCCGATCGCATTTGAAGCGCGACTGACACCCCAGCCGCAAACGCCGTGCGGCGGCGCCGGCACGCCCGCGCCGGGAAGCGCGGCACAGGGGACCGCGACGCTCCGGGCGCACATGGAGGTCCCGGCGGCGGGGATCGTTCCGCAGGTTGAGGCGGCCGGGGATCTCTCCTCGCAGGTACGGGACGCCGGGCCGGACGGCGGCGGCCTCGCGTCGCCAGCCGGACAGAAGCAGCACCCGGCTTCCGGCGTTGAGAAGACCGATGCCGCCGCGCGGCCGGATGCCCGGAAGCAGACGGCCTCCTCCGTGACGGCGCCCCCCGCAGCCGCGCCCGACGCGCCGTTGGCGACGGCTGTGCGCGGCACGGCAATCGACGAACCGGCCGGCGCCGGGAATCGTCCCGACGCGGCGGCGCCGCGAGCCGCCGAAGCCGCGGACCGGACGGCGGATGCGCCTCCGGCTCCGGAAGCGCCGAAGCCTTCCACGCTGGCGGGGGGCTTGCAGTTCGCGGTGGGCGGCGGGGACCAGAGAGTGGAAGTGCGCGTGGCGGAGCGCGGCGGCGAGCTTCACGTGGCCGTGCGCACTCCCGACCAGCGTCTGGCCGGGAGCCTGCGCGACGATCTTCCCTCTCTGACGGCCAAGCTGGAATCGGCCGGCCTGCGCACCGAAACCTGGCACACGGGATCTTCGGGCAGCGCCGGGCGCGAGCGGCCGTTGGAGACCGCCAGCCGGACACTATCCCAGAATTCGCAGGAGCAGCCGGGGCAGGATGGGCGCCGGCAGCACGACGATCCTCCGCCTCAGCGGGCCAAACGGCCCGAAGACTCTTCCCATCCCAAACCCGACCGAAAGGACTTCCAATGGCTCTTAACTTCTCTTCGATAAGCCCGCTCCACACAGCGGACCGCGCGGCGGCAAGAACGCCAGCGGCGCGACACCCATCCACCCGGCCCTCGCTGGCGCAACAGGAACTGGCGCAGACCCTGGCGGCGGCCTCGACGCCTTCGACCACCGCCTCGAGCGGTTCGCCTGCGGCCGCCACGGCGACCACCGCAGCCACCACCGCCACGGCGACCACCGCAGCCGCGCCGGCGGCGACCGCGGCCAGCCCGGCGGGACCTCCCACCGCGGAATCCGTTTTCGGGTCAAACCCCTGGGAGACGAATCCGACGGGTACGGGTCCCACGGGCACGTACACCTACAACCCTTACTATTTCGCGACTCCGCAGACGGCTGCGGACGTGGCCGCCATGGTGGGCGGTACGGTGGTAGCCTTCAACGCACTTGGCGGCCCTTCGGGGAATCCCTTTGTCCAGAGCCAGCCAAACGAGATGGTGCAGTTGTCCAACGGCGCCATGATCAATCCCGGGCTGGTGGCTTCGTTCTACACCCACGGCTACCCGCTATCCATGGTCAACCAGATGGTTGCCAACGAGGTAACCAACGTCACCAAGGGGACTTAGGAGGAATTCCATGATCGCACCGATCGCAAATACATCCGGCTCGCAAACGGGTGGGACTTCGCAGACCTCGTCCGCCAGCGCTTCCGGCACCGTGGCGGCGACCCAAAACATGTTTCTGCAGCTTCTGGTGGCGCAACTGAAGAACCAGGACCCCACCCAACCCATGGACAGCACCACGTTCGTAACCCAACTGGCGCAGATGCAGCAACTGGAACAATCCACGACCACCGGCCAGGATGTCACGGCCATGCACACCGACCTGGACGCTATCGTGACCGACCTGAAGGCATCCACTTCCCAATCCTAGACGGAGAGACATTATGTTTACTTCCTTTTCGACGGCGTTATCCGCATTGAGCGCCACCAGTACGGCCATCGACGTGGTGGGCAACAATCTGGCGAACATGAACACGCCGGGTTTCAAGACCAGCGAGGTGGAGTTCCGCGACCTGGTGACCCAGTCCTTGGGGGCCGGACTCGGCGACACCCAGGTTGGATTCGGCACCGGCACCCCGCTGACCGTGCGGGAGTTTACCCAGGGCGCGATACAGACGAGCAGCGGCGTGCTGGATGCCGCCATCCAGGGCGACGGGTTCTTCGTGGTCAAGGATTCGGCCGGCAATACCAACTACACGCGCGCCGGCAACTTCCAGACCGACAGTTCCGGCAACCTGCTTACCGATACCGGCGACTTCGTGCAAGGATGGACGACGATCGACTCCAGCACGGGCGCGGTGGATACCAATGGACCGGTCGGCAATATCGTGGTTCCGGTGGGCTCGCTTAAACCACCGACGGTCACCACCACCATGAGCGCCAATCTGAACCTCAACTCCAATGCCACGGCCGACTCCACCTCGGCATTTTCCGAGCCCGTAACGGTCTACGACAGCCTGGGAACCTCGCACATTCTGACGGTCAATTTTCAAAAGACCGGCGCCAACCAGTGGAGCTACGACGTGACCGCTCCCGGACAAGATGTCAGCGGCGGCACGGTGGGAACGCCCTATGACACCGGGGCCAGCGGCACTCTGACGTTCGGCGCGAATGGCCAGTTGACCGATCCCGCGGCAGGCAGCCCGATAACGGTCGCGCTCAGCGGGTTGAGCGACGGGGCGTCCGACATGAGCGTATCCTGGAGTCTGTACAACAGCTCGGGCGCGGGGGACGTCACGCAGTTCGGGCAGCCGTCGCAGGCCTCGGCCAGCGCACAGAATGGCTCGCCGGCAGCCGAACTGGACCACGTGGGCCTGGCCGACGGCGGCCAGATCCTGGCCCAATACACCGACGGCACGCAGGTCGTAGTCGGCCAGGTGGCGCTGGCCTCGATCCGCAATCCGAGCACGTTGATAGCGACCGGCAACAACGATTACCAGCTCAGTGAGCTGACCGCCAACCCATCGATCGGCGTCCCGGGCACGGGAGGCCGCGGAACCATCGTGGGCGGCTCTGTCGAGGCCTCGACCGTGGACATCGCGACGGAATTCACCAGCCTGATCGTGTACCAGCGGGCGTACGAGGCCAACGCGCACGTGGTGACTACGGCGGACACTTTAAGCCAGGACACTATCAACCTTATCCACTAATCCGCCGATGAATCCTCAGGAAGAAATTGCGCCGCTGGGCGAAGTCCCGGTGGATATCGAAATCGAACTGGACCGGCTGGTCATGCCGACGCACGATGTCCTGCGGCTCGAGGAAGGCAGCGTGATCAGTACCACGCGCTCCGCGGGCGAGAACATCGATATCTACATCGGCGGCGTGTTGTGCGGTTCCGGTGAAGTGGTCGTAATCGAAAACACCTTGGGGGTGCGCATCACCGACTTCCGCGACGACTGAGGAAGGTGGTATGGAACTAATCGGACAGATGACGGCGGCGGCAGGGGTTCTAACGCTGCTGATCGCGGTCTTGTGGTGGCTGCGCCGCCGCGGATTCGCCCAGGTAGGCGCGATTCGGCCCCGCCGAGGCCGCCGCATGGAGCGTCTGGAGCGGTTGGCGCTCTCGCCCCAGCATACGCTGCACCTGGTGCGGCTGGGCGATACCGCGCTGGTGGTGGCGGCTTCGCCGGCCGGGTGCTCGTTGATTCGGAGCCTGCCTTGCGCCGCCTTTGAAGTCAACGCCGCCAACGCCGCCAACGCCGCCAACGCC
>Ga0182027_10005684_pt1 | contig 18858 bp, 20 predicted proteins | sample 712E1DmetaG_FD_121300 | JGI IMG/M metagenome (GOLD analysis project Ga0182027, IMG submission 121300) | Permafrost microbial communities from Stordalen Mire, Sweden - 712E1D metaG (Illumina Assembly) | ecosystem: Environmental > Terrestrial > Soil > Wetlands > Permafrost | place: Sweden...
CGCGGCACCAGCCCTTCAAACACCAGATCACCGCTTGTCGCGCCCGCTGGTTTCAATGCCAACAGTTCCGTCACCAGGTCAGGATGCAGCGGCAGCAACGCGGTCTTGTGGTTTTTGGAGATGGACGAGCGAACCGCCACCGAAGGCGTGTCGGAAATCAAATCCACATCCCCCCACCGCAGCCCCTTCAATTCGTTATGACGAATGCCGGTCAGAACCGCCATTGCATAAACCGGACGTTGCGGCCCCGCCGCCGCCAGCAACCGCTCGATTTCTTCCGCAGTGTAGGCCCGGCGAATCAGCGTTTCTTTGCCGCGCGTTTCCACCTTGCGCACCGTCACGAGCGGATTTGCCGAGACTCGCCCGTTGCGCACCATCCAATTCAGCATCGCCACACACGCGCCCAGGTATTCGTTCAGCGTCTTTGCCGCTTTGCTTTGGCCGGCCCGCCACATTTGGAACGAATCCGCCGTGACGTTTTGGACGCTTTTCCAATCGGCCTCTGCCGCCAGTGTCAGAACGGCGTTTTGAACCTGCCGAATGTGGCGACTGTTCCGCCCTTGCGCCGTCAGGTCCGCCGCGAAGTCCCGCACATGTTCCGCCAGCGGCTTTTGCAGGCTCGCCCGGACGGATTGCGCGGGAATCAAACCGAACTTGACCCTTTCGCAGTCCCGGACAATCGCCGCCAGCTTTTGCTCCGCGACCTGTTTATCGCACACACCGAGCGCGACATCGTGAATTCTCGACTCACCACCGAGCCGGTATTTGCCACGGTAAAGACGACCGACGACTCGTTTTCCGCCGCGCATCCGTTTGGGTTTATAGGTTAACGCAATCATGCTACGCCTTTCATCATTATTTGCTCAATATCACTTGACCGAAACCGCACCGCGCCCCGAATTTTAACCGCCGTCAATGTCCCCGACGCCACCAGTCTTTCCACCATTCTTACCGAACAGGCCAGCAAATTTGCCACTTGTTTCTTGGTCAGCAGTTGCAGCCCTGCCGGTTTGTTTTCAACATCATTTTGCATTTTTGTTCCTCCCGGCGACTTTCGCCTTGGCTTTGGCCGCCACTTTTCTGCGGAAATCCTCTCCCATCAATGTCGGGAAGTCCTCCGCCAGAACTTCTTTCAATGCCTGCCGCACCAGTTCCACCATTTCAGGCATTTTCACCGCCGCCGCGGCCTTCTTTGGTTCAACCAAGAATTTCCCCTCTGCGTCTGGTTTCTCGCCCCCGGCAGCTTCCATATACGCCTCTTTGCGGTCTGGACGTGTTTTCAGTTCTTCGCCCCAGGCTTTGCACTCGCTCACCGGAATATAAACGTACGGAAGCTGTTTGAGCTTCTTTTGATACACGAAGATTGACCGCTTGGCCTCGACAACGTGGAAACAAAACGCCGTCATTTTGCCCTCTTTCAGCCTTTTGTGAACCGCCGCCCGCGAAACGGGCGCATACATCATGACGCCACCGGGGGAAACAAAGCCCTCACCGGGCAGATGTTCACCCAGGGCGTCGAACCACGGCCCGGACTCCTCATCGCTGCCTTCGCGCCGATAAATTCGCGTGTCCGGGTCCGGCTCGCCGATAAACGGTTTGAGGCTGGCCGGAATTTCCAAGTATTTAAAATCTTTCTTCATATTCGATACCAATACAGCAAGGTCAATGAAGTGTCAACCTTCTATTTTGAGAGCTAAAACGGCAACTGATGGGATTTCCCTGCTGGGTTTTCCCGTGTCGTCATTCGGCTTGCTAAAGGCAGGAGGGCCAAGCCGAACGCCAACACGCGAAAACCCAGCCCCGACAAGTGCCTGGCCGTGAAGTCGCTGGATTCCAGCTTGCGCCCTGTCACCCCCGCAACATGCAATCCAGCGCCATCACCACCAGGGGAATGAAGGCATTGCAAGGACAGGAAAGGGCGCTTTTGGGGTGTCAGCCTTGTTTTCCGCTGGCGCGGCGGGAAAAAATCACACTGTGCCATCACTGGTTCTCCGCCGCCGCGAGGGGGGAAATCTCCTTAAACATGCCAGCACGAACCACAATCTTAATTCTTGCAAAAACTGATCGCCTCCCAAAACATAATGCACATGACCTTTGGAAGCAAAATTCTGGTTGTTTTTGTCATCATTGCATTCGCCGCGACGTTTGCGAAGGCGCAAAATATTCCAACAATCATCGTTCAGCCAGCCAGCCAAGCAACGGCTCCCAGCGGGACGATTTCATTTAGCGTCTCTGCGTCGGGCGCGGGCACTCTGGCCTATCAATGGGCAAAAAACACAACCAATCTTTCCAATGGCACTTTTTCAGGCCGTGCGACCGTGTCGGGGGCAACCACAAGCACACTCACGCTTACCTCTATCACCACAAACGACCAAGCCAACTACACTTGCCGCATCACAAATAGTTACGGAAGTATCACAAGCTTAGTTGCGTCACTACAGGTTTATGTTTCTCCCACAGTTACCACACAGCCAATGGGACAGACAAACGCCGTCGGCTCAAATGTCAAATTTACAGTTGTGGCTTCTGGTTCAACTCCGTTCACGTATCAATGGCAGTATAATAACTCGAATATCCCTACCGCCACTCTCAACGTCTATACAATCAACAATGCTGACACCAACGATTCTGGAACCTATACAGTCTCCGTGAGCAATCCAGCAGGGACGGCTAACAGTTCTGCGGCGCAATTGCTGATTCTTGCTGGAAATCCACCAGTAATCGTTCAACAGCCTGCCTCCGTAACAACTGCTTTCGAAGGCACTTCGCTTTTAAGCGCGGTTGTTACCAGCACAGTCCCGATTGCGTACCAGTGGTTGGAAAGCGGCAACACTTTAGCAGGACAAACAAATGCGACATTGACGCTTACAAATATAATAAGTCCAATAACAGGCATTCAATTAAGTGCCACAAACATCTTTGGCGGGACTTTAAGTTCCAATGCTTCTATCAACGTATTATATCCTTTTGGATTTCCGTCAAACCTCTTGCAAGGTTTAATAGCTTACTACCCATTTAATGGAAATGCCAAAGATGCGAGCGGCAATAACAATAATCTCACACCTGTTGGCAATCCCTCTTTTGTTTCCGGGGTTTTAGGCATTGCAAGTAGTGCAATAAGTTTCAACGGAAGCAGCTATTGCGAAACATCTGGTCTGTTAGTGCGAAGCAATCCGTTCACATGGAGCCTATGGGTGGAAACAACCTCTTTAATCGCAACCAACTTTAATTACGTTGAGGAGAGCGGCAATCACACAACGTCACCCGCCATGTGGTGCAATATTAATACAAATACATCACCAGCTACAATTTCATATTCGTTTTGGACTTATGGTGGCGGAGGTGTTCCGGAACTCACATCCTCTTATACGCCAGTCAACACAAACCAATGGGTGCATCTTGTTGGTGTTTCCGACACAACTGGCGTAAAATCACTTTATGTTAATGGAGTCCTTGAGGGAACTACACCAGCACAGAACTTTGGTCAAGTGCTATCTGTTTTTGATATGGGTGGCGAAATTGGATACTCGATTTATAATCAGTATCAATTAGGCAACGTTCGCGTTTACTGTCGTGCATTGTCCTCAAACGAAGTAGGTCAATTGTATATGTTGGAGAGTGGAAACATGCCGCCACCAAATCTGTGCGTCAATGCTAATGGAAATAACTCGTTACAAATACAATTGTCTGAGACACCGAATTATCCAGTCATTTTACAGGCTGCCACGAACCTAACAACGCCCAACAGTTGGCAACCAATTTTTACGAACAACACAGATTTTTATGGGAACTGGATGTTTACGGACACTAACACCATTCTTTATCCAGCTCGCTATTATCGCGTGATGACTCCGTGAGGCTTTCTTATGAAATGTGTACAATGTAAATTCATTTTTATTTTCGTTGGACAAATGATTTAAAGTACCACCCTTTACGTTTATGGAATACTTACCCGTGATCTCTGCGTTTTTCGGTGCTGCTGCTGGTGTTATTGCGCCGTTCCTCGTTCCCAAGTTTGCCGACTTTTTACTTGCCCGAAGTATAGAGCGTTACAAGCTCGCACTCCTTCAATCTCAGAAGCCCGAAAAAATCACGCAACTTTTCGCATATATGCCGCGAATGTTATCCGGCCAAAAATTGACTCAAGATGACGAATTTAAGATCAATCAATTGATTTTGGAATTGTCACTTTATCTCCCGAAAGATTTGGTATGTGATCTGAGCGAGACGATTTGCAAGCCCGAAAAGCGTGGCTCATACAAGGATTGTTTCGTACGGATTCGCGCCTATGTTCTCGGACGGGATGACGGTTTGGTTGGTGGTAACATTTCTCATATCACATTGTCTCCAAACGGCGATTCACAGAAAGCGAGCAAATGATTGTGAAACAAGTCTGTTTCGCATAATTGCATATCGTTGTTGCCAGCATTGCCCAGAAGGTTTGGGAACGAGCCGACTGCCGGTTAGTTAACCGTTCGCTCTCAGATCAGCAAAGGGAACAACCGCCTTGCACCAGCCTGGCGAAGCCTGGGCTCCGAACCGAGCAACGCCGGAAGCCGCTCCATCCAAAATTCAACACGAGCAAATAGTTTGACCGTGAAATCCCGCGCGAACAACTGGCCCTTCCGCATCTTCGCCCGCTTCTCCTTCGGGCAGGTCGCCATGCGATAACGGCGCATCACCCGGCGCAGTTTCAATGCCTGCCCATTCGTCAACTCCAGGACATCCCGCCGACCGAGCGGCAGGTTCTTGCGGCCCACAATGCCCCAAAACCGCCCCGGCTTGGCAGACCAAATGCACTCGCCAGACTTCGCAACATACTTCTTCGCCGCATACGCGAAGGCACCACGCTTCGAGCCAAGCGTCTGAACCGACGTGCCCGCCCGGTAATGCTTCACCTCGCCGCTCCCCACCACGTCATACCAATTCCTCGCAAACCAATTCGCAATCGAATCTCCATTCACCACAGACGGACACTTGCCATGCGGCTCCACACGAATGGCTCCCCACCCCTCGCGCTCATCCACCAGGGCGCTATGACCCTCCACCCATTCACCCCCAGCCAAAACATCCTCATCCCAAACCACCACAGGTCCCACCATCCGGCGGCGCAAACGGACTTGCTCGGTCCGCATGGTCTTCCACTCAAAACCCCACGGCACACCCCACACAAACGCATGGATATGCGGAGCGATCTTCCCCTTGTTCACCCCGCTCTTGCGAGGCTGAAATTCCAGCTTCCACATCAAACAGCCGTCAGGAAACCGGCGGGCGAACCGTTTTGACAGCGTATCAATGTGCCGCTTCACCTGTTTGCCATCCCAGGCGTAACGGTCAAACTCGTCAGGATACGTCAGGCCCGCCATGAACGGCACCGCGCCATCATCCACTTTCGCCAGGTAATTTAACATCCGCCGCCGTGACGCCGCCGTGAACTCCTCGATTTCGCCACGCTCACCACCGCGACGCTCAGGACCCCGCAAATGCCCCTCAGAGCGGCACCGCAACTGCATGAAGCTCGCGTTGCGATAAACTTGCAACATGCCATTGCTCGTATTTCGCGGTGAATTATGCACCTTCAGACCTCAGTAAAAGCTGAATTTTGAGTTAATTTTGATCGCAACTGGAATTCCCGTTTTTTTCGGTGTCCCCGTCATGGAGGAGGAGCAGGCTCCCCTCCGATATGATCACATCCACAGAATGTGAAAGAGAAGAAGCCTGCCCAAATCAGAGTCCTCTTTTACAGCTTGTCCTGGGCACAGACAAGCGCAACCCGGTTTTCAGTGTGTGTCGCCAAGCGGGAGCTGCGTCCTCGCTGCATGTGTATTATGGCGGCGAATTACTTGAGGTCGTGCCGGAGGATCGGCGGCATCCGGCTTTTAAGTTGCTCATCGCCCGGCTCTACAACGCCGGCGTCCGCGGCTTGTCCTTGCAGCGACACTTCCGCGTGGACCGTAAAACCATGCAGCGGTGGGGACAGGCCCTCCAGAGCGGCGACGCGCAGCAGTTGGTGCAGGCGCTGGCCGGCCGGGGTGGGCATCGCAAGCTCACGTCCGAAATCCGGGCCTTTGTTGGCGTGCGCTTTCCCGAGATCTATGGTCGGAGCTGCGCTGGCTACAGCCAAAAGTTGCGCGAGGAGATTGCGAGAGTGTTCGGGGTCAAGCTTTCGGGCGAATGTTTGCGACCACTCTTGCAGTCTCTGCGGGCCGAACTGCGCCAGGAATGCCCTGAGCCGGGGCGGCAGGGCGGGATCGTAAAACGGGAGACTGCTTGCGATGGTTGGCCCGAGCCGGCCATCGTAACGGCGGTGGAGGCGTCGCCGGAGCCTGGGCTGGTGGCGCCGCCCCCGGCCATTCGCAAGGAGTCTCCCGTTTTACCGCTGGCGGCGGCGGCTCCCCCGGTCGCCGGTTTTTGTCATCATCTGGGCGTGTTGCTTTTTAGCGCCGTGTTGTTGGGATTGGAAGAAGAGGTGGCGGCGGGCGGTTGGCTCCTCAAACAATGGCTGGCGACGCTGTTGCTGGGCGCGGTCAATCTCGAACAAACCAAGTTGCTGGATTTTGAGGATCTGCGACGGCTTTTGGGCCGCACGCTGCGCAGTCTCTTTCCCCAACGCAGCCAGTTGCGCGAGCTGGCTGCGGCCGCCAGCGTCCCGCCACTTTTGACCTTTAATGCGCAACTGGTCCAGGCGGCGCGGACGCGGGACTTCTATTTTGATCCCCATACCAAGCATTACACCGGGATGCAGAACGTGCTCAAAGGCTGGTGCGCCCGCATTCGGTGGGCCGACAAAGTGTTGCACTCGGACTTCTTTCACACCTCCGCCGGCCAGCCCGTGTATCTGGAGTGCGCGGATAATTATCAGGACATGCGCGAGCGCTTTGCCGCGTTATTGCCCCGCTTTCGCCAAGCCCTGGGCCTGCCCGCCGTGGCGGTGGTGACTTGCGTTATCGATCGGGGCATTTTCAGCCACGAGGTCTTCGCCCAGGCCATCGAGTCGCCAGACTATCACCTCATCACCTGGGAAAAGAATTATCGGCCCGGTTCATGGGATCCGCAGAAGTGTTCGGGCCAATATGTCTTGGAACGGGCGCGCAACCATGCTCAGGACAAGCGCGTTTACCGTTTCGAATACATCGACCAGGACTGGGCCAAAAACCCCCAGATGCGCCAACTCATCGTGCGGGCCACCAATCCCCAGCAGCGAACCGTCGAGGTGGCCATCCTGACCGACGATCGTCACCGCGCGGCGCCCCAAATCATCCACCTGATCTTTAACCGGTGGACCCAAGAGAATGATTTCAAATACCTCAACGAGCACTTCGGCCTCAACCAAATCACCAGCTACGCCTCCGTGGCCTACGAGCGGATCAAAGACCAAGTGAAACAAAAGCAGATCAAGAGTGGGGCCTATAAAGCGATGGAACAGAAGGTCGCGCAACTGAAGGGCCAACTGGGCAAGCTCTTGCTCTCCCAACACCAGCATCCGCGTAAGCTGGCCTCGCGGGCTCAACGAATCGCGGCGCTGACCAAAGACTTGGTCCAGGCGCAGGACGAGCAAACGAAAACCCAAAAGGAAGTATCGCGTCTGGAAGTTTTGATCCAGCAACAGATGGTCCGGCTGGACACGCGCAACAAGCGGCTGTTGGACAGCTTAAAACTCATTGCGCGCAACGCGTTTTACCTGGCGCTTGAGCCCTTCAAGACCGCCTATAACAACTATCGGGATGATCATGAACTGTTCCGCAATTTGACTCAAGCCGACGGGGTCCTGGTCGAGTCGGCCCAGCAAACCGACGCTTACCTGCTGCCGACGGTCAACTATCCGCCCAGGCTGGAGAAAATCGTGAGCGGACTTTTGACCGAGATCAACGCGAAGAACCCCAAAATGCCCGACGGATCGGGACGACGACTTCGGTTACATCTGGGCGCAAAAACAGGCGTTCAAATTGCGATTGTCCCCTGACCCAAATCCCGGTTTTACTGAGGTCTGACCTTAGACAAGCCAGGGGGAACGCATGGGGTCGGCGGCCAGGCGGCCGGTGCACCGTCCACCTGGCCACCGACCCTCATGGCGGCGACCACGGCGGCAGCCTGCTCGAAGGTAGTGACCGAGCAGGAATCGAAGGAATCAGGGCGCACAGTCCACCCCCAAACGCGAAGCCTCAAGGAAGGCAGGCCCATCCGCATGGCCGGTTGACACCACATTCCGCCGCAGAACCGGCGAGCAAAATGGCTCGCTGTCCGGTTCCGCTCGATTTACCGCGCCGCCGTGCCGTTGCGGTGTCACTGGCCCCCCTTGTCAGTGGCCGTGCTGGCAATGGCGAGGATTGCGGCCTTGAGCGGGGCAGAAAGTTTATCCCAGGCAGCGACTACGCGCGACAGGTCCTGACTGAGCGTGACTGGCCTTTGTAAGTCTCCTTGTGAGTCTGAGGCGTTTTCCCTGGGTAAATGCGCAGGTTCGAAACCTGCAGCGCGCAACATCCTTGATTTGCAATGGTTTATGTTGTTTTTGATCTAAAACTAACAACAAAACTAACAACAAAGCCAAGTTGATTCAAGCTCTGCTGTTGTTGTTCAAGACTGTTTTTGTTCAGACATCTCCTCCAATTTTACCGTGGATTTTCTCCCCTCCACAGGTAGCCCCAACTTCCTGCCCAAACCACCCCGGCCTCCGATCTGGGCAGCAAATAAATCTTCGGATAGACAGCCAATGTCCAACCCCCCTCCCTAAACTCCCTGCATGAACATCAAAACATGCAGAACCAGAAAACAACAATTCGAGCAAACCGTCCGAATCTTGGCTGCGGGCGATCAACTCATTCTTCAAGCCGCCCAACGCATACCCGAGGAAAGGCTGCCGGCATTCCCTGGAGGAGCAGCCTTGGAATTCGTCGCTGCCTTTCAAAAACAGCGCGAATCCAGAAGTCATCCGATCAAACCCAAGTCCCACCAGTCCACCTCAATCAAACGCCGACTCTCCCTCTCCCACACCCTTCAGTTCAAGAGCGCGGAACTCTGGTTGATGTTGGGCGATGGAGACAGGGCGGTGAAAGAACTGGAAGGCCTGCCCTTCACTGCATGGAATCACCCATCAGCCGTCAAAACCCGTGTCGCTGCTCTTGAGACGTTGCAGGAGAGGACTGGGGCGATGGGTCAGGCGGTTCAAATATAATCTGGAGGACACGATGCGAACCACAAATATAATCGAAGGCCGCAATGAGGGCGAGGTGATTGCTGTATGGGGCGGGGCGAAGCTGGTCAAGCACTGGAATGGCAGGCTGGAACTGAAGGGCGGATCGAGGGAGGAAGTGGGAGAAGCGAGGGAGTGGCTGTCCCTGTTCTGGCATGAGGCGGTGGTGGGGGAAGGTTGACTCTTTAATGCAATTCACTCTCCTTTTTCCTGGCGCGCTTTCTCGGTGACGGCAATCATTGTTTTCCATGCAGCACTCTTTTTCCGGCGCTTCTTTGGAGCGGAGCCATCCCGTGGACTAACCATTGCAGACCTGCCTCCGCCAGTGAGGGGGAGCGATACCGCTTGTGGGGCCGTAGAGATACGAGCCGATTCTTCCAGCGTCAACTTTCTGCGATTTGTCATGGATTGCCTCAGCCTCTCACCGTCAGTCTGCATGTCAAGACCTCCCGCTCAAAAGGCGATGAACTTGCTGTGGGCTGAACACCTGCCCGCCCGATCCCGCGAATTCCAGAGTTTTAACATTGCCTTCCCCCAATAAACCGGGCAATTAAACCCAATGCCTAAAACACCTGAAAAAGCAAAACGAACACCGAGCGCAGCATTCATGAAGCCGGTCCAGCCTGACGTCAAGCTGGCCCTGGTCGTGGGTGATAAACCACTTCCCAGGACTGAACTGACCAAAAAGCTCTGGGTCTACATCAAAGAGAACGGGTTGCAGGATTCAAAGAAAAAGACCCTGATCAACGCCGACGAGCATCTGAAAGCGGTGTTCAACGGTAAAAAGCAGGTCAGCATGTTCGAGATGACCAAGCTGGTTTCCGGGCACTTGAAGAAATAGGGGCTGTCGGGGCTGGTCGGGTCGTGGCACTGGATTCGCTGCCAACGCGCGTTCCTGTAAGGGTTGCCGCCAATCCATTCGAAAACATGCATAAAATGCTCCTTCCCCGTGATGTTTACCCAAATTCTCTGGGGGCTGCCCTTATCGCATGTGGCGAGTATGTCTATGCCTACTATAGGCCAAATGGGGTTCAACCGTTTTACGTGGGCAAAGGTAGGAACGCGCGTGTTCTCGCTCATTGGAAGAACGCAGTCAAGAGGAAGAGCACAGTCAAGGATTCTGTTCGTGCTCATGAATTAGAGATTCAGAGAATTCTCAAACGCGGCAAGATTCCACATATTAGCCTTCTTGCCTACAATCTTGAAGAATCTAATGAAAGCCGGCACGCAGTGGCAGAAAGAGTCCTTCAAGATGCATTCGGGATTCAGTCGGTCTTGGAAAAGACACCAGGAGGGGAACGTTTAGCCGACAGGCCGGCTGCACTTCTTCAAAAACGGGAGGACTCTGCCAAGCGCCGCCCTCTGTCGCTTGAAGCAGTCGTAGCTCGCTATTCCGAGAGACCTGAGATTGATCGCGAAGATCTGGAGGGAAAGGCTTCATCTTGGGGAGCGTCAATATTACTGGTTGGGCTCTCCGAGACCTATCATTCCGCATATCAATCGTCACAAATTCGAGAAATGGCCCGGATGTACTGGAATCTACGCAAATTCGAAAATACATCGTTGCCGGGTTTGAAAAAGGGCAAATCGGTACTTCTTGCGTGGACATCAAAACTCAGCGGAGCGCCGGTCATTGTTGGAGCTTGGAGGCTCCGCGGTTCCAAAGCAACGTATCACTGGGCATCCAAACGCTACTCGTTTCCCGCAACAGATGATATAGCCCTTCGAAAGGAAATGCTTGGGTTGCGGCTCTCGGGGACAGGGAAGAACTGGCAAGGTCCAAATATTATTCAACCGGCGACATTTGTTCGGTGAAACCACATGGATGCTTGCCAAGAGCAATTTTTGAAAGATGAGCTTTTCAGTCTCACGCTGATGGCCACAGTGCAGAGGGCGCATGTTTATTCTGCACAGTGCGGGGAAAAGCAGCGCAAGAAGTTTCAGGCACGCTTGCGCTCGGAGCTTGAGAAGACTTCGGAGGCTTACGCAGACCATGTGACGGAAGAGGCACACATACGGAGCATTGTTGATTTGTCGAACAGGCTCACTTCAGCACACGCAAACGCGCTGAACAACAAACGGTTTCGAATTGGCACAGCACAAAAGACGCTTAATCTCTATTTGAAATACCTCTGGTGTCTCGGAAAGATTCCTCCTCCTCCGCATTGTCCATTCGACTTTCAGATCATTAAGAAGCTTCGACATCATTATACTGGTCCAAGCTGGACCATTCTGGATTGCGAACAGGATTATCGTGAATTGGTCGAAGCTGCCAAGGTTGAGGCTGGCGGTAGTTCGCTCGCGGTCTGGGAACTGCAAACTTACAACAATTTTATGGACGCGTATAAACGGCAAAACAATGCATGAAACACCCGGAACAAAGTTCGTGCGATCATACAAACGAATAACGCCGGCCGACCTTCAGCATTTAGCTCGGATTGCGCAAGCAGACCGCGAGGATTTTTTCAAGCGATATCCTCGTTGGTCCGCTCTATATTCAAAGCACGTTCTCTACGTGGCGTTACCCCTACGCGCATGATGCCCCCCGCCGAGAAAGATAACATGCTTGCATGTTTTCATGCCAGTTTCATGTCAGATTTGTCTTCGTCCAAGAGCCGATTTCCTCAAGCGAGTTTTAACTCCGGTTGCCGCTCTGTACGCAAGTCCACAAAAAAATGAGTTAATCGCATCTTGCTCCCGACCGAACGTCCGCTAATGGAAACACTCACTAACACTTTCTTTCCAGGTCTTAACGTCGGATGCGGTCGTAACCGTTCCCTTATCTCCCAAACGGCAGAGTCAATAGGGTTGATTGCCAAATCGGTCAGCCATGAGTTAATCGTCATCCGCCACCATTCGAAGTCTTCATCTTGAACGTAACCAACAATGCCTGCATCGTCGAGGCCAGCCCCGTGAATGCGAAGCTTATAACGCTGGATTGCTCCCCGAGGGGATTTACCCTGTTCGGATGTTAGGTACTCACGTTGTCGATCATTTCTTGTTGTCGATAAGAGTCGTTTGCATTCGATTGTGTAAATTGGCTGTTCTGGCCCGAATGCACGGCCGCGAACAACCAAGCCCTCCTCATCCGCTGGAAATGCGCTAATGTCGTGACTGCCTGGCGTAACGTAAATCGTCTCGCGTCCGACTTGGATAGCGTCACAATACTTCCGCGCACGCACTTGGAGGAAACGTTCGAGCCTCTGATTGTAGAAATTCTCGTTTTGGTCAGGCTTTACGTCCTGCCACAACGGAAAATCAACAAGTTGGATAGCGATGAATCTGATAACCGTTTCGACCGTAATTCGATGCGTCGGAATACGCGCCGAAAGTGTGCCTTGACTGATGGTGGGTGCAGTCACCGTTTGCCTTGATGTGGTAGAGCGGGAAATGTGGTTTGAGCCGCCAATTCCGCAACCGTTTCATCGGCGTCTCGAACAGCGACTGATGGAATCCAATAACGAAGCCGATTGGGTTTAATCAAATAGATGGTATTCCATGCGTATAACCTCAACACCCGCTGAACGCGCACACCTTCACCATGGCGATGCAACAGGATTTGAAGCGCTTCCTCAAGAGGCCTATTCGCACTGAGTTCCGCCTTCGGCGGACCACCGTATGAGAAGTGTGCACAAGTGAAGGCATCAGTGCGCACCACGCTGCCGACTTGAAATTTGCCATAAATCGCGTTTAGTAGATTAAGGTACTGGTTGCTAAACGCCTTCAATTCATCAGCGCCGGCTTCACCACGAAAGAGAACCGAATCCTGCCCCAATCGGACAAAATCTCCAAAATAATTAACTACATCCTTGATGATTGCATTATCTGCCTCAGAAAATAGCGGCTCAGTAATTTCGGCCACTGTAATCAACGGAAGTCGATCCAGATCAAACTTTTGGGGAACGGTTGCCTTACCAACAAACAACTGTGGGGCGGTAGTATATAGGAAAAAACGATGGATGTCCTTCAGGCGGCGCAAATCTTTGAGTAAAGTATTAAGTTCCCCAAACTCATTCGCTGGAGCCTTAATACCCACGACGTCATCTCTGTAAGTTACGTAGTCTGCCCGCAAGGACATGGGCAGTGTGTCGAGCAATCGAATCAGGATTGATGGAGGTTCAAATTGCTCCCGCGAGCGTGGGGCATCGAAGAGGGGCGTTCGCACAATTTGGTGCGGATACGCGTCGGCAAGAAGTCGATGGTTCAACAAGACCGCTGACGAGCCTCTCCTGACTGCTGCGGCAAGTGTCTTCGTTTCATCCGAAAGCCTCACGCTCGCAAATCGCTCTTCGTTGAATAAAGACGGCCCGGCGATCAGCTCATTCAGTTGAGTAGCAAGAAGCCTCTGCGATCTCGCGCTCAACTTCGGCCCATTCATATCCGAACTCAAACCCTCTCTTATCGGAGCCGGAAAATGCGCCCAAAGAAAACTTGATAGCGCATCCTTGCCATCTTTAAGTTTGCGTAAGAATGTTTCCGGTGATCGGATGTCATCCGAGGAAAGTATCAGTGGCCGAATTCTCGATTCATCAATACCATTGTCCGTGAAGGCATCTGTCGGTAGGTGAGGCATGCCCGTGATGTGAGCGGCCTCCTGGCGAGCATATGTCTTTCCTTTAATAAAGCCAACTTGAAAGAGCCAACCCTTGCTTTTTCGCTCCCGTACAAAATTGCCAAGAGTATTTTCGGTTGTGAGGAGCCGGCGAAGCATCGTATGAATGCGGCCTCCGCCCAGCAGATTAGCTTTCCAAACCGAATCGTCAGCAATGGCCGCCTCAAAATGGATTCTGTGAAAGTCGTACGCATCTATTTCGAAAAACAATCCCTCCTTTGTCGCTGTCGTTCGCCGTGGTGTGATGTGTAATAAGGGGGTAGAAGGGATGGGCGGCCGATTTAGCACAAACACGGCACAACATTTTGTATCACCCCCAGGGAAAAGGCTTCTGATGGAAGTAAAGTCGATTATCTGGGGCACATGCCAGCGCCGAAGGATGCTGGCCCTAAAAGCCGCTGAATTGATTCCGTAAAGAAAGGTAGACGGAACAAGTAGACATGCAGTTCCATTTGAAGCGACGATTCGAAGCGATTGCTCAAGAAATAAAAACGCTAATTGCTGATACGGCGTATCGACGGCTCCAGCAGTTTCCGCGCGTTCGGTTTTGGCTTTCTGTTCGATAACAATTGCAGCAGGCGTGAATTGTGATGTCTCGAACGGCGGATTTCCAATAATGAGGTCCCATGTGGATTTTGCCTGTTCGGCCTTTGGCAGGAATTCAAAAAAGTCGCCCTTGCAAATCGTGACACCGCGTAGGTTGTCGAATTCGAAATGGCGCCGAATCTGTTTTGGTTCCAAGCGGTCGCATAGAGCGAGGCACAAGCTAAATACAGTCAACTCAACCGCGAAAGGATCGTCATCCACTCCGTGAACCTGTTGAACGAGTTCCTTGAGGCGGCGCTTAAGGAGGGACTCTGGGGGGCACTGCCACTTTCGTCCGGCCATCCAATGGTTTACTAACCGTTTGAAAGCACCAACAAGAAAGACTCCAGAACCGCATGATGGGTCTAAAACCGTGAAAGCGTCGGTGATGTTGGCGTAGGGCATCGCTTCACCAAGCAAGAAATCGACAAGGAACGGCGGCGTATAAACTGCGCCAACTGCACCCTTAACGAATCGTTGGTAAATGTAGCTGATGATTTCGACCGGAAGATGTTCGAAAGAGTAAAGCTTCCATAGGTGAGCTTGTCGTTGACTTGTGCGCCCATCGAGGATGTGAGCAAATCTTCCTAAATCCTTGTCACGATCCAGAAGCAACTGCCTTTCGTCCGAGGACAGTTGGAACACATCTCCATTGAAGCGTCGGGCCTGTGCAGCAAGTAGCGCAACGAATGATTTGGCGGATTCCAGTACTTGAAAGAGCTCTGTTGCTCCAGTGCGGAATCTTTTGAAATCCGACGCATCCAACACACCTCGATCTTCGAGGTATTTCAGCATTAAACAAATGACTAGCACCTTGCGACGGAGGGTTTCGGGAAGGATGCGCTTGCTTGCGAGTTCTTCGTCGAGTTCGACAATGGCCGTGATGAGCGATCCATGCGCCGAGCGTTTGGTATCCGTGAGGTGGCCGTTTCGTGGATTATCCCAAAAAGATCCGTTTTCAAGTGCATCACCAGAGAAACGCGCCAATTTATCCAACTCCGCCTGTGCATTGGAAGCAAGAGTAATTACTTCATTCGGCGTATAGTGGCACTGTCCCGTGCCTTCATCGAAAAAGTCAGGCTTTGTCCAACATCCAAGAATGTCGACGGTGTCTGGCTGGAAGATGAAACAGAGAGGAACCTCATGACTATTCCACATTTTCCATTGAAGTTCCGTCAAAGCTTTGGACGACAACGCGGAGTTCGTGTTGTCGAAAACGTAAGCTTGCGGGATGCTGGCCCTGTCGGAATCGACAAAGCGACGAAAAAAGACGTGGCTTGCGCCGTGATGCAGCGCGCGTATCAACGTCGCGGTTTCTTCGACAGTAAGCCATTTTGGCCACCGCTTTCGAACGCGAATCGCGGACACCAAAGCGCTTCCCCTTGCGCTTGCTCGCGGCATTCGCAATTTGGCGAGACGCTGGTTATATGTCGCGCTCATCGCTGTTTGTTCATTTGGTCCGAATGATGCAGTTTAAAGGGCCGGCGAAACTCTTCCACATAATTCGTTTCAGGCGACCTCCTCGAAACATCTGTCACCGGGCGATTTAAATAATCGTGCGCATCAATTTTCCAGGAGCTTTATCTACACCGATCAGCATGGCCCGTTCGCTGTGAAAGTCGAGCGTTTTCCATAATCGCCCAGCAGCGGGGTAAATCGAGCAGAACCGGTAGCGAGCCATTCGGCTCGGCCTCCGCCAGAAGGCCACCCAGATTTTCGAGTTTGTTCAGTTGCACTCCCAGGATGTTGTTGGAAACCGGGAGGACAGGCAAGATTGATTGCGGGCAGACGACCTCCATCATCAACCCCGCCTGTTCACTCACAATGGCTACTGGATAACGCCGATGTCAGGGTCGAAAACGATGGGCACGCTGGAGGGATCAGGCCCGGACGCGGGATCTGGATGAAAGATTGGTGCCCGCTGTCCATCGTTCGATGTGGTGCAGGCTGAAAGCGAAACCAAGGCGGCGGCAGCGAGGCAAGCGAAAATGAGCTTTTTCATAATAGAAATTAGCCCATTCGTTGGTCATACGCTATGGGGTATAACCCTGAGCGAAGCGCTGCAAGCAAGGCAAAGATCAGCCCTTGCCGCAGCACTTCTTGTACTTCTTGCCGCTGCCGCACGGGCAGGGGTCGTTGCGGCCAACCTTCGGCTCTCGGATGAATGGTTTGGCGGGCAAGTACTCAGCGGGTGCTGGCAGTGGCGGCGGCGGCACGGGCGCCTGAGCCTTTGGCGGCTCCGTCGGCTCCGAATCACCCGGATGGAAACAGGCCCATCCCTCCATCTCGGCGATGGCGTCCGTGATGAGGTGTCGCTGGTCGCCACGCCACGGCTTCGGCGCGGCCATGTCCCGCTCGATGCCCTCAAGGTCCGCGATGCTCTCATCAATCAAACCCTCGGCGTACGCGTGCCGGACCTCCGCCAGCAACTCCGGCGCGGGCAGGTCGGCGACCGCGCAAACCAGGCCGTTCCACGCAAACGAAGGTGTGCGCCGGAGCCTTCCGTGGAACAGGCTGCGGAAGTACTCAATCACCTCGGCGCGGGGCATCTGGGCGCTGCGCTCCAATTCTACAACAGCGTTGATGGCGGCATCACGGACGTATTCGTTGGCCTCGTCGTTTTCAATCAGGCCTTGCAGCGGAGCGGGATTGCCGTCGTAGACCGAGGCAAAAATGCGCCTCAGCCCTTCGGTCACAGTGTCGCCCACCAAGTCGTATGAAGTTTCGCCGGGGGCGCTGAACATCTTGACGATGGACGGGCAGGCGCGTTTCTCGCGGAACTGCGCCAGCAGGTAGAGCGCGAAAACGGGCAGCATGGAATCCCCCCGTTTCGCGGCTTCGGCGGGATTGGCGGCAATGACTTCAACCAAGCGCAGCAACTCCGGCGTGATGGCCTCACGCTGCGCAACGGCAGCCCGCAGGGCGTCCATCGGAAAGCGCCCGGTGTAAGGCTCCAGTTCGTTGAGGATTTCAGGAATCGTCATCATCAACATTTTCGTCGCGGGTCACTGCCGCGCTGCGGGGCCGCCTGCTCCGGCGGCTCCGCATCGAACGGCAGCCCGAAAAATTCAAAGACCGCCTTGCTCCGGTCGTAAATCCCCCGGTCGAACATCTTGGCCCGGTCGCACATCAGGTTCATCGGCATGAAATCATGCGTGATGAAGTTCAGCGCGTCGAGCGCGTCAAAGGAGACGGCCACTTCGGTTTTGCCGTCGGCTTGCAGCGTGCTCACATCTGGCAGGCAGCACATGACCATTGACCGCAGCGTGTCCCCGTCGAGGTTGCAGAAGTAGAGCCAGTAGGGCCACGCCTCATGAAAGGCCGAGTAGAACCGGCGGACTTTGGGTATCAAGTGAATCTCACGCGGGTCGTCGTCCCAGCCCTCGATGCAGAACACGAAGCAGTTCATCATCTCACGCAGCCGACGGCCTTCAGGCAGCTTGTCCGGCGCGTAGAGGCCGAGGAAATGGCTGAAGTCGCCGCGCTCCACCTTCAAGCGGCTGAACTGGTAGAGAATCAGGTCATTGCTCATGCCGCCCGCCTGCTGATGCGTCGCTGTCTGACGCGCCCCGGCTTCCGGCCCGGAAAGGTGAAAAGGTCAACAACCCGCACCTTCACGGCCTTGGCGAAATCTTCCAGCCGGGCCACGGACGGGGCGTTGCCCCCGCGCTCGACGAGGCTGATGAACTCCACCGAGCAGCCGACCGCCTTGGCAAGCTGCACCTGTGTCAGGTGCCGCGTCTTGCGCAGGTCGGCGATGCGCCGGCCAAGTTTCTTTTGCAGCATGGAAGGCCATATATCACAGGCGGCGATGCAAGACAACCCAGTTAAACTGCGGGTCTGCTTCATTGGGTTGTGTGTGACAGTGGCCAGCACATTTTGTCACAGCAAGCCTGTTGCAGCCCCCAGCCGAGCCGATTAGGTGCTCGGCACGCGCCGCCGGGGCTATGCCTGCCACCGCGATGTTCGCTTCCAGCTTCCTGGCTATGGCCCCGAAGTCGCGCGCATTTGACCCTCCGAACGGCGAGGAGTAACCTCGCGCCATGACCGCTTCGCTTGCACCGATTCGCCAGATGGCTTCAAACCCGCGGCGACTTGCCGGTATGGTGATCAAGAACCCTCGGCTGTTGGAGAAAGTCATGGAGGAATTGGGCCCAGAGACAGCCCGCATCAAGTTGGGCTGCGCCAAGGCGTTGCGCGTTTTCAGCGAAACGCACCCCGACCTGCTTTACCCCACTTTGATTTTTTCGTTCACCTGCTGGATCATCAGAACAAGATCTTTCAGTGGGAGGCCGCGCGCGTGCTGTCGCAGTCGGCCCGGGTCGATGCCGAGGACAAGTTCACGGCGATTTTTGACAAGTATTTTGATCCCATTCGTGGCCCGGTCATGATCACGGCCGCCCATGTGATCCAGGGTGGAGCCCGGAGTGCTGCGGCCAAACCTCATCTGGCCGACCGCATTGCAGCCGAG
>Ga0182027_10005687_pt1 | contig 18854 bp, 15 predicted proteins | sample 712E1DmetaG_FD_121300 | JGI IMG/M metagenome (GOLD analysis project Ga0182027, IMG submission 121300) | Permafrost microbial communities from Stordalen Mire, Sweden - 712E1D metaG (Illumina Assembly) | ecosystem: Environmental > Terrestrial > Soil > Wetlands > Permafrost | place: Sweden...
ATAAAATTGGCGGCGGCGACGCAAATTTGACTGGCATCCTCGGCAAAATTCCCCAAAATTTGCCTGAAAAACACCCGAAATTGCCATTGACACAACCTAAAAATCCTTAACTTGTAGGTTATGAACTTAGTCCTATTTTTTGTAGGGGATTCATAGCAACAGGTGATAAGAACCAGTCTCTGTACTGTCAACCCTAACCGTAAACGGCTATCCATGGCGGTATTGCAATAATTGCTCGGGTTGACGACCCAATCAGTAAAATCAACTCCAAGAAATTCGCACAACCTGTGGTGTATTTTTTTAGTTTCCACCCCCACCCAAGGCAACTTTTCGGTTTTGCGTTCTGCTACGAATCCCCTTGTAAACCGTTAGTTGACATAGTTGTAGATTGACAGTACAATTCTTAATATAATTCGAGTTGCTGGCTTGGTTTGGGTTCCAATGGGTTTCTGTAAATGTTGTGGTTGTGATATCACAACACAATCCCATGGGTGAATCAAATTTAGTCCCCTATTCCATTTGTAAAGATGTTCTGAAAGGATTTCACCATCCCGAGGATTAATGAGGGGGGAGATGAGCGATGCGGAAATCACGACGACTTCGATGGTGGCTATGTTGTTCTTTGGCGGAAATTTGGAAAGGGCTTGCATCTTGATGAAGAAGCATGGTTATTATGGCCCCAAGTTTCTGGAGAAAAGTTGTTTTAATCGTTGTCAACACCAAATTATTTGCCTGTTGGGGAAGGATTATTTGATATGAGTGATACCGCAGAATCTGATGATGAAGTTCAAAAGCTGGGCGCCTATGTTAAAGCCAAACGTATTGTGCTTGGACTCAGCTTGAGAGACCTTGCCGCTACCACGGGACTTAGCGCCACCTTCCTCAGTAATTTTGAACGAGGCGTGGCAAACCCGACCCTTCAATCGTTACGTAAAGTCGCCAATGCATTAAATACCCCTATTCTGTATATGACCAATGGGCCCCAAGGGGCCAATCCGGTGGTGCGACATGGCCATCGCCGTCATCTTAACCTGTTGAATGGGCAGATTCGTTATGAGATCCTGACCCCGACCCTCACAAAAAAAATGGTTTTGTTTGAGGGGTGCATCACACCGGAACAGGGAAATATAGTGGCGGGACCGCTGCCGGAGCCGACGGAAGAATGCTTGGTAATGCTTTCGGGACAGGTTAGTATTTGCATTTCTGGTCAGAATTATGAGCTGGAAGCTGGGGATAGCATCTATTTTGAAGGCGGCAACCTTGAAAGTATTATTGCGATAGGAAGTAGCGAGGCCAGGTATATTTCAGCGATCACTCCGCCTGTGTTTTAGCGGCCATCCCGACCAGGAGGATATTGTGCAAAATTTTGATGTCATCATTATCGGGGGTGGTTTTCTTGGCGTTTCTACAGCATACCATCTTTCAAAGGCTGGCGTGCGGACCCTCCTGTTGGAAAAAGGGGATATTGGAAGTGGAACCTCTGGCGCATGTTCAGGTCGGGCGCAGGTTAGTGAAGGGCACTTGGACCCGCTGAATATTAAATTGATTGTGGAAGGATTTAAGCTTCACGAGACTCTTGAAGAAGAATTGGAATTTGACTACGAGTGGCGTAAAGTCGGGCTTTTTTTATTGCTGCGAAACGAAAAAATGTGGAAGCTCTGGAAAGAGCGGTCCCCAATTTTATCTTCATGGGGAATCCCGACCGAGCTGATCGACCGGGAGACATTGCAAAAAGCGGAACCGAAGTTGAACACAGAAAATGTGTTAGGGGCTGCTTATTCGACAGAGGGTATGTTGAACCCATTAAGGTTCACACATGCCTATGCTGGGGCGGCCGCGCGCCAAGGCGCCATCCTTCTCCGGAATTCGGAAGTGATATCGATGGAAGTCCATAACCGCAAGGTTACAACAGTCAAGACTGTCAGCGATACCTATACAGCGGATGTTGTCGCGGTAATGGCGGGTGCTTGGGAGCGCCCGGTCACCCTAATGGCCGGCGTTGAAGTACCTGTCCGCCCCACTCATGCGGAATCGTTCATCACGGAACCCATTCCTCCCGTGATTTTTCACAACATCGGAATGGCGGATAGCTATGAGATTATCAATGAAAAAGAAAAGGCTTGCGCTATGGGGATTTTTCCCGAGCCCAATGGGACATTGGATGTCGCTGAGGCGGTGACCCAGACGGAAGAGCTACACCAACGGACCAGCGCATGGGGAATATGTGCGATGGCCGCAGAACTGGTTAAACTTTTTCCAATTCTCGGAAAGGTAAGGATCGTTCGAACCTGGGGGCGCCCCACTTCATTCACCCCCGATGGGGAACCTTTGGTTGGTTGGGTTCCACAACTCGACAATATGTATGTTGCTACCAGCCTTTTCGAAACGATCAATGCGGTTCCTGTGCTGAGTAAATGGATGGCGATGATGATTCAAGGGCAGACACCGCCGGAGTCCCTGGATTTATATTCACCGGCTCGCTTTATGCATGCTTAATCGGACAGGAGTAGTCGTAATAGAAGCGCTTGTTCCGGCGCGCTTGCGGTGGGAAGGAATGGGGATTAACAGGTCGAACTGAAGTTTTGAAAGGTAATTTTATATTTAAACCGAACACCGTTTATGGATAAAGTGAGCATAGCGCTGGATAATTGTAAACTATAATGAAAATAATATGTCAAATGTAAATAAAGAGTTGACAAAGCGTTGGGTGTAGAGTAATATAATTATTGCAATATTTCTTGATTAATCCTTTTTGATCAACTCCATTAGGTGTACCTAGCAAGAATGTCTCAACCCTCAAGTTGAGGTTGGACTCCAATGTGCTGGATCTTAAGATTCTGAAGAGACGCTCAAACTGTCCAACTTGCCACTACCTTAGGGATTCTCTTTGTGAAGAGGCTGTTACTTTCCAAATTATTTGACGTGCATTTGTTTCGCTGTCTCGTAAGCAAGGAGAAGAATATCTATGGAATACACAGGCTATCTTGATTTCTGGTTTACAGACCGACCCATGGTGGAGCGTGTTGAGCCAATGGTTAAACTTGGTATTCGCCGAGTGGAAGTATGGTCCTGGCGGCAACAACCGATGGCCGAACTTGCTGCAGAGTGTCAGCGGCTGGATGTAGTCTTGAACTCGGTTTTTGATGATGAAATGGGGAGTCTGGCTGATCCAGGCGACAATGAGCTTACGTTGAGATCTTGGTCCGAAAGTCTGGAAATGGCTTGCCGATACGGGGTGAAGCATCTCTTCATCTTTTCCAATCAAGTGGATCTGATTAATGGTCGGACCTGGACCCGCCGGCTTTCGTCTAACTTCACGATGGCAGAACAGTACGCCAATACCTTGAAACAAACAGAAAAGATTCTTAAGTTGGTTGAGCAAACGCCGGTGCAGGTTTGGGCGGAGGGTTTGAATGAATTTCATATCAAGGGTGGAATTCTCGTAAATAACCATGAGTTGACCGCGGATTGGGTACGCAGGATCAACCATCCCCAATTCCATATGGTATTTGATTGTTATCACCAACAGCGTGGCTCTGGGAATCTGATCTGGGGGTTGGAGCAGTACGCAGGTCTTTATCAGTCCATCCACATTGCCGACACGCCCACCCGGCAGGAGCCCGGCACGGGTGAAATAAACTTTGTTAATATCCACCGCAAGTTGATTGAACTCAATTATGACGGCTTTGTCGGTTTGGAATTCTATCCCTCCACAAATGAAGCCGAAGCATTGGAAAGGGTTAAAACCATTTTTCCGGCCTGATATGGGTTTCTTTTCTAGATAGGCCGGTCGAATATTAAGGGAATAAACTAGAGGAATTTACTGGGATGTTGACACGGCGGCTCAAACGAATTTTTCAAAATGATGGTCAAACCTTAATTGTTGCATTTGATCATGGATTGACCGAAGGGCCTGCAAAAGGCATGGAAGCTCCGTCTGGAATATTGATGAAACTTGCTGCATGCGGGGCGGATGCCATTCTGACCAGCTATGGAATTGCAACCCGTTTTACCGATGAAATCGCCGGTCTGGGGTTGATATTGCGGCTGGATGTGGGTGGTACGAAATTGGGCAAGATGGGCCCTGGCTCTCAATATTTTCGCGTCGAAGACGCGCTTCGTATTGGCGCAGATGCGGTCGCGGTTTCTGCTTTTCCAGGAACGCCTCAGGAAAAAGAAACTCTGGAAACGTTGGCAAGGGTAATTATGGAGGCTCACCAGTGGGGATTGCCGGTGATGGCTGAAATGCAACCAGGCGGATTTGACGCTGGGCCAGATGTTTGTACGGCTGAAGCCATATGTCTTTCTGCTCGGATCGCGGCCGAATTTGGGGCGGACTGGGTAAAGGTACCGTACACGAATCAATTCAAGCAGGTGGTCCAATCCTGCTATGTTCCGGCAGTGATGCTTGGCGGGGTAAAGGTCAATGATCAAAGGCGGCTTTTTGAGATGGTCTGGGAGGCGAAACACGCCGGAGCTGCGGGCATAGCCATTGGACGCAACATTTTTCAGGCAGATGATCCGGGTGCAGTGGTGAAGGCATTGGATTCAATACTTCACCAAAATGCTAATGTTAATGAGGCATGTGTAATCTATGACCAAACACGCGCTTCAGTTAATAAGTTATCGCCTGTTTCTGGGGATTTCCGAGAGTGAAAGAGGCCATTCTAGGTATTGATGTTGGCACCTCTTCCACAAAGGCCATTCTATTTGACCTTGCTGGAAATGAGTTGACAAGCGCCGCACAATCCTATCCGCTTTTGACGCCTCAACCAGGCTGGGTGGAACAAGACGCCGAAGAGGTCTGGCAGGCGCTTATCCACGTTCTCCAGGATATTGTTAAACAATCCAGCGGATGCCGGATCCTATCTCTGGCAATTGCTGCCCAAGCCGGCTCGATCATACCGGTTGATCTGGATGGAGATCCGGTCTACCCCATGATCACCTGGCTGGATACTCGCAGCCAGGAACTATCTCGCCAGTGGCAGGCGGACGGTACGGCTGCAATGATCCGACGGCTGAGTGGATGGCAGCCTTTTGCCGGACTGCCTCTTCCTTCGATCAGTTGGCTGCGTCAACAACGGCCCGATGTGCACCGAAATGCCAAACGCTTTCTCGGGCCAGCAGATTTTTTAATCCATCATTTGACAGATTGTTTTGCAACAGATCTTTCGGCATCCTCGGAAATGCTCTTGGTGGACATTAAAACTGGACGCTGGAGTGAAGAGCTGTGCAAGATTGGCGGGGTAAACCCCGACTTGCAATCGGAAATTGGTTGGGCAGGACGGAAAGTAGGGGAGGTAAGTGCAGAGGCAGCCGGTTTGACCGGTCTGACTGCGGGCACTCCCGTAATCGCCGGTGGTAACGATCAGCCATGTGCAGGGCTGGGAATGGGCATGACGGCTCCAGGAAAAGTAATGTTGTCTACCGGCACGGCCTGGGTCATTATGAGTGTGGTGGATGCAGATACCACCAAGGCGGTTCCAGAGTGGGTAAATCTATATTTTCATGCTGTTCCCGATCAGCGCTTGGGTGGGCAATTGGTTGGTGGTTTCGGTGCTACGGTTGATTGGTGGTTGAGCCAGGCATTTGGCGTAGGAACGAACCAGAAGGATCTGTATAAGCATTTGAATGAAGCAGTCTGCTCCAGTCCGGTGGGAAGTCGGGGTTTGTTATTCTTGTCGTTAAGTGGACCCTCTCAGATTATGAATGCAGCAGCCGGAGGTGGTTTTGTCGGGATGGAACTCGTGCATACTCGGGCGGATATGTGCCGCGCAATCTTGGAAGGCTGTGCTTACGAGGTATGCTGGGCACTGGACGAATTGCGTTTGGCTGGAATTCCAGTTGAGGAATTATGGCTGGCTGGTGGGGCAAACCGCAGCCCGGTGTGGCCACAGATCTTGGCGGATGTGTGTGGAACACCTCTGCAGGTTGCAGAATACACGGATTGGGCTGCTCTAGGGGCAGCGATTCTGGCAGGCTGGGGAATTGGCGCTTACCCTACATTACAGGAGGGCATTGCACATCTTCAACCCCACTTACAAAGCCTCAAGCCCAATTTAAAGGTGAAAGCTCTTTATGCACAACGTTTGGGTAAATACCAACAAATTTCACGTGTTCTCAACAGTATGCATTAGGAAAGAATAAGGACGTTACTCGGTGCGTTTCCATATGAATGATTTTATCAAGTAACTTTAAGGAGAAAAGAATGCAAGAAATGGAAGATTATAGCCTAAACCAGGCTGCGGTGAAAATTATCCAAGATGTAATCACCAGGGCTGATGAATACCAAATACACGCCTGGAAAGCGAAGTGCGGCAGTACGTTGGTTGATATGGGCTTGAACTGCCCGGGAAGTTGGAAAGCCGGACAAGCCTTTGTAGAAATCGGCTTTGGGGGGTTGGGAAAAGCAACTTATGGCAAATTTGAGATTGGTCATTTCACTGTGCCATCCATCGATGTATGGGTTGATCATCCGGTTTTGGCAGTCGTTGCTTCCCAGGCGGGTTGTTGGGAGTTGGGAACCGGCGAGCTGGCCATGATTGGCTCCGGACCTGCACGGGCTGTGGCCCTGGCTGATCGTTGGGCCGGGCATGGCTACCGGGATACGAGAGCCACGAATGTAGTTGTGCAGCTGCAAACTAACCGTGTCCCATCTGACGATCTATGTCTGGCAGTTGCTAACGCCTGCCATGTTTCTCCGGAAGAGGTCTATGTGGTTTTTGCACCCACTGCATGTCTGGTGGGTGCTGTTCAGGTGGCTTCGCGCACTGTGGAACAGGTGATGATCAAACTATTTCTGCGCGGTTTTGATATTCACAGTGTTAAACATGGCTTTGGTATAGCGCCGGTGGCTCCACTGGTCAAGGATGAGGTTGAGGCCATGGGACGTACCAATGATGCTTTGTTCTATGGCGCGACGACAGTTCTGTATGCCGATGCCCCAGATGAGGTGATCGCACCAATTGTCGAAGGGTTCTGTTTTGATGTTAATTCTGGTGAGTTTTGGGGCACGCCGTTTGTCTCAATCTTCAGACATTTCCATTGCAACTGGTTTGAAGTACCAGACCTTGTGGATTCTCCAGCTAAATTGATAATTAACAGCCTGCAAACGGGACATTCCTTTGTCGGTGGACAAATCAACTTACAAGTGCTCTCGCGCTCCTATTTTGGTGTGGAACTACACTAACCAATTGGAAAGTAATCTTGGGAACCCGTATCCTATGCTGATCCTTCCATCTTGGCTAATCACTTCGGCGAAAGAAAAACCCTTGGCAGAGTGGGGGGTTCGGATTATCGGCAGCGAAATTTCCGTTGTCGCTTCGAACGAGATGCTTCGGGAGCGCTATCCTGGCGAAGATATTTGGGATGCTTTTGGACAGGTTCTGGCTCCCGGTTTTGTGGATGCCCATACTCATCTGTATGGGATTTTGGCACATGGGATTCCTTACACAAAAGCCCCGAGTGGTTTTATGCCTTTTCTGGAAGAATTTTGGTGGCCGCTGATCGAAAACCACCTTGACCGTGAGATGATTTGTGCTGCTACGGACAGCAATTGCTTGTCAATGATCCGGTCTGGAATTACTTCGTTCTACGATTGCGAAGAAGCTCCAAATGTCCTGCCGGGGATACTCGATGCCCAGTTTCAGGTAGTGCTAGAAAGTGGATTGCGTGGGGTTTTGTCTTTCGAGGCGACCCAGCGAGTTAGCGAACAAAACGGGGAGCTGGGTCTACAAGAGAACTATGATTTTATCCAAACTGCCCGGGCACATGGCGGGGTGGTCAGCGGCTTGATGTGTTTCCATACTACCTTTACTTGTAACGCACATTTTATCCAGCGGGCCTACCGAATGGCAGAGGAGATTGGTGCCATGGTGCACTCCCATTGCTCCGAAGGCATATACGAACCAGACTATGTGCAGGAAAAATTTGGCAAACGACCGATCGAGTATTACGATGACCTGGGCGTACTCGGAGAGCGTAGCTTGCTCTCCCAATGTGTTCAGATCAGCCCAGCGGAAATCACACTTTTGGCGCGCCGCAAGGCGCGCGTCACCCATATGCCGCTCTCGAATTGTGAGGTTGGCGCCGGGATTGCCCCTATCCCTGCCTTGTTGGAAGCAGGCGTCAAGGTAGGATTGGGATCAGACGGTTATATCACTGACTTTTTCGAGGTCATGCGAGGAGCCTTCCTGATCCACAAAGCCTACCAGCAAAACCCAAGGGTGATGCCGGCCTGTATGGTCTGGTACATGGCTACTGAGGGTGGAGCAAAAGCCCTTGGACTGGAAAAAGTAGGTCGGATAGAACCGGGCTGGCAGGCAGATTTGCAAGTGTTCAAAGCCAAGCTGCCCACGCCACTCAAAGATCATAACTTGTATGACCAAACCTTGTTGTATTGCCACCAAACAGATGTGACCGGTACGGTAGTGGCTGGAAAGATATTAATGCGGGACGGGTTTGTCCTTGGGGTTGATCAAGCCTCAATCCAAAGCCGTATTCAAGAGGCCGCGAAAAATTTATGGAGGCTGGTTTGAGCCCCCACTCAACTGCCCTTTTATATAGGTATCAGTTACAAGGAATAACCTGATGAAAATTGAATTCACATTAAATGGAAAATTAACCAAGGTGGAAGCTCCAGACAGCATGAACCTGCTCAACCTATTGCGTGAGCAACTCGGGTTGACGGGTACGAAATGCGGCTGCGACACCGGCGATTGTGGAGTCTGCGCGATTTTGTTGGACAAGAGCCTGGTGTATTCATGCCTGGTTCCGGTATCTCATTTGGAAGGGCACCAGGTAATCACAATTGAAGGGATGCAAAATCTGGACGGAAGCTTGAGTGATTTACAAGAATCTTTCCTTCGCAATGGCGCGGTCCAATGCGGATACTGTATCCCCTCAATGATCTTAGCCGGAGAAGCGTTGTTGCTTCAGAATCCAAATCCTTCGCATGATGAAATTCGAGAAGGAATTTCGAACGTTTTATGCCGTTGCACGGGTTATCAGCAGATTATTGATGCTATTGAAGAAACCGCGCTGATTAGGAAAAACAAACTCAAAAATCAGTCAGAGAAAGACATGGAGATTGCAAATGACTGAGCTTAAGTACGTTGGGAAGCGTTCCCGGCCTGAAGATGGGCTGGAAAAGGTAACAGGTAAAGCTCGCTACGTGGGAGATTATTTTCTTCCAGAAATGGTGTACGCCAAAGTATTGCGTAGCCCTCTGCCACACGCACGTATTGTAAAACTGGATGCCAGTCCAGCGTTGCAGGTACCTGGGGTGTTGGCAGTTATTACGGCTGAAGATTTTATTAACCACAGCAACTTTGGCTGGCCTGTAAAAGATGCATACGCCCTCGCTTGGAAGAAAGTACGCTATATAGGTGACCCTGTTGCTGCGGTGGCAGCAGTAAGCGAAGAAAGTGCTCGGGCCGGCATCCAGGCTATTCTAATCAAGTATGAAGCACTGCCGGTTGTCAGCGATATTCACCACGCTTTGGACCCGGATGCGCCAATCATTCCGGATACGGATGCGCCTGGTACCGGAAACCTGACCAACAGCCATCTGGTGCGTTTTGGCCATCCGGATCCGATTCTGGAAAACTGCGACGTGGTATTGGAAGGGACTTACTTTTTCAAGCATCAGGAACATGCCTATTTGGAAACAGAAGGCGCTCTTGCCATTCCCGAGCCGGATGGCGGGCTGACGGTTTATGCCAATGACCAGTCCCCATTTATCAACCGGGATAATCTGGTTACGCTTTTAGGCTTACCCGTAGAGAAGGTACGCGTAATCCAGGCGTATGTGGGCGGCTCGTTCGGCGGCAAAGATGATATTGGTTATCAGTCCTCTGCACAGGCAGGTGCCTTGGCACTGAAGACACAGCGCCCGGTGCGTCTGGTGTTGACCCGCACAGAATCTTTTTTGGCATCCTATCGGCGGGAAGCGATGGAAATAAAGATTAAACTGGGCGCATCCAAGGACGGCGAGCTGAAAGCAGCCAAAGTTAACTTGCTAGTGGATAGCGGGGGATATGCGTCGATGACCCCTCTCTGTAGCTGGCGGGCCTCGGTCCACGCTGCAGGGGCATACCGTTATCAAGCTGTGCATGTGGATGCAAAATCTGTTTATACCAATAACGGGTATTCAGGCGCCATGCGCGGTTTTGGCAACCCGGAGGCGCTTGGAGCCATCGAGCAGGCAGTGGATGAGCTGGCCTATCAATTGGAGCGGGATCCAATTGATTTTCGCTTGCAAAACTGCCTGACCACTGGAGATGTCGCCATGACCGGAAATACTGTCAACCAAACGGTCAATCTGGCGGAATGTCTGCGGATGGTGCAGAAAAGATCCGACTGGGATCGGAAGCGCAACCTGTACGCATCTAATCAGGCAGGTACCCTGCGGCGCGGCATCGGAGTGGCATGTTATTTCCACGGCAGCAGTCTGGGTGGTGAAGGAGCAGATTATGCCACCACCACGCTCAAAGTAGAGGAAGATGGCTTGATCACCCTTACGTCCGGCCTTACAGATTACGGACAGGGAAGTCGGACAGTTTTCATGTTGATTGCCGCGGAAGAATTGGGGATAGATATTGCACGCATCCGAATCATGCGCCCTGATACCCAAACGGGAATCGAATCAGGACCAACAGTTGCTTCCCGTGCCACGATGGTCGGGGGAAATGCAACCCGTGTGGCTGCGCAGCGCCTCAATCAAGTTCTTTACTGGGCGGCGGCAAAAGCATTTCATTGCCAACCCAATCAGATCAACCGCCAGGGTGAAATCTTCTATTCACCCAACGAAGAATCGTTGAAGTTTGATGAAGTAACCAGCCTGGCGCGCCGGATGGGGCTTTCCCTTTACGTCCAAGGGAAATGGCAGATGCCGGTTTTTACTTGGAACTTTGATACCGGGACAGGCGTGCCGTATCACTGCTACACCTTCGGGGCGCAGGTTGCCGAGGTTGAGGTAAATTTGGAGAGTGGAAAAACACGGATGCTGGGAGTCTGGGCTGCCCACGATGGAGGCAGAATCATCTTTCCCCAAGGAGCGTCTGGGCAGATGTACGGCGGAGTTGCCATGGGGATTGGTTATGCACTCACTGAGCATTTCAGCTATTACCAAGGATATCCTCAGTCGCTGAACTTTCATGATTACCATATTCCCCGTGCGAACGATGTCCCGCCGATTGACTGCAATTTCATCCAATGCGACCATGTGGACGGGCCTTTTGGCGCGTTAAATCTGGCCGAGCCAATGATGATTTCCACTGCTCCCGCAATTGCCAACGCGATTTTCCAGGCAACTGGCAAACGCTGGCGGACGTTCCCGCTGACCCCGCAGGTGATTCTAAAGGGTAGTGATAATCCCGACTTAGATACTTCCAATGCCTGTAAGAGGGGCTTAGGAATCCCAGCCTGAGAATCGCTCAGTTGGGAGATGACTATTTAAAAAATGACAGCCTTCAAGTTGAATGGATGATTGGTTTTTTTAATGAAAATACGGTTATCCGAGAAGTTACGCCATCTTCCCCGAAATCCCCTAATGGTCGGGGTCACCCTGAGAAAAACAGAATAATCATCGGAGGATGAATGTCGCAAAGAATGGCTCTGTACATGCAGGATAAACATCCGATCCAATATGAGTTGGAAATTGCAGCTTATGCCGAAGAACGCGGTTTCAGTGAAATATGGCAGGCAGATACCCGTTTGGCCCGAGATTGCATCGTCATGATGAGCGCTTTTTTGGCGCGCACCAAGAGGATGCGCATTGGCTCGGCTGTTCTGCCGATCTGGACCCGTAATCCGGCAGTCATCGCTGCATCTTGGAGTACGATGTGGGAGCTGGCAGGCAAAGTTGATGAAAGAGGCCGGGTGATGCTGGGGATTGGTGCCTGGTGGGAGCCAATTGCCGGACGGGTAGGCGTGAATCGTACCAGGCCGTTAAAGGCAATGCGCGAATATATCGAATCCATACGGCAATTATTCACCATGCAGGAAGTAACCTATCAGGGAGAGTTCGTACATCTGGATCGGATTCGCCTGGACGTTGCTTTTGGCGATACCAGCCCGCGTGATATTCCCCTTTATATTGGTGCAACCGGAGACCAGATGTTGGAAATGTCCGGGGAAATCTGCGATGGCGTAGTGCTGAATTATGTGGTTTCAGTAGATTACATCCGAAGGGCGATTGCATTGGTGGAAAAAGGCGCGCAAAAAGCAGGAAAAACCTTGGCAGATGTTGACCGACCTGAACTTCTGGTTTGCTGCCATTCAGACAAGGATCCTAACGCCGCCATGGCTGAGGGCAAAAAGCTGGTGGCATATTACCTTGCAACTGAGCCGCACATCATGAAAGCATCAGGAGTGAGCGATGAATTGCTGGAAAAAGTAAAAGCGATGATGAGCTGGCCTGCGACGGAGGAAGATTATATCCGTACCAGTAAAATAATTCCGGATGAAGTGGTTCGGAATTTGATGGCAGTTGGAACGACGGAGGAGTGCCGCGCAAAAGTTAAAGAATATATCGACGCAGGCATTACCTGTCCAATCCTATATCCCATGATGGATGATATCAAATCAGTAATTGATGCCTTTGCAGATTGGAGATGAATCTAAAAAATATCTAAAAAGACTTTACGATATAACTTGTGCAGTTGAATCCTAACATGACTTGAAATAATATAACAACAATCAGGAGAAAATATTATGCAATCCACCCTGTTCGGCAAGAATTTCATCACCACTGAAGACTGGTCCAACGATGAGATTGAGTCTTTACTGGATGTGGCTGGAGATTTGAAACGGCGCTTTTCGATTGGCGAACTACATGACCACATTTTACGCGGCAAAACACTATTCATGCTCTTTTTCGAAGAATCCACGCGAACGCGGAATTCATTCGAAGCTGGAATTACCCAATTGGGAGGGCATGCACATTATTTAACCCCTTCCGGCACGCAGGTTGGGCATGGTGAGAATGCCAAGGATACTGGCACAGTGTTGGGGCGCTACGGGCATGGCATGGCCATTCGTGACTGCCGCACTGGCATTGGTCAGGAATATCAGTATGATATGGCAAAATATGCTGGGATCCCGATTATCTCTATGCAGGACGATGTGGACCATCCCTGTCAGGCTATGGCTGATCTGATGACGATCCGCGAAAAGTTTGGTCACGATCTGAGAGGAAAGAAGTTCGTAATTTCATGGACGTATGCACCGAAGTATGTGCGCCCACTTTCTGTGCCGCAATCGCTGATCATGCTTATGACGCGCTTCGGAATGGATGTTACTCTGGCGCACCCCAAGGGCTTTGAGATGATGCCCAAGTGCCTGGAAGCGGCCAGAAACCACGCAGAAGAAAACGATACCAAGTTTGAGATTGTCGATGATATGGATGATGCGTTCGCAGGCGCGGATATTTGCTATGCCAAATCTTGGGGACCCATTACGGAAACTGAAGAGCCAAAAGCAGTGCAGGCGATGTGTGATGAACATAAAGATTGGATCTGCAACGAGCGACGGATGAGTCTGTCGAAAAAGAAATCGATTTATATGCACTGCATGCCAATTGATCGAGGTTACGAAGCCACTGACGCAGTCGTGGATGGTCCGCATTCGGTCATCTATGATGAGGCAGAAAATCGCTTGCATGTACAAAAAGCGATCATGGCGCTTACCATGGGTGGGAGAATTTAATGGATAAGGAGCGTCTCGTAGCCTTCACTCAAGAGCTCATCCGTGAACGAAGCATGAGCGGTGAAGAACAGAAGGTGGTTGCCAAAGTCGTAGCTGAAATGAAAGCCCTGGCTTTCGACCAAGTTTGGGTGGATGAATACGGCAGCGCGGTCGGTGTGATCGAAGGCAAGAAACCCGGCAAAACCCTGCTGATGGATGGCCATTGCGATATCGTGGATGCCAAAGCTGAAGACTGGAAACATCATCCGTTCGCAGCAGTCATTGAGGATGGCTATCTCTATGGACGCGGCGTTGCCGATATGAAGGGACCTCTAGCTGCCATGATTCATGCCGCCGCCAGCGTCGATCGCAATAAGCTGGTGGGAAAAGTGGCAGTCAGTGCAACTGTCTTGGAAGAAGTGATGGAAGGGGTGGCGCTTCAGCAGGTGATGAACGCGGTTAAACCTGATGCTGTGCTGATCGGCGAATCCACCAATTTTGCGCTCAACCGGGCTGGTCGCGGCCGCGCCGAGATCGTTGTGGAAACCATTGGAAAATCAGCCCATTCCTCTTCGCCACAAGCGGGCTTGTGTGCGGTCCATGAAATGATCCGATTGATGCAGGAAGTGGAAGCCATCCCCATGCCTTCCCACCCGGCCATGGGGAAAGCTCAAATTTGTCTGACGGATATCATCTCCGAGCCTTTCCCCGGACATTCGGTGGTGCCCAACCGCTGCCGGGTTTCCTATGACCGTCGCTTGGTGCCGGGTGAGACCTCGCAAAGTGTTCTTGCTCAGATCCAAGCTTTACCCAAGTTGAAAGATATCCAATATACCCTGGTTGTGCTGGACGGGGAAGAAAAAACCTACACAGGTAAAACCCTTAAAGGCTTGAAATTCTTTCCAGCCTGGGTATTTGAAGAGGTTCATCCTTTGGTAATGGCAGCTCTGAAAGGGCTTCGTGCTAGCGGGTTTGACCCCAAGCTTGGTTCCTTTGGGTTTTGTACAAACGCTGCTTATAGCGCAGGTATTGCGGGTGTCCCGACGATCGGCTTTGGTCCAGGGACTGAACCGGATGCCCATACGGTTAACGAAAGAATGAAAGTCAGTGATATTTCAAAAGCTGCTGATGGGTACCTTGGAATTATCCATGCGGTTCTGAATTAGATGCCTTGAAGTATTCTTGAAAGGTGAGCGGATGCGTTTGAGTTTACTCTGATTTGCACTGGTTAACTTATGGATTCTTTGGCAGACATCCCCGCAGGCACAATGCGTTTGATCAGAGGAAATCCAAACCGGGAGGGGAGTTGCAGTTCTCTTTATCTGTTAGTTGGAGATGCTACCCGCGGGCCAATCCATGAAATATCGCCAGAGGAAGGTGTAGACTTCCCCTGGACGAATTCCTATTCCAATCGCTTCCCCCCCCGGGTAAAAATTTTCCACTTCAATGACTTGCATCACCATCTTGTAAATATCACACATAACAGGTGCTTACCAGTCTTCTCGCGGATTGTTTGGAAAATGCGGGAAGTTCGCCGAGCTTGCCAAACTGACCCCCAAACGACCACCCTTTTGATATCCGGCGGGGACGATCTGGTTGGTTCGGTTTTTGATGAGCTTCTGGTTGGAGGGGGAGATACTCCTTATGTGCACGCTGCGTATCAGCTTTATTCCGCTGCCGGAGTGGACGTGGGAGTCATAGGCAACCACGATCTGGATTTCGGTTCCACAATTTTAGAAAAAGCCATACAGCGGGATGCGCGTTTTCCTCTTTTGTCCGCCAATCTCATAGACTATTCCAGTATCGCTAGATATTATTACCCTGCGGCCATAATGATCACGAAAGGAATCCGAATTGGTATTGTGGGCTTAACCACATCCGCGGAGATGGCCCAGCGGATTGGATCCAATTTTGAAATTGCAGATCCAGTTGATGTTGCACATAATATCCTGCCCGCATTGAAACCACACTGTGATGTTTTAGTCCTGCTCACGCACCTTGGCTTTAGCAAAGCAACCCGAACAGCAATTATACGTGGGGCAGGCGATCTTGAACTCGCTCGCAGCCTGCCCTATGGTTATGTTCAGTTGATTATTGGTGCTCATACTCACACGGTTATCAACGAAATGGGACTGAGCCCCAATAGTATTGTCAATGGCATTCCAATTCTTCAAGCAGGAGCCATGGGCCAGTACCTGGGTGAGGTGGATATTACCTTGCATCCAAAAGCTGTTGTGACCAACAGCCGGCTTTGGATGACATCTGAGATACTCCCAGATGAAGATTTTGAACAGGAACAAGTGCAGCCAATGGTTCAGGAAGCGCAAAGGTTGTTTGAACGCCCCCTGGGATCGGCTACGAATCAGCCGGATCTTAGTACTGACTCAGTCATTAACTATATGGCAGAAGGCGAATCGGCAATGGCTAACTTTGTCACCGATGCTATTTTTTCTAGCTGCTCTCGATTGGGCGAACAGGTAGCCTTTGCCATGATTGACTGCTCTTTACTGAGCGCGGGCCTTGAACCCGGTAAGGCATTTACGTACGGCGATTGGTTCAATGTTTTACCCTTTGCAAATACCTTGCGTTTCTGTAATATTACCGGGGTTCAACTCAAGGCTTTGTTGGAAGAGAACGTTCTCCGGATCAATCGTCCGGATGAGCCAAATATGGAGCGCGGCTTTCTTCAGTTCAGTCGGGGAATCCGTTATAAGGTCATTTTGGGGACGGAAAGATCAAAGGCCAGAGCAGCGAAGATCTTAATTTTAGGTAATCCAATAGAGAATGTGCTTGACCAGACTTTCCGGGTTGTTTATACAAATTTTCTACGCGAGTTATCCCATTCATGGGAGGCTTACGCGGCCAGGGAGTTTGGACTTTCGGTCTTCCGTGTTTCTGACATTCCTTACACAGACTCAGATCTTTTTCTACGTAACCAGATGGTGGCCTATATCCAGGAATATGGTGGGGTGACGGAAGCCGGCGGAGCTTCGCGCGACGGTAGGCTGATTGTAGAATAATCCATTTCCTCGATAACCCTTTTTAGGTTTTCCAATCATTTGTCACGAGACTTGCGAAGGCTCGTGTAGAAGAAGTAACCTACAATCCCTTTCCAGAATCGGAATGCCTCCGTTTCTTGATTTCTTGTACCGTTTAACTTTTCTTTCGGTCAAATTTTGACGGGATTTTGAAAATGGTGTAAGCTATCCGGATGACCGATAGTTTGAATGTGACAAACGAAAGAGTGGATGATACACCTGTTCTGTTGGCGCTAATAGAACGCATGGGAATTCCAGAAGTGCTGGATGAAGTCTTTCTCACCCACGGGAATTGGGGAGGGGCCAGTCTTGGCTGGACAGCGGTCGTGTGGCTGACGCATATTTTGTCGAAAGGGGAACACAGGTTGAGCTGGGTGCAGCGCTGGGTGGCAGGAAGAAAACAGACCCTGGAAATCAGCACTGAACAGGTGATAGATGAACGGGATTGGAGTGACGATCGGCTGGCGATTGTTTTGGATGAGTTAAGTGACACAGCGAAGTGGAAGAAATTTGAGATAGCCTTGAACGGGCGTCTTTTTCGGGTCTACAACCTGAAGCCCAAACGAGTGCGTGTGGATAGTACGACTGCCAATGGGTATTGGACCGTGATGGAAGATGGGTTATTTCAGTTTGGGCACAGCAAAGATCATCGGCCCGACCTGCCGCAAGTGAAAGTAATGTTGTCGGTGCTGGATCCATTGGGGATGCCAGTGGCAACCCAGGTAGTTTCTGGAGAGAGCGCCGATGATCCATTGTATATTCCGGCGATCCAGCAAGTGAGCGAAAGCCTGGAAGAGCATGGTGCTGTACGTCGGAGAAAGCAAAATGGCCGCCAGAGGGACGCGTAGTTTTATCCAGGAACAGGGCGATTATTACTTGTGCCCGCTGCCCGAGAAGCAGATACCCACCGGGCAATTGGAGCGGTATTTGCGGCCGGTTTGGGAAAATCAACAAGCGCTTCGACCGATTTATCGGTTGAACGAGCTGGGAGAACAGGAGAAAATTGCAGAAGGGTATGAAGTCAGCCTTGAGATGAGCTGCGCAGCGGAAGAAGGCCAGGTGAGCAGCTGGAGTGAACGACACCTGATTGTGCGTTCCGACCAGTACACCAAAGCAACCACAGAAGCGCTGCAAACCCGTTTGTCCAAAGCCCAAAGTGATCTCTCCCAACTGTTGGAACGCAAGCAAGGCAAAATGCGGATGGAAGATGCCGCCAGTTTGCGCCGTGCTGCCGATGCCATTCTTAAACACCAGCGCGTCGAAGGGCTGCTCGTATTGACCATTGAAGAACAGACCCAGGATCGTTCGGTCCGGGCTTATGGAGAAAATCCCGCCCGAATAGAACCAGAAACCCTGCTGCATTTGTCTGTCGCATTGAACCGAAGGGCAATTGATGAAACTATCCGCTGGTTTGGCTGGCGGATCTATGCGACCAATCATCCCCAGACTACTCTGCCGATGGAACAAGCTGTCCTGGCGTATCGAGAAGAATATCTGGTCGAACATGGCTTCGGGCGCCTGAAAGGCAAACCCCTTTCCTTGACCCCGATCTATCTGCAAAGCGAAGCCCGCGTCACGGCCTTGATCCGTCTGCTTTCGATCGGTTTGCGTATCCTGACCTTGATCGAATTCCAAGTTCGCAAGCGCTTGGCCGATACCAAAGACAAGTTGGCTGGATTGGCTGCTGGTAATCCCAAACGCACGACTGCCCGTCCCACGACTGAAGCCATGCTCGAAGCTTTCAAGGGGATAGACTTGGCTCTGGTTTCGATTGGAGGTCAGACCTTGCGTCACATTACTCCTTTATCCGAGATCCAGAAGAAAATCCTGGCTTCGCTGGACCTTCCACTGGATATTTACTCCCGATTGGCTTCCCCTTTTTCAGAATCTACCAAAATATGACTGGACCGAAAGTAACAATTCTAATTCAGCGAAATAAACGTATGCTTATGGCATTTATGACTCTTCTGCAATTACTCGGACTTTAACAACTCACGACGAACATTTTTGGGCTCTCTGGGAATTGCCGTGATTAAGCCACATATGGTGGTCGATTTGCGAACGAGCGGTAGCCTTCCAAGTCCAGGTAAATGCGCTGGAACAGGTGCTCCAGGTTATAGATCCCATAGC
>Ga0182027_10005688_pt1 | contig 18854 bp, 14 predicted proteins | sample 712E1DmetaG_FD_121300 | JGI IMG/M metagenome (GOLD analysis project Ga0182027, IMG submission 121300) | Permafrost microbial communities from Stordalen Mire, Sweden - 712E1D metaG (Illumina Assembly) | ecosystem: Environmental > Terrestrial > Soil > Wetlands > Permafrost | place: Sweden...
GATATTAACACACGACGGCCAAAACTAAAAGATGCCGATAAAGAAGGTTTCAATATAAATAAAGATCAACATGCTCTTGACAATGAAGTTCCATACTTAGAATCCTTAGATGACACAAATGAAACCTTTAAATTTACTCCCAGGTACAGTGATTTGGATCTGAACCAACATCTCACTGCTACCAAATACATCGACTGGATGATGGATACTTTTGACCTTGCTTTTTTAGAGAATCACAAGTGCAGTGAACTTATGCTGAATTTTATGCATGAAATTACTTTCAGTGAAAATATAATTGTAAAACGAAAAATCAACCCAAAAAATCAATCCTATCATTTTGAATTCTCATCTGAAGTAAAGAAAGATATTTCCTTCCGAGGTATTATATTTTTTAAGAGTAATTAAAGAAACCGATTTGCGATTTCTTTAATTACTCAATTATTACTTAGCTGTAAGCTTTTCCTTAATTTTATTTTCAATTTCTTCTGAAAGTTCAGGATTGTCCTTAAGCAATGCTTTAACAGCATCACGACCCTGACCGAGTTTTGTTTCACCATAGCTAAACCAGGAGCCGGATTTCTTGATAATTTCATTTTCAACACCCAGATCAACAATTTCTCCGACGCGTGATATGCCTTCGCCAAACATAATATCAAATTCAGCTTTTTTGAAAGGTGGGGCAAGCTTGTTCTTTACAATTTTTACACGCACGCGTGTTCCGAGCGCCTCTTCTCCTTCTTTGATCTGGCTTATCTTGCGGATGTCCACCCTGGTTGTAGCATAAAATTTCAATGCATTACCACCGGTTGTTGTTTCGGGGTTACCGAACATGATACCAATTTTTTCACGCAACTGGTTGATAAAAATACAGCAGGTATTGGTCTTATTGATGTTGGCAGTTAATTTACGAAGAGCCTGTGACATAAGCCTTGCCTGCAGTCCCATTCTTGAATCACCCATCTCGCCTTCTATCTCGGCTTTTGGTGTAAGTGCTGCCACGGAGTCAATTACAATAATATCAATCGCACCCGAACGAATCAGATGATCTGTAATTTCAAGGGCCTGTTCACCATTGTCAGGTTGTGAGATCAATAAGTTTTCAATATCAACACCAAGTTTTTGTGCATAGAACCGGTCGAAAGCATGCTCTGCATCGATAAAAGCAGCAATTCCTCCGGCTTTTTGAGCTTCGGCAATGGCGTGAATTGTTAGGGTAGTTTTACCCGATGATTCGGGGCCAAAAATTTCTACCACTCTCCCGCGAGGATAACCTCCAACGCCCAGGGCTATATCGAGAGCCAATGAACCACTGGATATGGAGGCTACATCAGCAATAGCCCTGTCACCCAATTTCATAATAGTACCCTTACCAAAGTCTTTTTCTATTTTGCTTATCGTGAGTTCAAGTGCTTTAAGCTTCTCTTTTTTCAGTTCGCTAATTGCGTCTTCTTTAGCCATTTTCAACAATTTTAATTAGTATATAACAATTATTTTGATTAGTATATAATCAAACTTATGCAATGCAAAATAAAGAATATACAATCAACGTACAAGAAATTTTTTAACTAAAAAGGAAAATGTTTTGAACGGGCATAATTTCTCTATTTAGAATCAAAGAAGATGGTCTTTCATTCTTTTGGTACTAATTAAAGATAGAAATGTATATTTCGGTGCTCTGCACCTTAGACACTTATCTTAATGTTTTATCTATAAATATTTTGCAACTCCGCTGCTAAATGAAGGTCATATCAGGTACGGAACTTTTAATTATTGGTAGTCGAAAACTTAATAAAAAATCATAACTAGTCAGTCGGTTAAATAAAATATAAATGTTAGAATAACAAATTTCTCGCAAACCCGCTGGATAGTCAGGGTGTGCTAAGAAAACAACTAAAAACGCAAAGAGCTTACTATTAATTCTTTGCGCCCTTTGCGTGAAACATTTTTTTATAAATATCTGAATATCTATATTTTAAACAGTCTGAGTAGTCGCAAAAAATCTTAGTAATAATCTTAACACCATTCGGTCTAAAATCCTAAAAACCTCGCAAATTAATTCATCCCCAACTCTGTGAGAATTTGCTTTGAGTGGTCGCCGGTATTGACTTTATCAATGACTTTTTCGATAACACCTTTTTCATTAATAACATAGGTCGTACGCAAAACTCCTTCGTATTCTTTGCCATACATGTTTTTCTTACCCCATGCACCATATTCTTTTAGAATGGTTTTGGCCGTATCCGCAATGAGATTGAATTGCAGGTTGTATTTGGCAACAAATTTAGTATGCGATTTTTCATCGTCGGGACTCACACCAATAACCGTAAAGCCGCGACCGGTCAAATCACTGTAATTGTCACGAAGGTTGCATGCTTCGGCTGTACAACCCGGCGTATCATCTTTCGGATAAAAGTACAATATCACTTTTTTACCTGCAAAATCGGAAAGCTTGATTTCTTTTCCATCCTGGTTTTTGGCAGTAAAATCGGGAGCCTTATCCCCTGCTTTCAATAATCCCATAGTTTCGTCGTTTTTAGTATCGGAAGTTTGTTTATCATTTTGTGCTTGCAAAGGGGAACAATTTATTGTGAGTACCCATGCAAGCAATCCTGAAAAAATTTGCCTTTTCATGGTTTTGAAATTTGATTTCCATTCTCATAAACACCGGGCATCGAAAGAAAGTTCACTCTTTATAATTTTGTTGCACGGATCATTTCTCTTTTACCCGGAGGCCCTGGTAATCGCTCAACAAAAAAGCCACAATGCTCTAAATTCCTTCGCACTTCACCTTTAGCACAGTATGTTACTAAAATTCCTCCCTGATTCATTGCCACAAAGATCTTCTGAAAAACAGATTCTTCCCATAATTCCGGCTGGACAGCAGGAGCAAAAGCATCAAAATATATTAAGTCGTATTTATTATTAAATTGAAATTCGATAATTGATGCGTTGAATTTTGTAAAATGAAATTTTGGATCGATGATCTGTGGATCATTCCAGTCTGACTTATGAATCTTTTCGAAAAAGTTTTTTTCATTTTCTTCAAGTTTGAGAAAGCCAGGGTAAGAAAGGTTATCAATTTTCCCCCATTCCACAGGGAACATTTCGATGGCTGAATAGGAAATGTGTTCAAAACGGTCGCTTTCCAGATAAGTTAAAAGCGTATTTAGCCCGGTACCAAAACCCATTTCAAATATTGCCGGATTCCTTGTTTTCAATTGACATAAACCTGCTTCGATAAAAACATGCATCGATTCCTGAACCGCTCCATTCGTGCTGTGGTAATGTTCATTCAAAGCCGGAACATACAATGTCCCTGAACCGTCAGCCGTGATTTTTATTTCGGTGTGCATAAATATCTGATTCTGTTAACGAAATTATTAGACCAAATCCAGATGAGGTTTTATTTTCATCAGTCTATTGGTTTTCATTTAATTGTAATTCAAAAATACTGATTAGAAATTATTTCTTTTGTGAAATTTAGTGTCTTAGTGACATAGTGGTTGAATTTTTTTGCCACCAAAACACAAAATCACGAAGATTCACAAAAGAAACCTAATCTTGAAATAAGACTAAAATTAAAATAGTAAACTCTAAATTTACTGTTATCAGGAGGTATTTAATTAAAGGATGAAAATGAATAAATTAACTAATGAAATTCAATTATGTCTTTAGAAAATGAACCCAGAAGAATTAGACCGGATGAACTTGATAAACTGATCAACTTGTACGGTTTTTTACATCCGGGAGCTGAAAAGTCGGATGATAATGCACTCCACCATACGTGGCATGAAATTACAACCTATCAAGACCGTTATATTTATTTTGTGATAGAGGCCGATGAAAGGCTGGTTTCATCATGTAATATAAGTATTATTCCAAATTTAACGAACGAATCAAGGCCCTTTGCTGTTATTGAAAATGTTATTACACATCCTGATTACCGGAGAAGAGGATTTGGTATAAAAGTATTGGAAGCTGCCATTCAACACGCCTGGCAAAATGGCTGTTATAAAATCATGTTATTAAGTAATAATGAGCGAGTTGAAGCGCATAGATTGTATGAAAAAGCAGGTTTTAACGGTAGTATTAAAAAGGGATATGTGATGAAAATAGAATAAACTGATGGTACTTAGATTGTAATCTCAATTATAGAATAATATTACAATCTAAAAAAATACATTGGATTAATTCACAATAAAGTCGGAAGTCTGAAGTTAAAAGATCGTTATTTATTATTTAGTATATTATTAACCCAATATTTTTAAATTCCATACTTCCGTCTTCTGTCTTCCAGCTTCGGTCTATACGCCTCTTTACCTTCTTCATTAAATGACCCTGCCTTTCTATAAGTCTCAATAAACAATATTCTCATTCCATTTGTTTTAAATTCGTTATAAAGATCTTGCAACATCCAAACCGTTCACTTGATACTCTGTATATGGAACCCTCAAACCACCAGCAATTCTATCAACCTTCCAAAGAAATTATTGAGAATGCAAATGTTCAGGAATATGAAAAAACCTATCTGCGATCCATTCAGAATAGGGAAGATTTCTGGGCCGAACAGGCCGACCATCTCCATTGGTATAAAAAATGGGATAAGGTACTGGATAGTTCAAACCCTCCTTTCTACAAATGGTTTGTAGGCGGTAAAACAAACATTGTTGACAATGCCATTGACCGGCATTTAATGACAGCAGAAAGAAATAAACTGGCCCTCATCTGGGAAGGCGAACCAGGAGACCTGCGGACTTTTTCATATCATGCCCTCAACCGTGAAGTATGCCAGTTTGCTAATATTCTGAAAAGTATGGGCGTTAAAAAAGGGGATGTGGTTACGATATATATGCCTCAGATTCCCGAACAGATTTTTGCAATGCTTGCCTGTGCAAAAATCGGAGCTGTGCACAGTGTCGTTTATGGCGGATTTAGCCATGAATCATTGGCCGATAGAATTAATGATGCGAATAGCAGGGTAGTAATTACAGCAGATGGCGGTTTTCGCAGAGGGAAAATTGTAGAACTTAAAAGTGTTGTTAATAAAGCCATGGAACTCTCCCCAACCATGGAAGTATGCATAACCATTAAACGTACCGGTCAGGAAGTATACATGGAAAGCGGTCGGGATTATTGGTATCACGATTTAATGGCACTGCCAATTGCCGGCTACAATTGCGATACAGAGCCAATGGAATCGACAGATATGTTGTTTTTGCTTTATACATCGGGATCCACCGGAAAACCCAAAGCACTGATTCACACCCATGGAGGATATGCAGTGCATATTGCTACGACCCACCGCATGGTATTTGATATTAAACCGGAAGACAGGTATTGGTGTGCAGCAGATCCCGGATGGATTACCGGACATAGCTATATTGTATATGGACCTTTAATTAATGGTGCCACGATTATGCTGTATGAAGGAGCCCCAAACTATCCCTATCCCGATCGTTGGTGGAAAATAGTGGATAAATATGGAATTAATATATTGTATACTTCACCCACTGCTATCCGCGGTCTTATGCGTTACGGCGAGTCATGGCCTAAAAGGAATGACCTTAGTTCACTGCGATTGCTTGGATCGGTAGGGGAACCTATCAATCCGGAAGCGTGGAGGTGGTTTTACAAATATGTTGGTAAAGAAAGATGTCCGATTATGGATACCTGGTGGCAGACTGAGACGGGCGGCTTTATGATTTGTCCGCTCCCAATTACACCACTGAAACCCGGTTCAGCGACAAAGCCGTTTTTTGGCAATGAAGTGGCTGTTGTAGATGAAGATGGCAAGGAAGTAAAAGCCGGTGAAGAAGGCAACCTGGTAATTAAATCTCCATGGCCGGGTATGACAGCCGGAATTTATCGTGATTGCGAACGTTTTGTCGAAACCTATTGGAAAAAATACCAGAAACAGGGTTGGTACCTTACGGGTGACTCATGCAAAAAAGATGAAGATGGATATTACTGGATAATTGGACGGGTAGACGATGTGATAAAAGTTAGTGGTTACAGACTTGGCACTGCCGAAATTGAGAGTGTGATGATTAGTCATCCTGCCGTTGCAGAATCAGCGGCTATAGCAATCCCTCACCCCATCAAAGGAAATGCTATTCATATTTTTGCAATCCTGAAAAAAGATTTCGTTTCAAGTAAAGAGTTGGAACACGAACTAGTCAATCATGTGGTTGAACATATGGGGCCTATAGCCAGGCCCGAAGAAGTAACCTGTGTAGATTCCCTGCCAAAGACGCGAAGTGGTAAGATTATGAGAAGGGTGCTTAAAGCCAGATTATTGGGACTTCCCGAAGGAGATTTAAGCACTTTGGAAGAGTAAGAGAGTCAGAAGTTGGAAGTCGGAAGTCAGAAGTTGGAAGCTTCGATTGCAGCCTTATTTTGGTTGTTTTGGAAAAAGTTTGTCCTTGTGCTATTGATTAATTTTAAATGCGAATTAAGAGTCGGAAATTAGAAGCCCGAAGGGCTGGCATGTTTGTAGAATGTTGATTGACCATCAGATTTCGTCCCTATGCGCCTGCCCCGCATAACTGCGGGGCAGGCGCATAGGGGCGATTTGGGAAGGAATAAATTTGCTATAAACATGTCAGCCCTTCGGGCTTCAAATGCAAAAAGCTATTAACCTGTGCTTTATAAATTTATATTAACTACTTTTAACTCTTAATTCTCATTATTACTTCTAAGGGACACCATTTGATATTTTCAAATCGATTCAATTTTTTTAAACGAAGGAATTTTTTATTTTTGAGAAAGTTTAGGCAAAAATATATGTACTTTCAATCTGAATTTTTGTTCTTTATGGATTTATAAAAGAAATAATTTAGAAGAAAAAGCAATAGAATTTGATAAAGTCTTACATTCGAATACCATGAAAATTAATATTTTTTTAATTTTTATACTGATTGTGTTAAGCTCATGCCATCATTGTCAGAATTCTATTGAACCCACATTACAGGTGCAGTTTGATGATCATAGTAGTTATGAAAAGATGTATGGAATAGGAGGAAAAGATACTTTACAAATGACATACAGCCTGCCTGTGTCCATAAACTCCGACACATCCATATACCTGTTCATTGATTCTTCGAAAATTGATACTTTCGGAATGACTTATAAGCGAACAATTAGGTATCATTCAGCCGATTGTGGATTTTCAATTGAGCTGGATTCTTTTAAATTATTGGATATATCCACTTTTTCACGCGCACAATTCAATATACATGTATCTGAACCGTCTGCAACCGAAGACCTTATCAATTATTATGAAGTTACATTATATCGTTAGCATTTTCTGCGTTTGTCTGATGCAAACTTTGAAAGCTCAAGAGAATCAAAAATTTGGAGCCGGCTTAAATGTAAGCGATAATCTTGTCAATCTGGCTTTGGGAAATTATAAATATGTCGGAGGATTCTCTGTAGAGCCTGTTTTTCTATTTAAAATTAACAAATTGCAATATATTAAAACAATTGTCGGGTATTCAAAAGTTTCCAAAACTCTTGATCTTATTAGTGAATATCCTTCTCAGCAAAAGTTGGGTTATATTAATGAAGGAATCTATTTTAAAGTCGGAATTTTCACTGGATTTAAATCGTGTACAGAATTATTTCATAATTCATTTGGGCTGAGTTTATTTTATAGTCAATTCAATGAAAATGGAGATGTTACTATTAAAGGTAGCTACTTTGGGGATTATTATCACGAATTTAAATCTTATGGACAAAAAATGCTGTTTCTGGAACCTGGTTTTGATATCATTCTATATCATAATTCTTTTCTTTCGTTTTCAATGAGTATTAAATTTCCTATTAAAATATACAGCTCGACAAAAGATCAATTTCCCAATTATTACATTCCGGGCTACGGAGAAACAATGACAAATAAAGAATTTAATTTTGCTTATATTCTTTACAGGTTTGAATTTTATTTTATCGTTCCTTTTGGTAACTAGATTTTTAATTTATTAAAGCAGTACACTTTTTCAACTTTTAAAGACCGTTTTGTATATGGTATTCAAAATGGAAATATGTCAATTGTAAATTTAGAAAAACCTACTTTCATCCAATGCTGGTAAGACGTTATCAAAATACAGATTTTGATCAAATGATGCAGCTTCACCGCGAAGTTTTGCAAAAAGAGAATGTATACAGAGGTGCAGGTGTCTGGGAAGACGATTTGCAGAATATCGACGACCATTATTTTAATCGTGACGGATATTTTATTGTAGGTATCGAAGATGAAAAAATCATTGCAATGGGTGCTTACAGAAAGCTGATGAATGGAATGGCGGAAATTGTAAGAATGAGAGTTCATCACGATTTTCAGGGAAAAGGATATGGTTATATCATATTATCCGAATTGGAGAAAATTGCAGTTCAATTTAATTTTAAAGAATTGGTTTTGGAAACCGACGAAAGATTATTGAATGCTATAAGACTTTATGAAAGGAATGGCTATGCATTCTGGAAACAGGAAGAAATGCACGGATATAGATGCATTTGGTATAAAAAACCCCTGTCTATGGCTACTTCCAATTAACCTGGTTCGATTTATAAAAATTTATACCCATAAGCGTCAAGCGTTGACCCTGTTCTGCAAGTCGTTCACTGTATTCATCCCAATGTCTGTCTTCCTGTGGTGACCAGCCGATCTCCGCAATGCCAGGCAGACGTGGAAATATCATAAATTCTATTTCTGATATCGAAGTAATAGTTTCCGTCCACAAAGGCGCTTCAATACCAAGGATGCTCTTCTCCGGTAAAGTATCAAACAATTTCGCAGGATCCCAGTCGTAAGCGTCTTTTACAGTAATAAAACCAGCCCAGTCCTGACCCAAAGATGTTTGTGAATTGTATTTCATATCCAGGTAGGTTTTTGATGCCGGAGACATGATGATTTTTGCACCGTGTTCAATGGCACTTTGCTTTACACCGGTATTCCAAAGCTGTATTATGGAAGAAGGCAAAAGTGTTGCCTTTGCAATCTCTTCCCAGCCTATGAGTTGTTTGTGGTATGACTGAACAATCGATTGTACCCGCTGAATAAATTTAACATAATCGCTGTCTGAAAGAGTATGTGCTTCATCACCACCGAGATGAATAAATGGACCGGGAGTAATCGATGTTAGTTCCCGTACAACGCTATCAACGAAAGCGTACGAAATTTCTTTGTTTATTGCTAATGAGCTGAAACCAACATCCATACCGGTATAGGGTAATCGTGCTTTTGAATCCTCATTGAGATCTGAATATGAGGCCAGGGCCGCATTGGTATGTCCTGGCATATCGATTTCAGGCACGATCATTATATTTCGGCTCTGGGCATATTCAACAATATCGGCATATTGCTCCTGTGAGTAATAACCACCGCTTCCCCCAATTGTCTGAGTACTTCCTCCGATACTCGTCAAATCAGGCCATGAATTGATTGCAATGCGCCAACCCTGATCATCGGTAAGATGCAAATGCAATCGGTTGAGTTTATAATATGCCATTTCGTCGATGATGTGTTTGATGTCTTTAACGGCAAAAAAATGCCTTGCAACATCAATCATCAAACCACGCCAGGCAAATCGCGGCTTATCCCGGATTGTTAGATCGGGAATTTCCCATGGACCGCTCTGGTGTGCTGAACTCTCAATCAATGCAGGCAATAGTTGCCGCAAGGTTTGAATACCATAAAATATTCCGGTAGAATTCAAGGCTGTTATAGTAACCCTATCCGATTTAATTATAAGGGTATATCCTTCTTCTCCAAGCGAAGAGTCAGCACCAGTCTTTGTTAAGATAATGCAGTGTGCGGTTGGCTGAATTGGTAAGGTGCTTACATTCAAATAAAACCCGGTTGCTGGCATTAACTTTTGTTCCAGATAAACCCCGAAAGTGAGCGCTTCCTTAGTTCCGGGATCGACATAAATCGGGGTTGACGCACTGAGTGAGAAGTAGCCAGTATCGATTTGCAAAGACAATGGGACTGGAATAAGACTGTTAATATTTCCAGGAGGAGTGTTGTTTATGGGCAAAGAATTCTCTGCATTCCCATTTTTATGCACACTGACTAAAAAGCCTATCATGTAAAGTACACGAAATGTTGTTTTCATATATCTATTTAATTGATCCAATACTTAATACTTCAATATTATGTCTATATCAACTTTGTTTAATATCTGTATGAACAAACTTCAAAAACATATTTTCTATACGCCCCAATTGTTATCCTTCGGTTTTTCTGTTTTTTTCAAATTCTTCCACTATTATTTTCGCCTTTTCCTCATCCGAATTCGAAACGATTAATTTTACCAAATCTGCTCCATTGGAGGTTGAAATCCATATATTTCTGAGTCCCAAAATTTCGTTTAAGACATATACTTCAATTTCTGCATTTTCCAAAAGACTTTTAACAATTCCTGCCTCCCACTGCGACCCAGCAAATACCTGTGCCGGTTCAATTTCATTTTTTGTTTTCATGGCTTGAGAATTATTCTCCGTAAATATTATGAAAGATTTCTACGTTTAAAATTATTAAAATTCATTCTTTCATTCATGCTAATTTTCTGCGCTGAAAAAGTGTTGCAGTATAAATTCTGCCTGTTCGCTCTGAATATTTTTTTTAATCAGGTTTTTTAAGTCATCTGCAGCACCATTGATAACATCTATCTGTCGCTCTTTACATAGATCAGTATAATTCTTATAAAGTACTTTTGCTTTATCAAATTGTCCTAACCGCAATGTTGCAAGTGCAATATTGAACATAGCATAGTAGGCATCGTCCTTAAATTTTAACGCAATCTCAGAGTAAATAATACATCTTTGGTAATCGCCCAGACAATAATATGTCCAGCCAAGATTACCCAGAGCAAATACATACTTATTATGGGTTTTCACTATACTTAGCAATATTTTTTCAGCATCGGAATATTGTTCCAGATTGATTTTACATAATGCCTTTAAAACACCGGCTTCTATATTTTCCTTATCAATACTTGTTAAACGATCATACCAGACAATGGCATTATTATAATCTTTAACTTTACTATAGCAATCTCCTATTCTCATCATTGCATAAGTATAAGTTGAATCAATGGCAAGGGCTTTTTTATAGTCATTTATTGCTTCTGTCATCTGATTATCTGCATAATATGCATTGCCCCTGAATACCAAATCATATTTATTGTCAGGTTCAAGAGCAAGACTTGTGCTATAATCGTTAATTGTATTTTTGTAATCTTTGAACCTATAATACATTGTGGCCCGTTGGGCATAAGTAGGAGCCCATTTCTTATTAAGATCCAGAGACTTTTGGAAGAACATTAAAGCACTATCCTGTTTATTCAATTCTCCGTAAAGCGTGCCTATTTCATTGTATGCCGGAATATATGCTGTATCAGCAATGATAGCTTTCATATAATATTCCATGGCTTTTGAAAAGTCGTTTTGCCTGTAATAGCAGTTACCCGATCTTTGATAAGCATAGGCAAAATGAGGATCCAAAGCAGTAGCTTTTACAAATTCCTGATTGGCTTTATCATACTTTGCCATGTAGTAGTATGTATTACCTTTTCTTGCATAATAAAATTTAAAAGTCGGAGAAAGTTTAACAGCTTCGTCGTAATCTTTAACTGCATCAGCAAAAAATCTGTTATCAAAGTGCAGATCTCCAAGATCACAGTAATATTTTGAATTTTTATGATCCAGTTTTATGGCTCTATTGAAACAGAAAAGGGCACTGTCATAATTATTTATTTCTCTATAAACAAATCCCAGTGCGTTATATGCTTCATCGTATTTGGGTTTTATCCTGACAGCCTCATTTAATAACTTACATGCTGTATTGACATCTTTCTCTTCCAAATATATTTCTGCCTGGCGCTTCAAGGCATATGCATAATTATTGTCGAGATTATACGCATAATCCAGATCCTGCAATGCAAGCTCATATTGATGAATATAATCATAGCAATTCCCCCGCATGGCATAATAATATTTTTTATTGGGAGCAATGTCGATGCATTTGCCGTAAAACAGGATCGCATTTTTATAATCCTTCTTATTATAATATAATTCGGCAATTTTTTCGGAATACTGAAGTTTCACAGAATTGAAATCCATGGCTTTCTTGTAATAATGAATTGCACTATCCGGCTTTTCTGTCTTCGAATATATCAGGCCCAGATTATTATATGGCCATTCATAATTCGGATTTATCGCAATCGATTTTTGATAATCCGCAATGGCTTCTTCATATTTACCCTGGATAAATTTGTTGTTGGCCCTGTTGTTATATGCGATCTCAAATTTTGGGTAGAGTGAAATGGCGCTGTCGAAGTCGGCATAAGAATTTTCATACCGGCCTAATTTCGACCAGGCAAGTGCCCTGTAATCGTATGCGAATGCACTGACGGGCATCTGTTTGATAACTTTGGTAAAATATTGAACACTTTCAGAATAACGATGATTTGTAAAGGATATTTCGCCCATAAGTATATTGGCCCCCACGATAGTATTATCAAGAGATAAAAGTTTTGACAAGGCTGCGAGTACAGGTTTCCCTGCATTACTATAATCCATACAATACAGACTTAGTCGTAATGCAAATATTGATTTTGGGGTTCCCTGGAGATAATTTTCGATGGCTATTCTGACTGGACTGTCGTCCGGGATTTTGCCGTATTCAAAGATATCATTGATAAACAGGATGCCGATATTAAGTTCATCCGGTTTAATCGCATTTGAATTAATTTCATTCAAAATAAGGATCACTTCCAGGTTATTGTAATCGTATGTTCTGTCAATATTATTAATAAGGATATTTTCCCGAATATGACTCGTCAGCAATTCAACATAATTGGCAACTGTGTCCTGATAGAACGAAGCTGATCCTTGGCGGATCAGCGAATCAGAATTTATGATTTTTCCTTTCCCGGGATCTCTTGCGTAAATTGAGCAGCTGAAAATGCATGTAAAAAATATAACCATGAGAATTGATAAGGTCAGAAAAGATTTATTGAAAATAGTTTTCATGCTGAAAATTTTAACAAACAATTATAATGAAATTAACCTTCATTCCATTATGTGACGCACAACAATAATTTATTTACCACTGAATTTAAATAATGTTATAAATCAGGAGTCCTTGACATTTCAAATAATTTGAAGTTGAATTTACTCTCGGTATCATTCTCTCAAAATCAATCCATGGAAAATGATTTTTTTGTGCGCCTTCTTGCCAATGTCAGTTTAAATCCCAGGTCAGGACATATATATTCTAATCCGTGTCCAACCGCAGAAGGGCTTCAGGCAAAAAACACACTTATCACCCAATTTGGATGGACCGCTACATGTAATCCATCTTAATACTCCATTCCAAAATCTGGTTATAAAGTTCGGCTGAGGATTTATCCTAGGCCGAACTTTTTTTTAAAATCCCAATAATGAATAAAAAGTTCTTAAATAATTGCCGATATACGTAAATTGATCTGGATCACAAAAACGAGTCTTAAGCTCTTATTACCAATATCTTTCAGTCCTCAACATTTTCAATCCAATATGAAACCAAAGCAGAATTATTGAAAAAAGCACCATCATTCATCTATAATACGTTAGCTTTGCAAAATAAACATCTTGGGTTAATCTATAATTGCTCCACAATTGTTTAAGGAATCAAAACCGATGCCATGCGCTAAGTATCGCATGGTTTAATTATTATTAATAAAAATTTCAAAACGTAAAAAAAATTTATGCAATTCGAATCATTAAAAATCATTGAACCGCTTTTAAAAGCGTTAAAAGAAGAAGGTTACACAACACCAACACCAATACAAATCGAAGCCATCCCCATCGTTTTACAGGGGACAGATTTACTCGGTTGTGCACAGACTGGAACCGGGAAAACCGCAGCATTTGCTATCCCTATTCTGCAAATGTTAAGCGCTAAGAAAGAAAACGATAAAAAAAGAAGAATTAAGAGCCTGATTATTACACCGACCAGGGAATTGGCCATTCAAATAGAAGAAAGTTTTAAAGCCTACGGAAGACATACCGGATTAAAATGCACAGTCGTATTTGGCGGAGTCAATCAAAACCCCCAGACATCAGCATTAAGAAGTGGTATTGACATTTTGATTGCAACACCAGGTCGCCTGCTGGATCTTATAAACCAGGGATTTATCAGTTTGCATGAAGTTGAATATTTTGTGCTTGACGAGGCAGATCGTATGCTGGATATGGGTTTTATCCACGACATCAAAAAAATACTCACCTTGCTTCCAAAGAAAAAGCAATCCCTTTTCTTTTCGGCAACTATGCCTCCTGAAATTGTTAAGCTTGCGGGTACTATTCTGCACAATCCTTCAAAAATTTCGGTGACACCAGTTTCATCCACCGTAGATATCATCGAACAATATGTATATTTTGTAGACAAGGGAAACAAAAACGCGCTGCTGATCGACATATTGAAAGACAGCGCTATTAAAACGGCCCTCGTCTTTACACGTACAAAGCATGGTGCAGATAAAGTAGTGAAAGTACTACTGAAGCACAATGTAAAAGCAGAAGCCATACACGGTAACAAAGCGCAAAATGCCAGACAGCGAGCTCTAAAAAATTTTAAAGAACAGACCACGCGTGTATTGGTTGCCACCGATATTGCCGCTCGCGGGATTGACGTAGATGATTTAGAATATGTATTCAATTATGAAATATCCAATATTCCGGAGACTTATGTTCATCGTATCGGAAGAACAGGCAGGGCCGGAGCAAAAGGAACAGCAATTTCATTTTGTGATGCAGAAGAAAAAGAATATTTGCGCGATGTTCAAAAGTTAATTTCTAAAAACATTTCTGTTGTTAAAGACCATGCTTATCCGTTGATAGATAATAATCCGGTGAAAGTCCCGCAACAGCAGAGAGGAAGTCGAAATCCGGGCCACCCCAGGCCTAAAACTGTTGCAAATAACGATAAAAGGAAAAGGACTATTATTGCGAGACCTTCCCGATAGTCTTATTCAAATTTCTTTATTATATTTAGTGAACACCTGCATGGCAGCCATGCAGGTGTTAGTTTTTGTGCCCATAGCTGACATATGTCTTATTGGAGAACCTGTAGGTATTTTTTTATTTTTTTACCACAGCAGTGCTGAAATTCTTATGCCCGCGAAAATTCAATCAGAAAATGATCTCAATGAATCGCTAAAAGCATATTATCATGTTTTGCTGAATGGCAAAGACCGAAAAGGAAACCGGAACGACATCACATACTTCTGGATGAAAACCAGATGGATACGATATTCTGATTTCAATATTCCACAACACATTGAAGTATTGAAATTCTAGCAATAAATTAATTTAAAAAGATTCTAAATATTGAATGAAACTGATCGATATTTTTGCTACAATTACAACGGAATTGAAAAAAATAATTCTTGTCAGTCCCAAATGGATGTGTAAGTAAAGGCTGGAATTGAAGTTGGCCGAAAGATGTGTTTTTATTGCTGTTTCTATCCTATGAGATATGGTGTCGCTTTAAGTGGCGAAGCCATCATTGAGCGAAATGTAATATAATCATACAACTTATACTTTTTATTGTATTGCACGAAATGATTTTCGGGTCACAAAGAATATTATAAAAGGAACATTCTGAAAATCCTAAACAGAGTAAGAAGCGCAGACCGAAAAGCTTAAGAGTAGGTAACCTTAATCTAATGTACCATGAATTTAAAGCCCTTTTTAGTATTAATTTGCATCCTTGTTTCCAATCTCGTTCATGCACAGTTTGATGATTTTGATGATGACGATTATGGTGACGATGATTATGTAGCCAGACCATCGTTGTATGAGGTAGTGAAAAATGACCAGGGACTTTATGGTCTTTCACGGATTTCAGATAAAAAAATGATGATCCCGTATAAATATAGCAATATCTCTTTAGATGGCACGCCATATAGCTTAGATCCGGTCTATATAGAAGTTTACGATTCTTTAAATAAGGCAGGAATCTATTCATTAAAGACCAACAAGATTATTGTTACTTGTAATTACGAATCCATTAGCCTTGAATACATCGATTTTTATCCAAATGATAATGAAGAAACTTACCAGTTTTGTGGATTTAAAGGAGAATCTACAGTAGAAAATAATAAGTTGACAAGCTTCTTTTCTCCGACCGGAAAATTATTAGCCTCATCGGAATATAAGATTAGCCTTACACCCATGGGGAAATATAAGACCGATACAATTTTTGGTTACATGGAGGATCTAAATGATCTAAGTAAAACTGATAGTTATACTGAGTATAATGTTGTCGGTTATTTTCTTTATAATTTAAAGACTGGTAACATCATCCAAAAACATGATTACAAAAGTATTTTGTTTAATTCATATAATACAATGATTGTTGTAAAGAATGATGCCGGTAAATACGGTGTCGTTAATTGTGCTACCGGAATTACTCTTATTGAGAACTCGTATGATTCCATAAAAGATTCTTATCTCGATTTTATTTGTTATAAAGATAAAATGGCTTCAGTTATCAATTTTAAGGGTCAGGTTGTAATTCCTGCAGGATCATATGATGATATTTCACAATCCGGGTGGGCCAGATATGATAAAGAAAATCCACGTGGGTTTTGTGTGACAATAAATAAAAAATGGGGCTGCGTAAATGAGAAAAACCAGCTTATTCTGCCCGTCGAATTTGATTGGAAATTTGAGTACAGTGATACCATGTGGGTATCAAAGAACCATTTATGGGGAAGTATTACCAGCAAAGGCAACATAATTGTACCATTTGAATACGATACAATAATAACAGGCAGCTTTTATAATTATGAAAGTTATTTTGATTATATCCTTGCTAAAAAGAAAAGCAAATGGGGCTGTTTGAAACAGGATGGTGAAATCCTTGTACCTTTAGAATATGAAAAGCCGATAGAATATTATGATACCATGTGGGTTGCTAAAAACGGGAAATGGGGTTGCATTGATGCCAAAATGAATCAAATCTTTGAATTCAAATTTGATACAGCTGTTTATAGCGATTTTAAGTATAATACACTAGGAATATTATGTAAAAAGTCTGGCAAGGATTTGCAACTCGATTTTCATGGAAACCACATTATCACTCACAAAGGTACTTTAGTAGAGGCTGTCAATAACAGAGATTTTGGATTATTTGATGCTTTAATATCTGACGCAACGCCTGAAGATAAAGGCAGAGCTTTGTTTGAGGCAATTTACGATAACAATATCGAGATGTTTCGGCTGTTGTTAAAATCAGGGCCCGACCTTAAATTTGCTTATGATAATAAACCTCCAATTTATCATGTGGCTTTACTTGTCGGTAAGTTTGGCCACGAAGCTACTTTCAAAGAGATGATTACATCCCTTGTAGCGGCTGGTGCAGATCCAAACCAGACAGGTTTTTTTGGAGAGTCTCCCCTGGAAGCATATTTTTCTTCTAATTATGAGACAACAACTGAACAGGTGCAATTATTATTAAATGCCGGATGTAAAGTGAATAAAGCAGTGTTCAAAAAACTTTCTTATTCGAATGCATCGAAAGAGACCAAGGCATTGTTAAAACAATATGAAAGGAATTAGGTGTTTAGACTATAGACTGTTAGATTTACTGTGATTTAAAAAATAATCTTCCTTCAGCCAAAAACTTAAACACCATGAAAATAAAGCCGCCATTAACTGATTGTTTTTGGCGGCTTATTATTTACTGTATTTGTCTGGAAGCCATAACCTGATTTTTTCGGAATAAAATGAATAAACACAGGGAAAATCGCTTAAAAGAAAGTGCAAGTTGCGTTGGATGATTTGCTTATTGTTAGTATATTGTATTGTTTTAAATTCTAAACAGAATACTATAGCAGGATACGAAAGTCTAAGAAATTGGAGTTTCAGAGAGAATGAGGCGATCGATACTGCTTCAGATTTTCAACTAGCCATTGGATTGCTATTTCAAATTCCCTTGCTTTATCTTTCTTTCTGCCTTAACATTTAGGTCAATTAAAATGAGGATGCAGCCGAAAATCCTAAAAAGAGTAGGCAGGATAAAATGGATTAAAATGAGAAGACTTTTACAAATTGTATTTTCGTGGTGTTTTGTGATAAGTATGACAGCACAAACCAAGCCTGTAATCGAATGGATAGATATCCCCGCAGGCACTTTTATAATGGGCAGCCCTGCCGGTGAACCAGAGAGGATGGATGAGGAAATTCAACATTCTGTTACGATCACAGCCTTTAAAATGAGTACGTATGAGATTACTTTTGATCAGTACGATCAGTTTTGCAAAGCAACCGGCAGAAAAATGGCATCCGACGAGGGATGGGGACGTGGAGAACACCCTGTAATTAATGTATGCTGGAACGATGCCCAGGCTTTTGCCGAATGGATGGATTGTCGCCTGCCTACCGAAGCCGAATGGGAATATGCCTGTCGTGCCGGAACAAGCACTCCTTTCAGTACAGGAAATAATCTACCTACTGATCGGGCAAATTATGATGGCAGCAAACCTTACAATGGTAACGCCGAGGGGGATACCAATGGAATGACTGTATTGGTTGGTACTTATTTTCCCAATCCTTGGGGATTGTTTGATATGTATGGCAATGTATATGAATTGTGCAGCGATTGGTATGGAGATTATTCTGCAGAGGCCCAAACGGACCCTAAGGGTGAGTTAACCGGAGTGTGGAAAGTGGTAAGGGGCGGATCCTGGGCTTATCCTGCTACGTATTGCAGATCAGCATTCCGCGACTACCGTGCCCCCGACGCCCCTGATAAGGCAACAGGAATCAGACTGGTCTTTGGGAAAAGCCCGGTTGTTGCATTAAAA
>Ga0182027_10005689_pt1 | contig 18853 bp, 20 predicted proteins | sample 712E1DmetaG_FD_121300 | JGI IMG/M metagenome (GOLD analysis project Ga0182027, IMG submission 121300) | Permafrost microbial communities from Stordalen Mire, Sweden - 712E1D metaG (Illumina Assembly) | ecosystem: Environmental > Terrestrial > Soil > Wetlands > Permafrost | place: Sweden...
ACATACTGCATAGTGGAATAGTTATAACATCCATCTGATAGATGCGACATATTTATGCCGTTTTAGAAATAGCTTCCCGGATTAGTTAAGAGGATGTTGGTGATTCTATCTTTATGTTGGTCAATAGGTGGGTCTATATCAAACAGATATGCACCGTATATGTAAGGCTAAACTTGTGTATACGTAAAACGTATACACAAGAGTTCCATGTAAAATGAGATTGAAAATTATCAGGTAGGCGATCGGCATATGGATCTGTTTAACTTAATTTCGCTAAGTGGTTTGATTTCAAAATTAGTTTGCAACCATTTGGGCACACGTGTTTCAGGGGGAGTCTGATTCTAGTCGGACTCATATCTTCAATATTTATTTTGCAAAACTCTTCATAGTTGAGACGAAAAAACGGCTCCAGTTCAGGTAGCGGCTTTACCGCAATGACCTGCTTATCCTTCAGCCATACTTGCTCGAAGAGGCATTGTGCCAGCTTACCTCGTTGCTCCGGTGTTGCGGCGTCCCATGCCGCGGGCACATCCGCTAGAAATCGCGCCATCTTCTCTAAGTGTTCAGCCGGCTGCCGCGGCACCGTCAAGCTCCTGAGTTGGTCTAAGATACTGTCACGTCGGGTTTCATATTCGAGCTTGGGGCAATCTCCCCATTCATATAACTCCCTAGCCCGCTTTAACTGGCGCTCAAGTCGCTCTTTTTGCGCCCCAGCGTCGGTGTATGCCTTTTCAAGCTCTTGCTGTGCCTCTAATATACGTTGCTGGTAGTCTTCCGGAAGATGGAATGTATTCAAATATAACCACAGTTGGCTTTCATATACCGATAGATTAGCAGACTTCTGCCCGCAATTATGTCCTTTCTGTCTGGTGTAGCAACCAAGTCGAGGTTCTCCTCGGTAGTGGTAGTGGGTATGAATCTTACCCTTGCAATACCAGCAATAAGCAATCCCTGTAAGTGTATTGGCTTTCTTGTTGACTGGGCATCTGGTATGGGTTGATGTCCGGTTATGTCTGCGAGTGTCTACGGCAGCATCCCAAGTCGCTTGCTCGATAAATGGGCTGTGCTTGGCTTGGACCTGCCCACCATTGCCATCCGGTAGATAACCGACATAAAAGTGATTGGTCAGGATTCCTCGTATACTACTATTTGAAAACGGTTTATTGCCCGTTGACCCTGCGGTTCGATAACCTTGAGCATTCAAATACTGGGCTATTTCACGGTCTGTCTTTCCCTGAGCCGCTTGCTCAAATGCGGCGCGTAGACCTGGAAAAGTGGCTGGGTCTGGCATCGGCACACCGTCTTCACCTTTCATGGCTCCGAAAGGCAGAGCACCGCAGTATAAGCCCTGTGCCTTTCTCTCACCCAGCCCCTTTTTCACTTCTTGGCTGAGATTATCGGAATAAAACTCGGCGAGCCCGCCTTGCATCACCAGCATAAGCTTGCCCATCGAAGTGGTATAGTCGATTTGATTCTCGATGGAAACAAAACCGATGCCTGCTTTACCTAACTTCTCGAAGTATTCGAGTGTAACTTTAAGTTTACGCGAGAAGCGGTCTATTTTGTGAACTACCAGCACGTCATACTTCTTCGCCAGTGCATCATCGATTGCTTCCTTAAACACCGGACGCTTACTCATGTCATCTGTGTGAGCTGACCTGCCTTCTTCGATGTATTCTCGGTAAGCGGTCCAGCCCCGTCCTTGAACAAGTGTATTGAAAGCTCTTTTCTGGGCATCGAGACTATACCCTTCAACCTGCTCCTCGGAGCTAACTCTCGCGTATAAAGCTGCTTTCATTTCTCTTTCTCCTTCGGCTTTGGGCGTTTTAGAGGTGGCACTCTTTCCTTGTACTCCTCTTTTAGACGCATAAGTTCCTCCGGCGTCGGCTCGGTACTTCCCAGGTATTTTAGCTTCCTCTGCACGACCTTCGGACCCTCTCTGTGACTCTCAACGAGCCAATACCTGGGTGGTTCTCTCCTAATGTATATGCCCATCGTTCTCTCCATTGTAGTGCCGACGCTACGTTTCTGTCAATAGCTATTTTTCTAAACTTCTTATGTTATGCTAAGGGATTCTCGCCCTCTTGTCTAATCTTATCTCCAGAGGCACAAACGGATTTCGGGGTAGATGGGCAGGTCGGCTCGTTCTTGGCAATTTCTGCCAGGACCGCCGCTAACCTCATCAAGCCCGCAGGCAAGGGTACAAGATTGGAAATCCGTTTATTTTCCATCCTACTCCGTGAAAACTATCCAACTATTCAGGGGGCGTCACCCCGATAAAATCGTTCCTTTATTTACACATCCTAATTTAGACTGGACTTTTAGCCTTGTCATTGACCGCACCTTTATTTAGCCCGGCCCCTTTGTGATATCTCAGTAAATACCCGCCGTTATTGCGTTTACTCTTATCTTGGCTACCCTTCGGCCGCCCTAGTTTCTTACCTTCTCGGATTGCTCTGGCTAATCCAGCCTTAGTTCTCTCGGACCGGCGTTGTGATTCCATCCTCGCAACCCAACCAGCTATGGCAAATAACACCTCACCCAGTTCGCCCGGAAGTTCTGTCCAAGACTCTTGAAGGCTAATAACTCGGACGTCGTAGACTTTGAAGGTATTGACCAAGTTCAAAATTGATGCTGCGCCCTGGCGTGATAGACGGTCAAGCGCCCAACAAAGAAGCACATCATACTTACGCCGACCTAACCGGACATCATCAAGCAGCTGGGCAAGCGCTTTTTGGTGTCCGGCTTTCCACGCCGATTCACTCTCAGAATAGACCGCCACTATTTCCCAGTCCCGGAACTGGCAATAACTTTCCAGTGCCGGTAGCTGGTTATCGGTTGTCTGGGTTTCGGTTGATACTCTGACGTAGGCTGCGACTTTCATTATCTACCTGTTGTATTTAACAAAATTACCAATTTTGTTGCTGGGTTTATATTTATTTTTTATCCATTGGAACATTGTTAGGTTGTCTCGGGGTGGACCTAAACCTTGTTCAAATGCGGTAGCTTTGAGAAAACTTCGGGAGTATTGCCATCCTGGCCGCCGCCGGCTTACGTTTAGTGCTAACCAAGCCACATACCCCTCAGGCGCTTCGGGTATTATGGTGTGAACGAGTTCATGGTAGATAATATGCCGTACTTCAATTAAGGCTATGGGAATTAAAACTCGCTCTTCCTTAAATGGGTCAAGGACGAATACTACTACCTCAGGGCGGTCTTTTTCGTCCCAGTAAGCTTCACCGAGTTGGCAGAGGTCGGGCGAGAACCAATCGGGGTCTTTATCGAAGGGTAAGAAGTATGGCTTTACAAGCCGTGGCTCTATGCCGATGTCTCTACAACAGCTTTCCCATAGAAACAAACATTCGATTCTGATTTGTTGCTTGTATTGAAAAAATATAGTACTCGCCTGATTCGGCCATCGGAGAGATAAACTTTCTATTTCAATGGGTCCGTTTTCTGTCTTAATTATTAGTGTGGTCATTTGTTACAACCTCTCCGAACCCAAGTCATCTGATTGCAGTACGTTTATCAATAGTGTTCGCCAATTTGATGGCTGAATAACTGCTTTACTATTGGGTGTATTATTAAGTATTTCGGTCATTTCTCTTTCACCTCCAAGGGCTATTGTCGGATATACCCATCCTGACTATTTAATAGAATGGACACCTTCTGTTAATTTTCATCTATTCCGGAAACAGTTTCATGTTTCTTAATTTCTTCTCTTACTATCTCCCGTATTCGTGGGTTTGTGAGCCAATCATGTACTATCTCCCTTATTTGTGCGTCAGTCAGACAGTCTGGTACCGATGAATTTATCGGTACCAGACTAAATGCTGATTTCCCTAATACTAGAGTTGCCCAAGTTTTTCCGTTCAACCGCCATTGGGGATAACCATTCGTTGTATTATTGCTACGTTCGACTCTACCTTGCTGATGCCACTTTGCCAGTCTTTGCCCAACTAGACGAATTGTACCTTGGTCAAACGTACCTTTGCTGCCGTATCTTCGTTTAGCCGCCCTCATTACGCTTGCGGGGCGGATATATCCGCCAACAACCATTGCAAGCGATACTGTGTTGTACCATTTTCCACTGTATAAAACCTGCACTAATTCCCTTGCCCACCTCCCCATTCTCAACGCGCTTTCTTTATCGCCCTTTTTCGGCATATCTCACCGTCCTTCCATAATTGTTTGTTATTCATTTATTTATCACCTCTTTCGCCTTCATTCCGCTCTGTTTGAGAACACCGTAAATATGCCCTCGACTACAATTCAGTAATTTGGCCGTCTCACTTATGCTACGGGTAGATTTCACCGTGTCAAGAATAATTTTGACGCCCAGATTTAATCGTCGGCGACCTAAACCATTCACGGTTACTTCTTTACCGCAACGTGGACATTCAACTTTCATTGACAATCCCTCCCTCTTAAGACTTCGTTGGTATAAATGTTCTTATACGGCATATTGAACACCATGACATCTGACCGCCTTTACAGGACTTTAGAGGTACGTCATGTGAGCAGAGTTTTTTCCCTCCCAGCTTAATCTTCTCAAGCAGCGCCTCACTCCTGAAGAAAACCAACCTGCCACAGTGCGGGCAGTGAGCATGGTAGCCCCAGCCTGTCTCTACGATGGTTGCCTTGCTACCACATGGGCAGTTGATTGACAAGCCGGTTCGTTTTCCCTTCATACCTATCTCCTCCATCATCAAGTTAATTAGTCAATCTATCCATTAGTCTATCAATGCGCTCAATTAATGAACTTCACTTCGCTAAGATAACCTTCACTATTTCATCAATGCTGGACCCTGCTGGGAAAGCAATACTTTTAAGGGCTTCTTTCGCACCGGTTTCCGTATAGCCAAGTACCATGAGCCTCCCGACCGCCTCTTCCAGTTTCTTTTCCTCATCACCGCTTCCGGGGACTGGGGACTGGTCCCATTTCCCTTTTAGTAATTGTGCTGTGGTATCATCGATGATACCGATGCCGAGCAATGAGTCCCAGAATGGTTTCTTGTCGGCTAGCTTCTTGATGAACACTTGGAAACTATCACTAACCTCCACATCCTCAGCCCCATAAACTGAAAAAGTAGTGAAGGGCGCCGTATGGTCGATGACGGTGATTCCCGGAGCCTCCATTTTCCCTTCCGTAAAAGCACGAAGAAGAACTATCGGCGTGCTGAAGTTGCCGTCAAGAGACCAATTAACAACCAGATATGTTGCCCCTAATTTCTGTCCCTGTCCTTGGACTAATTTTGAGTAGCAGGGGTGTTGTTCGGCTATCAGGCACTCGCCCAGTTCGAGATTCGCGGTAACCAGCACCCGGGCAATGAAATCCCAACGGAGAGAAGGGATTCCATCGCTGACTTCATAAAATGCCCGCGGTAATACCGCCATTTCCCATGAAAGACTCCATCGAACGCAATTCGTAAGCGTATCAGGTATATGTTTTCGTATTTCCGGGCCGGACCAGTCCCTGACCTGGCTATCACTGGGCAAAGCAATCTCACACCAAGTACCCGGAGAATGTTTGGACAGTTCATTTGGATATGAGAGCACTGGTTTCACGTTTTTAGCCAGCTCGGCTTGCAGCTTATGAACCGCGTTAGTCCTTAGCAGGATGGCGATGTCGTTTAATCTCTCGGCTTCGATTGCAGCTGTACGCTGCCGTAATTCTTCACTCCTTCTTTCTTGAATGATAGAGCCCCAACTCCTGTAGTCCGATGACCTAACATCTTGTAGCCATACTCCTGGTTGCTTACCGCTCTCTTCAGCATTAATATAAGCATCTGCGGCTTTAAATGTGCTTTCCACAAAGGATCTATATTCAGGAGCACTGAGCAGCCTTTTAGCTTCATCAGATGGGGGGTTGATTGCTTTCACTGCAATTTCTAATTTTCGTATTGCTGCCTGCTGCTTCGCCGTTTCCTCCGCCTTCGCTTTTTCCTTCTTAATTTTCTCCGCCTTTCTCTCATAGGCTCCCTTCAGAAGTTGCCGGAGATTACGCATAGCTGTTCCCATTGAAAATAAAGGTACAAGCATCGTGTAAGATTCTTCTTTCTTAGTGCAGTGCTTGAGCTGTTCGACAATTTCCTCTACGTATTGTCGCCGTTTTGTTATTTCATCACTGGTCAAGTCTTGGTCCGTCAGGTCATAGTCCGGCATATCCTCAAGGACGTCCGCGATAAATTCTCGCACCCGCACCACCGCCTGTAGGTCAAGAGGTTCGAGGTTAATATCAGGTAGGGATGTTATCGCTGGCATCTTGATGATGGAATCATTGCTGGTCATTCTTTACCTCCTCCCGTTGTATCTGTCAACCATTTCTGGAGATCGGAAATTTGTATTTCCAGTTCGGCGATATTGTTGTTGATATACCAGTCTTGTATCTTCCCGCGACCGAGTTGTGTATGGGCTAATACCAGTTCAGCTTCTCTAATCACTAGTAAAGCTCGATATTCTTCGGCGGTTCCGCGCCAGACAATCGACGCTTTTTTCACTAACGCCGAATGATCAACATCGCTGGTGGACCCATCGAATGGATTCGAAGGTTCATTTACTAATTCATGGTCTTCGCTTTGTTTTGATTCCGCATATTGTTTAAGCGCCCGCAACATTTTTTCATCCTCTCATGACGGGATGACGGAATAAAACACTAATTTTAAAAAATTATTTAAAAACATCATTTTATTCCGTCATCCCGTCAACAACTTTCGGTACGATTGGGTAGAAACAATAATACTTCCGACCACGACTATCTTTTATCTCTTTGGCTCCGAGAACTTGCACCAAATTGGAATTAATATTTGTTAATCTTTTGGCGAAACTTATAGTTGATTTATAATTCCAATCCAGTTTTTCACTTTCGGCGATGTTACTCAGCTCATTAAATAGTGTTTTGGCATCCACCTCTCTCCCGACATTATCCTGTTTTTCGAGCCATAGAACTAAAGATATATATAAAGGGTCATCTTCCAATGTGAATTTGGCTTGCTCGTTCGATAGTTTTTTAAGTATGTTGTCAAACACATCGGCGATGCCCTGACTTTGAGCTATACGCCAACATAGATCTGCCCAATCTGCCATCCTGAATTTGGTTTTGGGACCGCCGGATATCGCCGGTAAATAAGACAAGATTGTATTCAAGTCATTTATTATTTCAGTCCAAAGAGTATCTCGCTGTGAAATCACTAATTGCATCATTTTGCTTTCTGGTCGGAAGTCCCCCAGACGCTCAACCTTCAGAAGAATCAAACGGTCAACAACATCGTCCCGCTTAAATTGCGGATTCCGTGACGTCAAACCGATAAAACATCTATGCTCGAAAGTAGCTACGTCATTAGTTGTATAAAGACGACGGCGTTGTGTTGAACTGGAAGTGGAGGCTAACGCCAATCGGTCATTGATCCATGGAATTTTCCCATCGAGATTGTCAAAAACAACGAGAAAGTTATGTGTAATAGTTGCAATGAATGCATCTTCTTTACCTCGTTCAAGTCCGATAACGTCTACCCGGTTCCCGAACATAAAACGCAGTACGCGCCTCAAAGCTGTTGTCTTACCACTGCCTTTTTCGCCGATGAAAGCGAGAATGGGTTTAGTAGGGAGTAAACTTTCAAAAAATAGACTAAAAATCCAGAGTGCAAATACTATACGTTGCTCGTCAGCTTTTATTGGGGCAAAGGTGTCTTTCTCGAAAGGGATATCATCAACAAGCAATCTACTAAATAGACCATCAGAAGATGAACCATCGATATATTGGTAAGGTTCCCAGGTCGCTTGTTTGGTAAACACAATGCCATCGGTTCCATTATCGACGAGTTCAACCTTCTTTCCATCAAGACGGTAAATATTACCGTCAAATCGGTCAACATAGAGTAAATTATTTTTTTTATCGTAAAATGATAATCGGTATATCTGACTCTCTTTCGCCCGTAAATGTGCCTCAGTATTCAAATCCGCCAGGGTGAATTTGTACTCGGGTTCAGTCGGATTGATGCCAAAGATATCGCTAAAGAGCGCCCCGAACTCGAAGCTGTCAAGTTCAAGAAGCTGTTTAGTGGCGCTGTGAAAGTAGAAACGTCCCTCGGCATTTTTTACGAAATTGCCGGCTTTAATAAGGATAATAATAACCAACCGGCTAATCAAAGACCGTCGTAAATGTAAGGGGACCCCTTTAAGGGACCGTATTTTTATGATTGCTAACCTCGGACGTAAGTTACCCGATTCAATTTCGAGGAGTAGTGAAGACAATGTTTCGTCTGGGGAACCGAGAGGGATGTTCTGCGGCTCTACAACTAAATTCAGCAAATCTTCCAGCGGATGTTTCATGAGGTAATCGTCAACCCCGACTTTTTCGCTCCCATCCGATGGTAGAATTATGTGAAATACTTTTGAACCTTTTCTTTGGAGATGCTCAGTAAGTGTGTTGAGTGCCTTTCTTACCTGCGGTTTAACCATAACGTCTGAATCGTATACTATAATAGCTTTCCGTCCATTCAACGCAATCAGGTCCCAATCGGTAAGAAAAGTAATGCCTCCTGTTTTGTTTTTACCTTTAAAACCATAAACGCCAGACAGACCTATTACGCATAAATTATGACTGACCAGTGCATCCTCTTTCTTTATCCCCTCCGTAATCCATAAAGTAACAGAGGGGTCCGAAAGCAATTTTTGGCATCTAGGGTGGCAGTCTAATCGAATTGAAGAACCAGCGGGGATTTCGTACTTGACTGGTTTTCCATTTGTTGCCGCCCTGGGATTGTCCGGACGTAAGACGTTCCCGACGAGAGTCCCATCTGTACCCAAGATAGGTATTAACATTCCTGGGGTCCGACACTGAGTCTTAGAAAAGCCTAATCCAAGTAGTTCACTTTTGGCGTTGGTGGATTTATACCCTCGCTCAATGATTACATCTTTATCTATGCCGCTACCCTTGTGAAGCTGCTCAAAATGCGATTCAAATAATTGCGGTGCTTCTTTAGAGAAGTTTTCTTCCATGATTCAATCCTCGTTTTCTTCGACCTTCGTACAACTATTCTTTTTCGGGGGGGGCGTTGAGTATCATTTCCATCGGGTCCCCTACTTATTGGTCAACCTGTTATTTGTTCTCTTTCTCCAAAAGGTCCGAGACGGCTTTGCGACTCACAACCATTCTTTTTTGCCCTATGAAAATTACTGGTATTGGTAATTTCTGTTGTCTGCCCAGTTGATAGCATAAACTTCGGGAAATTCCAAGTTTTCCAGCCAATTCTTCCATCCCCATTGTTAGTCCCTCATTATTCATGCTGGCCTTCCTCTGGGAAAAGTTCGGCTTCACCAACACATAACGCTTCTGCCAGTCTTTTGCGCCATCCTGCGTAGGGTCTTAACCATCCGTTCTCAATTCTGGAAATATCGGTTGGGGCAATGTTTGTGAGTTTGGCCAAGGTAAGTTGAGAATACCCTCTCTTCAATCGGGTCGCTTTTAATAAATTCTTCATGATTACTCCTTTGACTTTGTCCTTTGCCCTATAGTACAATAATAGATGAATTCTTAACCGTTAGAAATATATAAAAGGTTAAGAATATTGGTTAAGAAAAGGAGTAACCAAAGATATGCGGGAAAGTGTGATAGGCAACGTCGATGGTACATGGCTTCATCATCAGGAATGGGAATTTAAACCAGCCCCTCAAAGATGGTGGTATGAACCAACCTCGCAAAAAGAAGATAACCGACATCTTGTTAATCATTTCGGTGATGCTTTCAAATACTATTTAACCGGACCTTTTGAAAGCCGAGGAGAAGGGTATTGGCCAATGTTTGAAAAACCTGCTGCTTACTTGCAATTCTGTCGCTTAAGTCGGTTCGCGGAATTTGGTTGGGATAATACACGGGTTATTAAAGAGACCTTGAAATTTATTGAGAAATATGGAAAACCCTGGTTCCTTACACACAAGTCTCCATTTAGACCTTCATTCGAAACGCCACTCACGGTTGACGAGATATTGTTTGAATCGGAAACTTTTGCTTCCGTAGTAAATGTTTATAAACTGTTGCTCGACTTTAATATTGATAGCACAGTCCCGGATAAGCTCAGAAAATACCTGAAAACATTACAGCGGAATAAACAAACGGACTTAGATTCATCTAAAGATTGGGTGATTAATCACCTGAGCAACGATAAAGATGTGGCATCAGCCGCCGAAATTTACATCCAACTTATAGTTAACGGCTACTTGGAATGGAGTGGCATAGGTCTTCATTTAAAAATAAGACCCTTTGCACAACGATACACTTTTCGTACCCTTTTAGATGCAATGTGGTTACAATTTTATTTGGAAATACTTAATCAGGGCAAGCTGCGGGAATGTGCAAATAATAAATGTCGTTCATTATTCGTAGTTTCACGCTCTGACAAAGAGTTTTGTTCAATAGATTGCCGCGTCAAGCAATATATGCGTGACAACTATCGGCATAAAAATAAGAAGGAGGCAACAGATGAGGGGATACATAACAAAGAGGAGTAAGGGTAGTTATTCTTTGGCTATCAGCATGGGAAAAGATGCTATTTCGGGCAAGTATAAATACCAATGGATTACAGTCAAAGGTACGAAAAAGGAGGCTGACCAGAAGCTTGCCGAAATACTTCACCAGAAAGACACGGGCACATTCATTAAGCCAGCTAAAACTACAGTTAGTGAGTATCTACAGTTATGGTTAGCCGATCACAAGCTCCATTTGTCACCTAGAGGATATGAGCGATATAGTGATATTGTTAATCAGCATCTCATACCCGATTTTGGTAATTTACCTTTAGACCATCTGAAACCGGAACACATTCAAAAACACTATACGTCTTGTGAGAAAAAGGGCCTTAGTGCTGGCACTATCAGTTATCATCATGCTGTAATTCATGTGGCCTTGAAGACAGCGGTAAAACGGGGTTTATTATATAGAAATCCAGCTGATGCTGTTGATCCCCCATCTACACACCACAAAGAAATGAAGACTTGGACAGAGGATCAAGTTAATGTCTTTACGGAGGTAGCGAAAGGTAGCCGGTATTATGTTCTTTTCTACACAGCCTTGTTTAGCGGGATGAGAAGATCTGAACTCTTGGGTCTGAAATGGGAGGATGTGGATTTGATGTTTGGTCAGATTTATGTGCGTCGGAGTCTTCACCACCTTAAGGACGGAAGCTATGTGTTCACGGAGCCTAAATCGGCCAAGAGCCGGCGGACAATTGCGCTTACACCTTCAAATGCATTATTGCTGAAGGACCATTGGGAGATACAAACACTAGAGAGATCCATGGCAGGAATATTGTTAAGCGCAAAAGATTTGGTTTTTTGCGACGTGGAAGGAAAACCTTTACGGCCTAATTCGATTACTCGTGCTTGGGCAGTGCTTGCCGCTAAATGTGGTTTGCCTATTATTCGCCTGCATGACGCTAGGCATACACATGCCTCAATCATGCTTAAACAAGGAATTCACCCGAAGATAGTGCAGGAGCGGTTAGGTCATGCCAGTATAGAAATGACCCTTGATATTTATAGCCATGTTACTCCGGGTCTCCAGGAAGCAGCCGCCAAACGATTCGACGATTTTATGACACCCAAGTCGGAGGTTACTACCCAGAAAAACTGATTATTAGCAGATTATTAGCAAAAAGAAAAAAGCCTCTGAAGTTAGGGGCTTTTTTAGCTTCATTGATTGGATAAATAAAGGGTTTGGTAGCGCATACCGGATTCGGACCGGTGATCTCGTCCTTGAGAGGGACGCGTCCTAGGCCGCTAGACGAATGCGCCCTGACCAACATTGAACAGAGTTAATTATATCAGGTGAGACAGATTCAGACAACCTGAATCATTAGCTAACAGCTTTAAGCCTTAAGCTGTCAGTTATAAACGGTGAGTTGTTACTATGCCCTCTCACGCTAACTCTGCATTTGGTTCGATTTATTTGTTATGAAGTAAAGTACTAGAGTGTCCCACAAATTGCGAGAGGACTATGATGACTTGGATTACGTACATTCACTCCGTTCAGTATCTATGGACTTTCGCCGGTATGGAATGAGAAGGGTGAGTAGGATTTCGAATTTAAAGGTGCCGGAAGACCCGCCAGGCTTTTTCCTGTCCGTCCGCGCCAATCAGATAAGGCCGCAGCATGATCATGTTGTACTCGTTAACCGCATCCACAATCGGGACGTCCGGTTTCAGGCTGCCGGTGGTGAGCAGTTTACGGGTGGGATGAATTACGACGCTGACGCCCTGTTTTTGCAGCAAGTCAATATTGTCGCGGCCGAAAATAAAGGAATCGGTAGCCGCCGCAGAGCCTTTCAAAGACACTTCAAATTCGGTTGCGCGTTCTCCGGCAAATTTTGCGGAGTCTTCGCGGTTAGTCTGCCCGCCGCACTGTGCTAATAAGACCCCATCCTTACAATAGGCGTAAGAGTTGGATTGAATTGCCTTGGCACCGATCCAAGCCAGGTGGGCGTCGTTCATTTCGACGGTATTGGGTTTGCGCTTGGACAAAACTTCGAAACCGTATTTAGTGTTGAAGAATGAGGTTTTGTCTACTTCGGTAATCACCGGTTTGCCGCCGATGGTCCATTTCATATTCAAACCGCATACGCCGGAAAGAATTTTCTCCCAACTATCGAGCGGGGAAACATCGATGATACGCAGGTTTTTCATTACTTCGGCCAACACTTCATTGCAGCCGTCTTCAAAACCGGGGGTTGCCAATACATCCAGCACGAATTTTTCAGCTTTATTCTTTTCTACCAGGAAATCGGCAGTTTCACGGGTCAATTTGGAGGAGGTGCACATCACTCCACCGAACGGCGATTTTTTATCGGTGGTGAGTGCGATTTTCAATGCTTCCAACTGGTTGGTACGCGCTGCATAGACCGCCGGATTCGTATGTTTGTTAATGACGACGGCTTCGGTGCGTTTGTCTTTGAGGAAGGCCATGGTTTTACTGATTTCTACGGCGACGGCGTAACCACTCAGGTCGATGTGGTTGGTAAAGCCCATGCCGCGACCCTCAATCAATTCCCGGTATGAATTTCCCGGCTCTCCGACATAACCGGCCTGATGCGGATTATCGCCGCTACGCAGGGGGCTCAGGGTGTATGTCACTTCTTTTTTAGTGCCGTCATCATAGGTCAGGACAACTTTCATTTCTTTTGGTGCGGGCATGATTTAGCCTCCTCTTATTATTAGAAATTGAATCGAATTATACTGGAAAAACAACATCATTCTATTATACCGGGAGAGGTTCGTCAAACCGAGAATTTTGTCATACTGAGCGAAGCGAACGTATCTAGTTCCATGCTTCTAAAAGGCCTGCGGAAACCCGACCCTGTGGTTTTTAACGGATTCCGGAACATTTCCTTCGTCAAGTACTTACGTACATTTTAACTGAGGTTACACATCAACCTTCGGTTGAGTACCTGCAGTAAGTATTTCGCCCTTTAGAGGTACTCAAGCATGCGGCTTCCAGCCGGAGTTTATCCTATACGAAGGCATGGGACAGGAATGACAAAAGGACTTCATGCCCCACCCTGAGATCGCCGCGTCTCTAAGTTCCTTGCAATGACATCGTACACCCACTAACTAAAATCAAATTATTACGTTATCTATTAATAAGGCGTTGTAAAAGCAGGAAGATAATGAAAAAATTATCGGGCTCTCTCCACCTCGGTTTAGCTTTATCGATTTTATTCGTTATATTGGGCATTCTTCTCATTTCAGGTAGTTGTTATACTTCGAAACAGTCAGGCTTTGCCATTTATTTAACCAAAGGAGATGCTCCACCCGACCAAATGCCGGCCTTAAGCCATGTCGATATCGCCGACCAGCCAATTATCGGAATGAATGATATCATCACTTATAATTCGCAAACATATGAATTGAAACTGACTGCCGCAGCTTATCAACGAATCGCGCAATTGGAAGTGCCGGTGCGCGGCACGTCGTTTATGGTTTGCGTCGATAAACAACCCGTCTACGCCGGCGCTTTCTGGACGCCAATCTCTTCTATTGCCTATAACGGCGTCACTATCTGGAAGCCGCTCACTTCCGCAAAACCGTACATTGTGACTCTCGAACTGGGTTACCCATCCACATCTTTCTACGGCGGCGAGGACCCCAGAAACAGTCCGCAAATAATCGATTCGTTTAAAAAAGCCGGCAAATTAATCACCAAAATGAATATCAACTCGGTATCGCAGTTACCAGTTTCCGGTAAAGGTTACGAGTTATATTCCTGGTCGGAAAACGGTCAATGGCATTTTACTCTGATTACCGGTACCGACCGCGACAAAACATTGTATGAAATAATTACCGCCGATGATTATATCTCTGAAGCCGGATGGGTATGCATCGATGCGGCCGGTGTCGATGCGATAAAAGCAGTTCTCCGAAAATTGCCTGAGGGAGAAGAAGTCATGTGGGAAGCCGGATTACCGTCTGGAACACTGCCGGACGGAATCAAAAACACGCTACCTCCGGCGTCTACCATCGATAATATTAAAGCATACGCCAAACAGTGTGGTTTAAACCTGACCGCACCGTCCTATTAATTTATCAATAGGCCTACGAAGGACTAATCGCACATAATTACCCGCACAACGCCGGTGTCCGGTTCTACCCAGATACCGCCGTTGATGGCATCCCCATTACGTCGTCGGTCGACGATATAGTCACCGTTCCGGTCGAAATGACCTTCATCTACCTTGAGCTGGTGTGCCAGTTTACTCAACCAGAAGTCGGAGACAAAAGACGCATCGAGCATCTTCTCCGGAGCCAGTTTGGGACGCAGAAAAAGCCGGTAATTAGCGCCGACGAGATAAAATTCCTGCCTGTTTGCCTGGAACACCAAACCACGACCGCGGTTGGGGTCATTTTCGGGTATCTTTAATTCTTCCGGAGCATCATGCCGCCAGTCTTTAGGAATATGCGGCGCGTGTCCTCCGGCAAAAACGGCCGAACCCAAATAGCCGTCCATATCCAGCAGTTGCGCATCGATATCATCCTCCTGGACAATGGCGTGAATCCGGCCGGTGCCTTGATATTTAAGAATCAGCGGAATTGCCGAGGCGATGCAGCGAATCGTATCCGCACCTGTCTTCGAACCGGGACGAATCGAACCGTCCTCAGCGACAATCGATTCCAGCAGATACATGCGGCTGTAACCGATGAGATTGTAATCGGCAATGGCACGGAACAAGCCTAAAGCGGGCGGTGTTTCCGGGAAGAAAAGCGGGTTATCGGAGCGGGAATAAACAGCGCACATTCTTTCGAAGGCGGCGAGGTTGTAATGTTTGATGTCAGGCGCAATCAAGTCGAGATGCGGGGTGAACCATTTGGAGATATCCAAGACTTTCGTGACCGCGCCGCCGGAGGGATAAGATGCCCCGGCCAGCGACCAGCGTGACTCCACGCGGCGAACTTCACTCATCCAGACATTCATATACATCGGAAGATTATAGACTGCTTTTCCGGCTTTCGCCACGCCGTCGATATAGGAAGCAACGCTCCAGGCGCTCATAAACTCACCAGCATCCCACCCGAATAATTCAGGCCAGGTGCCCGATTCTTTTCCGCCGGATTTTTGCCAGATTTCGTAGACCGGGCCTTTGCCGCATTTCTTTATTTCGGTAATTAATTTAACGGGCACCGGAGTGTCAAATACCGCCTGCGCCTCGGGACTATAATCGCGGTCGCTACCTAAAATCCCGGATTCATTTTCAACCTGGATGCCGATGACAGTATGTTCGGTATCCTTGGCCTTGAGATGTTTACAAAAGGCCGTGAAAGCCTTTTTATCGGCTTCAAAATTAGCGTTACAATGAGGGGACAGTGTCCACAAACCCATGCCGGAAGGGGAGACTACCCGCTTAAAACGCCCGGGATCGGTCTTTACCCAATCCGGTGCGTAATCCATTGTGGCGTTCTTCCAAGTCGCGAACCAGAGCAGAATCAGTTTGAGGTCATAACGGCGGGCACTGGCCAGCAGGTCATCAACTAGTAAAGTCGAATTTACCTTCTACGGGTTCGATGTGCTCCCAATAGACGTCGGTCCAAAGCGTGTTACCGTGGAGTAATTTTACCGCTTTGAAAGCAGCCTCGGATTCTCGGTCATTGTAGGCGCTGGACGTCGAGGATTGACCACCCAGAGGAAAGAAAGGTTTCCCATCCACCATGAATACGCGTTTAATCGTTTTCATCGTAAGGCGCTCCTTTTATTATTGTCGATGAAGGAAACTTACTCTCGACCTCTCCCTGTCGTGTTTTTGTTTTTGGAAACCGGTGTTTTCTATTATACCCTTTTTAGTAAGCTTGTCCAGTAAAGCTATTGCGCGATTCGGTTTTATTTCAGTCGAAGGGGCTTTCAGCAGGCAATTTATTCGTGGTATACTATTCCCATAATTTATAAGGAGGTGAGAGCAATGGCTGAAGCGCGTCTACGACACTACACCTGAGCACGGCCTGACTGGCTGGGTGCAAGTTTTGCATCGGTCAGCTGCTCAAAGAACCTCCGTTTCCATATAATCCGGGGGATTATGGCGTTTTAATTATATTGTTCTTCAGAGAAGAACTGAAACGATGGCACGGTGGTTTCCGGCCATCGTTTTTTATTTTTAAAAAATTTGAAGGAGAAGAAATTTTAAATGGCGAACGACAATGTCCAGATGTGGACTGAATTAAATATCGACTTGAAATCACATGATATGCTGCTAAGTGCCCTGGGTCCGATTTTTCAGGAGGTTTATCTCTCGCAGAAAAATCGCCCGGCAGGAATGGGCTTTTACGATTTTGTGGTCGGCGATATTCACGGTATCCGGGTAAGAGAATTAAGAGAACATGCCAAGAACGGCGGTAAAGTAGTGGCGACTTACTGCGTGTTTGTCCCCGAAGAGCTTGTCTGGGCGGCAGACGCGATTCCAGTGGGATTATGCGCCGGGACACAGTTTTCGGTGCCGATGGCGGAAGAAGTATTGCCTCGTAATACCTGTGCTTTGATAAAATCTTCCTTCGGTTTCAGGCTGGGGCGGGTGTGTCCTTACGTCCAGGCCAGCCATTTGATAGTCGGAGAAACTACCTGCGACGGCAAGAAGAAAATGTTCGAACTTTTAAACCAGTACCAGCCGGTTTATGTGATGGAAGTCCCCAATAAAAAGACCGAACGCAGCCGTCAACTCTGGCACGGTGAAGTGCTGGCTTTCAAAGATGTCATTGAAAAACTGACGCATAACAAGATTACAGCCGAAAAACTCGGTCAGGCAATCGATTTAGTGAATGCGCGCCGCCTTGCTTTGCAACGGCTCTATAACCTGCGCAAGGTGAGTCCGGTGCCGATTAGCGGCAAGGACGCGCTGCTGGCGACCCAGGTTTCTTTCTACGATGACGCCAAGAGGGATACCCAGATGCTGACCGCGTTATGCGATGAATTGGACAAGAGAGTCGCTGCAGGACAGGGTGTCGTTCCCGCCAACGCACCCCGTATCCTCATTTCCGGCAGTCCGATGGCAATTCCTAACTGGAAACTGCATCATATCATCGAGTCCGCCGGAGCAGTGGTCGTTTGCGAGGAATCCTGCACCGGCACGCGGTTCTTCAGCGATTTAGTGAAACCGACGAAGAATAACCTCGAGGAACAACTCAAGGCAATTTCCGACCGGTATATGAATATCCATTGTGCCTGCTTTACGCCGAATGACGAGCGTCCGGATGACGTGGTAAGACTGGCGAAAGAATATAAAGTCGACGGCGTGATTCATTACAATCTGCAATTCTGCCATACTTATGCTAATGAAGCGGTTAAAATGGAAAAACGACTGGAGAAAGAGGGTATTCCGCTACTCCGTATCGAGACTGATTACAGCGATGAAGATAAGGGGCAGTTGCGGACCAGAATCGAAGCCTTTTTGGAGATGATAAAAAAGTGATTTCCGCCGGATTAGATGTCGGTTCCAGAACAATTAAAATGGTAACGTTCGATACTGTTGTTAAAGATTCTGTTGTCATTGAGACAGGAACTAATCCTTTGCGGCGTTGTCAGGAACTGATGTCGGGGCGGGATTATGGGCGATTGGTGGTGACCGGTTACGGTCGCCACCTCGTCGCTCCGGCATTGGGGGGTGAAGTGGTATCGGAAATCAGGGCTTTTGCCATCGGCGCGCGGTATTTGTATCCCGATTGCCATACGGTGATCGATATCGGCGGACAGGATTGCAAGGTTATTTTGATGTCGCCCGAAGGTGAAGTACAAAGGTTCGAGATGAACGACCGCTGTGCGGCGGGCACCGGTAAATTCCTGGAAATCATGGCGAATACTTTGGAGGTAGAAGTCGGGGAATTGGGGAACCTGGCATTAAACGCTTCCCGAAAGGTACAAATCAACAGTTTGTGCACGGTATTTGCCGAGTCGGAGGTGGTATCGCTCATTGCGCGGGGAGAGGAACCCGGCGCTATAGCGTTGGCTTTACATGATGCCATTGCCACACGAATCAGCACAATGGCACGTCGGGTAGGTATCCGGGAAAGGGTAGTTTTCGCGGGCGGCGCGGCACTGAATAAATGTCTCCTTAAGCTTGTCGGGGAAAAATTAAGTGTTACATTAACCGTCCCGGATGAACCGCAAATCGTCGGCGCAATCGGCGCCGCCATTTTAGCTGGACAGAAACGATAGAATAAATAATCAATATTGGAGGTATAAGGTGACAAAGAAGGTTTTTCTCATTCAGTCGGAAGGGTTAGGCAGAGGCGAGGAAAAGTTGGGTTTGGTGCTGATGTCCACTTTTCTCAGGGTGCTGGGAGAAAGTAAAGATAAACCGGAGTCCATCGTCTTCTGGAATACCGG
>Ga0182027_10005690_pt1 | contig 18849 bp, 16 predicted proteins | sample 712E1DmetaG_FD_121300 | JGI IMG/M metagenome (GOLD analysis project Ga0182027, IMG submission 121300) | Permafrost microbial communities from Stordalen Mire, Sweden - 712E1D metaG (Illumina Assembly) | ecosystem: Environmental > Terrestrial > Soil > Wetlands > Permafrost | place: Sweden...
ATGCCTCGGGTATCGCGGAGTGGGCGCGGGCGGTCGCGCGTTTGGCCGCGTGGTAGTCGCCATGTTTCCGGAAAAGTCAGATGCGGAGGAAGCGGCCGACGAGGAAGCCATCGAAGCAGCCGGATCAGACGTTGCGAGCGACACCGATGGCGACGAATTGTACCCAGCCGATGCGCTGGCCGCGCGCGAAACCGAAGCGAATCTCGCCGACGGCGAAGAAATCGGCCTCGACAAGGACGCCCCGAGGCCGGCATTCGAAGAGCTTGTCTCGGCCAGCGTTGAGCTGTCCGGAGCCAATGAAACGCCCCATGAAACCGAGGAGCGGCGCGCTGTGGCTGCAGTGGTGGCCGAAGTCGCGGCGGTGGAGTGCGCGGCCCTGGCCGAAGCTCACGCAACTCAATCTGGCGCTGTAGCCGAGGAGCGGAATGCCATTGCCATCATCGCACCGGTAACCAGCGCTCTCGACGATGGTCCGACCGAGGCCAACGCGGCGGCGCCTGAGGTCATCCCCGCCGCCGGACCGCTGATCGTTCCGCCCGTAGCTCGCCCGGCCGACAAGCCTGTCGCCACCAACGACGGACCTGGGTTCATTCGCCTGTCCGACGGCGCTTTCGAGCTCCCGTCGCCGGACTTGCTCGAATACATCCCGCCCAAGGGCACGGAAACCGACGAGGCCACCTTGCGCGCCATGGCCGAGCGCCTCGAACAGGCGCTGGGCAACTACGGCGTGCGCGGCAAGGTCACCGCGATCCAGATGGGACCGGTGATCGTGACCTTCGAATTCGCGCCCGCGCCGGGCACGCGCACCGGCAAGATTGTGCAGCTCGAAAATGATCTGGCGATGGCCCTCGAAGCCCAGTCAGTTCGTATCGTCGCTCCCATTCCCGGCAAAGCCGTGGTGGGCATCGAAATCCCGAACAAGAAGCGTGAAACGGTCTACCTCAAAGAAATTCTCGAGGACGACAGCTTCCGCAAGGCAGGATCGAAGCTGCAAATTTGTCTTGGCAAGGACACCAAGGGCGCGCCGGTCAGCGTGAATCTGTCCAAGATGCCGCACCTGCTGGTTGCGGGCACCACCGGGTCGGGCAAGTCGGTCGCCGTCAACGGCATGATCACCAGCGTGCTCTATTCCGCCAGTCCCGAGGAAGTTCGCTTCATCATGGTGGACCCGAAGATGCTCGAGCTTTCGATTTACGAGGGCATTCCGCATCTTCTTCTGCCGGTGGTGACCGATCCCAAGAAGGCCGCGCTGGCCTTGCGCTGGGCCGTCGATGAAATGGAACGGCGCTATGAGCTTCTGGCCAAGAGCGGCGTGCGCGATATTTCCAGCTACAACGCCAAGCTGGAGGCCGAGCAAAACCGAAGCGCCGAGGCCGGACGGGTAAGCGAAACGCAGCTCAAACACGGCAAACGGCTGAAGGTCGTCATGGCGGATGCCGACGGGGCAGAGCACGAGGTCGAGGTCGATGCCGACAGTGGCCCCGTGGAGGCCGCGGGCGACGGCACCATCAGCGCGGAGCTCGCCGAAGAGATTTCCGCCCAGGCAGCAGCCGCCCAAGCCGCCAAGGAAAAGGCCGAGCCGCCGGCGCGCAAGTTGCCGTACATCGTGATCGTCATCGACGAGTTCGCCGACTTGATGATGGTTGCATCCAAGGATGTCGACACCGCCGTGGCACGCTTGGCGCAGAAGGCGCGCGCCGCCGGGCTGCACCTGATCCTGGCCACGCAGCGACCATCCGTCGACGTCATCACCGGGGTCATCAAGGCCAATTTCCCCAGCCGCATCGCCCTGCAAGTGGCGTCGCAAATCGATTCGCGCACCATCATGGGACAGCCGGGCGCGGAAACCCTGCTCGGCAACGGTGACATGTTGTTCTCGGATCGTGGCACCAAGCTGCGACGTATCCAGGGCGCCTTCCTGTCCGACGACGAAGTCCACCGCGTGGTCGACTTCCTGAAGAAGCAGGCCAAGCCGGTCTACGACATGAACATCCTCAGCGCGCGCGACGACGAGGATGGCGAGGACGGCGCGAAGCTCGACGATTTCCACGACGATCTCTACGACCAGGCCGTGGCCATCGTGTGCGACACGCGCCAGGCCAGCGTGTCGTTCATCCAGCGCCGGCTGCAGATCGGCTACAACCGCGCCGCGCGCATGGTCGAGCAAATGGAACGGGAGGGTCTGGTCGGCCCGGCCAACGGCATCAAACCGCGCGAAATCATCGCTCCGCGCGGAGAGTACTTGAGCCAACCTGGTGCCTAGTCGGGGCCTAGTCGCCGGCCGCAAATTTTCGCGGTCGCGCGCGCTTGGCACCCTGGCTTTGCGGTAAGCTCGCCCGTATGACGACGTTCTTGCTTGCCCTTGTCGTTGCCTCGGGAGCACCGGCCGAACCGGCCGCCGTGCCCGTCGGCGAAAAGCTCGACCTGCACACCGTGGTCGAGCGAATGCAGAAGCGCTACGACCAGGCCAAGGATTTTCACGCCCGCTTCTCGCAAACCTACGGCCGTGCCGTGATGGGAAGAACGACGGTTTCGACGGGGACAATCACTTTCAAAAAGCCAGGCCGAATGCGCTGGGACTACGACAAGCCCGAGCCGCGCATGTTTTTGTCGAACAGCCAGGTACTGTGGCTTTACGAGCCCACGGAAAAGCAAGCGTTCAAGCAGGATCTGAAGACCTCGCAGTTGCCGGCAGCGCTGGCCTTCCTGATGGGCAAGGGCAAGATTACCGACGAGTTTGACGTGTCGTTTGCAAGCGACGCACAAGCGGGGCGTCCCGGCGACTATCGACTGGCGCTCAGTCCCAAGCAGCCGCAATCGGCCTACAAGTCCATACTCTTCGTGGTCGATGCCAAGGAATTCTTGGTGCGCGAGAGTGTGCTGGTGGATGCGCAGGGCAACACCAACCACTTCGTTTTCGACGCTCTTGAGGTCAACAGCAAGGTGGCCGACTCGGTGTTCAAGTGGGCCCCGCCCGTGGGTGTCCGCGTGGTGGATACGGGCAAAATCGGAAAATAGGGCGCACTACGGTTGCAGCAGGTAGGAAACCGCAGGCGAGGGAAACAGTTGCGTCGCAAAGGACAGTCTGATTGATGCGTCACTTTGCTCGTTCGTTGCAATGCGCACTTCGTCGATGGTGCCAGAGACAAAGCTGCTCGTCGCTGTCGGCATCGCGGGCGTAGCAGCGGGGAAGCGTGTTACCGGCGCGTCCCCAAAGAGCCAGGTTCCGGCGTTGGCATTGGCGCTGGTCGTTGTGGTGTCGCCGGCAATCGGCTCGCCGTCGACAAACAGGAACTGTCCAGAATTGGAAAGACGCGCGGTCAAGAAATGCCAGTAATCGTCGTTGTAACTGCCTGGAGTGGAAATCACTGCGTATTTCGCCGCGCGCATCACCGCAAACGAAATCCGGCCGCTCGCATCCATCCAGATGAGGCGATCAAAGGGCACGGTATTGTCCGATGGGCTGCTGGTGAAAGCGGCAATTCCTCCTCCTGTTAGGCTTTGGCTGTTCAGCCACAACGAGACGGAAAATACTTGTTGGGCGGGAAACTGAGTGGACGTCGCCAGAACAGTGCTGCTGCCGTCGAGAACGAGCCCCGATCCGACGATGCCGCCCCCACTGAAGTCGGTCTCCGAACTAGGCGCCACCATTCCATCGTGGCCCTGTCCTGAAGCATCGGCAATGCTGCGACTGTTGGGGGCTTCATCCATGTGGAGCACGCAGGCGAAGTCCGAGAACACCGAAGGGCCGAAGGACAGCGGAATAGCCGATGGATTGTGCCAGTACATCAGGATGAAGTTGTCCGCACTGCTGCCGGCGATATAGGGGACCAGCACCCAGATCTCCGCGGTGTGGAGGTTGGGACGCCATCGCTCAATCTGGTAGTTCAGGTTGCTACCTTTGGAATCCGTGAAACGAATATCGGAGCCGTCGGGGTTCGCTTCGGCAAACACGAAATTGTTCGTGCCCCCGTCGCCGCCCTCGCCGAGACGGATCAAGAGTGGAAAGTCCGTGACGTCATACTCCACGTCCGCGCCGTCGGCGGTTGTATCGATTCCGATTCGCATGACGTGCGACCAATCGGAGCACACGCCGCCGGTGCAGGCGCCGGAAAGGCACTGAGCGGAAGTCTCGCAAGCGCTTCCTCCGCCGATTCCGGATTGCGCGTCGGCCCTGGCATCAATGGATTCACGGTTGGCGTCGACAAATTCCGCGGCGTCCATGCCAGCGTCAAGCTGGTCAGGTTCCACCCTCGCGGCCGCGCTACCACCTCCGCAGCCCAGAACCAGGTGAAGGGCGAGCGGGCCCACCAACGCCAGGCCGACGACATTTCCACCGACCGCGCTTGGCACTGGCCGTTCGCGGGACATGGCTGTCCTCAGCGTTTTCCCTCGCCTTGCGAAAGGTAAGCGAGGATTACGTCGTCCAGGCTCTGGTCGGTAACGAATGCGCTGGGCGCACTTTCCTGGGCAGGCGGCTTCACCGCGGCCGTCCGGGGCGCATTCGCCGCATCCGTAGCCGGTCCCATAGGCCGTGGCGGTGGGTCGACTTTCCGACCCGCGCTGGCGCCCACCAGGTTGGCGTGGCTGCCCTCTTTGACGACGTACGGACCGGCGGACATCGGCCGACGACGAACCGGCGTCGCGGAAGGGTTTCGCGTCTGGGGCGCGGTACCGGTGCTGCCGCCGACCACGACTTGCCGTTGCACCACGACCGGCGTGATGGGACGCACCACGGGCGGAAGCGAGCTGGAAACCGACCTGGCCACGACGGGCTGGGGTGGCGCTGGCTCCATTTCGGCCGGCATGCGCTCGCGCGTGGGACGGCGGAAGGTGTAGGTTCCCGGGCCCGGGACGGCCGGTTTGGTAACGTGGATGGGTAGCGGTTCGGGCGTCACCGCCTTTTCGGCTGGAACTGTCGGCAAGGCGTCGAGATCGAGCACATCAGTGCCTGCGACCGCAGGAGGCGGGCTGTCGTCTATGGCGGGGGGGACGGGCGCGGCGACGGCAACCGCAGGCGCTGCGCTGGCATCGGCAAAAAAATCCTCGACGGGGAAGGTTTCCCCGCGCATGGCGAAGAAACGCGAGATTCGTTCGTTGTAGGTGGTTTGCTTGAGCTCCTTGAGTATGGCCTTGTGCTGGGCCTGCATCATCGCCCGCACTTCCTCTTCGCTGGTGGCAGGGTCGTACTCGCCGCGTTTGCTGGCGAGGATGCTGCCCTCGAAAAATAAGTGCGTGAAAAGATGAGGGTTTCCCGGCCCCGAATCCTCAGTCTGGACGTGGAAGATATGCCCGCCGTATTTGACGTTGTGGTTGTACCCAAGCAATGGGCTACGGGGCGGTTTCGGCATATCCATGCGCAGTATAGCGCTTGCAGAGTTTATGCTAAACTGGGTTTCAAGGTTTCGGTATGGTCAGCATCACCGCAACAAAGATACGCGACAACTCGCGCGACCCGTCGTGCGTCGTCGGGCTGGGCCGTCCATTTCAGGGATTTCTCATCAGCTACCCGACCATCGGCCGCGGCATGGTTATCTTTCGCGAGCCCAGCGGACATCGCATGGTGACGACTCCAGTTCGGCGCGTTCTGGGTGAATTTGGCGAGCCCGACATCTACGTCGAGACGGAAAACTCGGTCTACCGGCTGCGTGTTCGCGCGGGCGCGGTGGCCGTGGACAGCGCGCAAGCTGCGGGCCGACAGTAGCTGGCGGAGGTTCCCGCAAGTTGGGCAGCCGCGGAAATGCGGACTGCACCGGAAGTGCGTCAGGTAAGCGTCATCGTGCTACTCTAGTTCCGCTTTGGGAACTATTCGTCAAGCCGTGATATTGGCGGCTGGTCGCGGACGAGCCGCGACCGAGCCAGGCGTGGCGAACTGCCTGACCTGCGTGGGAAACAGTGCCCTTATCCTGCGCGCCTTGCGTGTCCTGGCTGCCGCGGGCGTCCGTCGCACCGCCATCACCTTGGGCTACGACGGTCAGCACCTGCGCCGCGAAGTCGAATCCATGAAGCGCGTCGAGCCGAATCTGCCAGACCTTGTCTTCTTCGACAATCCGGCGTGGGAGCGGCCCAACGGTCTGTCCGTGCTGGCTGCGCGCAAGTTCATCTCCGAGCGCACGCTCTTGGTCATGTCGGACCAAATCGCGGCGCCACACCTGGTGCGCGAGATGGCGGGCCTCGCGGCAGCGGGCAACACCACGGTGCTGGCAATCGACCACGATCTTTCCCGAGTGTTCGACTTCGATGATGCCACCAAGGTCAAGCTTCGGGACCAACCGGGCGGAGCGAAAAGCGTGTCCGCCATTGGCAAGGGGCTGGTCGACCACGACGCTGTGAGCGCCGGCCTTTTCGTGATGTCGCCCACCCTGGTCGAGTGTCTTGGCGACCTCGGACGGACCAAGGATCCTTCGCTTACCGAGGGTGTGGCCGAGGCCGCGCGGCGTGGCTTGGTGGTCGGGCACGATGTCGCGGGTGCCATCTGGCAAGACGTCGATTCGGCCGAAATGCGCCTGCACGCGGAATGGCTTTTGCGCGTCTACGGCGACGAGCTTCTCCATCCCGGGGTCCGCTCCGCCGCGCGCTCCACCGGCGCCGACACGCTCGCGCTCATCGAAAGCTTGCTCGCGGAGAAGAATCTTCCTCGCTACACGCTCTTCAACCCCGGTCCGGTGGTGACCTCGGCGGGGGTGAAGGCGGCCCTGGTTCACTACGACGTTTGCCACCGCGACGAAGACTACTCGGGCGTCGTGCGTCGCTTGCAGCAGAAGCTCCGACCCGTGTTCGGCGCTTCCGCCGAGCACGATATGCTGCTTCTCACCGGGTCGGGGACCGCTGCCATGGAGATGGCGGTTACGTCGGTGGTGCCCGAGGGCAAGAAGATATTGACCATCGAGAACGGCGCCTTCGGCGAACGGCTGGGCGAGATCGCACGCTTGCACAGGCTACCGCACGTGTCGCTTTCCTGCCCATGGGGCACCCTGCCCGATCCGGCGGCGCTGGAAGCCATGTTGGCGAGCGATCCCGCCATCGCGGTGGTGGCCATGATTCACCACGAGACTTCGATCGGCGTCGTGAATCCGGTGGGCGCCATGGGCCGCATCTGTCGCGCGCGTGGCGTGACCCTGGTCGTGGATGCCGTATCATCGGTCGGCGCGGAGGATCTGGATGTGGTTCGCGACAACATCGATGTCTGTTTTTCTTCGGCCAACAAGTGCCTGCATTCCGTGTCCGGCGTGTCGTTCGTGTGTGTCGCGCCGACAGTGTGGCCGCGCATCGCCGACATTCCGCCGCGCGTTTACTACCTCGACCTGAAACGCTACCGACGCTACTTGACCGAAGTCGCGCAGACGCCCTTCACTCCCGCCGTATCGTCGTTTTTTGCGCTGGAAAAAGCCCTCGATGAGCTGTTCGAGCAGGGGGGCGTGCAAGGGCGGCGCGAGACCTACCGCCGGCGCAATCTGCTCATCCGTCGCGTCCTGACCGACCTCGGTTTCCAGTCCTTCACCAACACCGGGCGCGAATCGCACACGATCTTCACCGCGCGCGTGCCGTCCTTTGTCCAAATCGACGCGCTCTATTCCCGCATGAAAGATCGCGGATTCATCATCTATCGCTGCAAGGGCGCTCTCGGCGCGCATCACATCCAGATCGCCAACATGGGCGAGCTGCCGGACGCCACCATCGATGCGTTTCTTGGCGCCATGGCGGAAGAAGTCGCGCTTGCGCGCGGGGCAGCGCCTGCCAATGATCGGGAGCGGCTTCATTCGCTGTAGCTCGCGGGTCCGCTTTCCACCGCCAGCGCTTGCGCCGTGTCAGCGGGCGTTTTCACCTTGTCCGTGCCTTGGGCGCCGCGGGCTGCTAACGTGAGCGGAGAGGCAGGGGCGGCGAAAGCCCATTCCGACGATCATGGGACTATTCACACCAGGTTCATCACAGCAGGACGAAGGGTACGGCATCGTGGTACGCGCGGAAGCCAGGTACCGACCCGAAGAATCCGATTTAGACGACGGCAAGTACGTCTTCTCGTACCACATCGAGATCGAGAACCAGGGCGTGCGCACCGTGCAGCTCATCTCGCGGCACTGGTGGATCACGGACGCACATCAGGTCGTGCGCGAAGTGGAAGGCGAGGGCGTGGTCGGGCAGCAGCCGGTCATCGCGCCGGGGCAGGTCTTCAGCTATTCAAGCTGGTGCATGTTGCCCACGTCGACCGGCTGGATGCGCGGCATCTATCACGTGGTGGCCGCCGGTGGCGAGCGCTTGGAGATTCCCATTCCGCCCTTCGGATTGGCCGTTCCGCATTCGATTAACTGAAGGCGTGCACGCGGGCGGCCTTACTCGGGTGGCGACGGTGGCCCCTGCCGCGGCAGCTCGAACCAGAAGGTGCTGCCTCGGCCGACCTGGCTGTCCACGCCGATGCGGCCACCGTGGGCCTCGATGGCGAGCTTGCAGAAGTAAAGGCCAAGCCCGGAGGAGGCGATGCTTTGCCGGACATTGGTGTCGAGCTGGCCAAACTTTTCGAAGATCTTGGGGTGATGTTCGGCGGCGATGCCGGGGCCGTGATCGGCGACTTCCACTCGAAGCGTGTCGTCGCCGCCGCGCAGTGACACTCGGACTTCACCCCCGGGCGGGGTCAGTTTGAGCGCGTTGCTGACGAGATTCTGAATCACGCGCGCGATGGCATCGCGGTCAACCACGCCGCGCACCGATGCGCGGAGAAAGGTCACGTTCTTTTCGTCGGCGAGCGAGCGAATGGCATCGATGGCATCGGCCGCCACATCGCCCACGTCGCATGCGACGAGGCGCAGGGTCATCTGCCCCGCTTCGATCTTGCTGGCATCGAGTAGGACAGTGACCATGTGGACCATCCAGCGAGTGGCCTTCATGGCCAGGTCGAGGTTCTGCAGGGACTCGGGCGAAATGAGCCCGGTCTCCTGCTCACAGACCAAATCGAGGTAGTTGAAGACGGCGGTGAGTGGAGCGCGCAGGTCGTGCACGATCATGTGCACCATGCTGTCGCGCATGCCCTCGAGCTCGCGCTGCTTGGCCAAGGTAAGCTCGAGCTCGCGCTGTTGGCGGCGAAGCTGGAGATGGACGGCCACCCGCGCCTCGACCTCCTCGACCTGAAACGGCTTGGTGATGTAGTCGACGCCACCCGCGGAAAACGCGCGAACTTTGTCCACGGTTTCGCCGTAGGCGCTGATGAAGAGCACGGGAATCGCGCTCAGCGAGGAGTCCTTCTTGAGTTCCCTGCAAACCGCGTAGCCGTCCATCACCGGCATATTGACGTCGAGCAAAATAAGGTCGGGCGTGTCGGCTTTTGCGGCTTGCAGGGCCAGCTTGCCACTCGGCACGGGGCGGGCGCGGTAGCCACGCTTTTTGAGCATTTCGGCCAGCATGTGCAGGTTGGCCGGCGTGTCGTCGACCACGAGGATGCTCGGGCTCGTCGGCGGGCTCGTTGGATCGGGGGACGGTGACAATCGTTCTGGCATGGCCGAGTCAGCTTCCCAGCCTGTCCATGACGCCCTGATAGTCGAATCCGCGCACGAGGCGGCGCAGCTCCTCGGCCGCCGCGGGTGCCGTGACGGCCAAATCCCGCACGATTTCCAGTGCCTTGTCGTACTCCGCCGCAACCGTGGCGGTACGAAGCTGGTCCAGCAACTGGGCAGGAGCGCTAGAGAGGGCGCCGGGCGTCCAGTCGGCCATTCCGATGGGCAATGGAACGGGAACCGGGGTTTCAAGATTGTCGACGGACAGGTACTCGATGTGGAGCTGCGCCCCGAGTTTTTCCAAAATCTCCACATCGTGGAACGGCTTGCCCACGAAATCATCCATGCCGCCGTCAAGCGCGCGTTTGCGATCCTCCTCGAAGGTACTGGCCGTCACGGCGATGATGGGCGTGTTTCGCCCGTGCTCGCTCTGCTTGATCCTGCGCGTGGTCTCGAATCCGTCCATGCGGGGCATGCGCAAATCCATGAGGACTGCCGCTGGGCGTGTTCGTTCGACCGCCGTGATGGCCTCTTCCCCATTCGAGGCCTCGCACGTTTCAAATCCGACCGAGGAGAGAATCTTGACCAGCAGGGCGCGGCTATCCAGCTGGTCGTCAACCACAAGAATGCGCCAGGGACCCGTCCCGGGTTTGATCGCAGTGATGTGGCGCAAGCCCGCACTGTTTTGCAGATTAGCGCCGTCGCCCTCGACCAGTGGTAGCTCGAAGCGGAAGCAGCTTCCGTGCCCGGCCACGCTTTTCACGGTCACGTCGCCGCCGAGCAAGCGCGCGAATTCACGGCTGATGGCCAAGCCGAGCCCGGTGCCACCCGCGCGGATGCCCTGCGAGGTCTGCACGAACTTGTCGAAAAGCCGACCGAGATCGTCCTTTTCTATGCCTGGACCGGTATCCTCGATATCGGTAACCAGGCGCCGGCCGCCCGGGCCGTGGGCGATGGAGATGTTCCACGTGATGTGGCCGCGCTCGGTGAACTTCACCGCGTTGCCGAGGAGGTTGATGAAGACCTGCCGGACCTTGCTTTCGTCGGAGACCACGGCGTCGGGCAGGTCGCCACACAGCTTGACCGCGAGAGACAGCCCTTTGCTTTCCGCGCGCAGCTTGAACATCGTGGCGATGTCCCGGGCCAGCGCAGTGAGGTCGAAGGTTGTTAGCCGGACATGAGCTCTGCCGGCCTCGATTTTCGACATCTCCAAGATGTCGTTGATGAGCGCCAGCAAGTGTTCGCCGGAACGATTGATGGTCACGAGAGGCTCGTGGTGCTCCGCCGAGACGTCGGTGTCGCGTAACAAGAGCTGCGAAAACCCCAAGATGGCATTGAGGGGCGTGCGGATCTCATGCGACATGCTGGCCAAGAACAGACTCTTGGCGCGGTTGGCGCGGTCGGCTTCCGCCTTGGCCTCGCCGAGCGCGGCGTTGGATCGTTCAAGTTCCGCAGTTCGGGCGGCCACACGCTGTTCGAGCTCCGCCGTCAGCTGGCGCAGCTCATCGGCGATGTGTTGGCGCTCGCTGATGTCGCGAGCGACCGCGATGATGGCGGGAACGCCTCCGTATTCAATGACACGCATGCTGGTGTCGAAGACAAGCCGGGTGTGGTCGGGGCGAAGGTAGGTCAGCTCATGGGTGGCCCGGCCGGATTTGCAGATAGCATCGATGCGCGCGGCATGGACCGCGGTTGGCAGGTTCGACGCGTCGAGGTCCCACAGGTGCTTGCTGAGCAATTCGTCACGGCTCAGTCCCAGTTGTTCGAGGGCAGTCTCGTTGGCATCGACGATGCGCCCGTCCAGCTTGAAGACCAGGACCGTGTCGGTGAAGCTGTCGAATAGCATGCGATAGCGGCGCTCGGACTGGCGCAGCTCCGTTGCAAGCCGCATTCGCTCCTCGTGCGCGCGTGCGCGCTCGTGGCGCGCGCGTGCCTCGACAAGCTCGCGCTGGATGGTGGCTGCCAGCCGGTCGAGGTTGTTCTTGTTCACGTAGTCGTTGGCGCCCGCGCGCATGAGAACGACGGCGTTTTCGCCGGGAATAGTGCCCGACACCAGAATGAAGGGGATGCCGAGCGGCGTCGCCTTCAGGATCGCCAGGGCCTCTTCTGCGCTGAATCCAGGCAAGGAGTAGTCGCACAGGACCACATCCCACGGACGCTCGGACAGTGCCTGGGCGAACTCGTCTGCTCGCTCGACACGTTTGGTGTCGACTGCGAACCCAGCGCGCGTCAGGTGGCGAAGCACCAGATCGGCGTCGCAGGTCGAGTCCTCGACGATGAGGACGTGCAGGCCTTCACCCGACGTTGTTGCGAGCTTGTCCTTGCCGATGTTGCTCATCTGCTGTCCCGATGGGCCCACGCTCAGGTCGCCGCGCTGACCGACTGGGCAGGATCCCATGCTGGTATCGACAGTTGCGCCGTCCTCTTGAGCACGCGTGGCTTGCGCCAGGTTCCGGGCGGCATGGCTGCCATCAACCTGACGCGAGTGGCGCGCGCGTGTCATCGCTCTGGCGCGGGAAATCCCCGAGATCCACGGCCTTTGCAACGGTACGTTCCTTGCTGAGGGAGGGTGATGGAGGATCCCTGTCATGGCGGAGAATACAAAGGAAGAGGAACAACCGGCGGCCAAGGCCCCGGAAGGGCCGAGCAAGTTGATGCCAATGATCCTCATCGCGAATACCGTGCTGATGAGTGCGGTCTTGGCCGTGGTGCTGTTGCGCAAGCCGGCCGCTGCGCCATCCGCCCCTCCGCCGCCACCTCATGCGGCCACCGCGACCCCCGCGGAGCCTGCCGGCGAGCATGGCAAGGAGGAAGCGACCGGGCACGGCGAGGGTGAAGGCCACGGTGATCCGGGTGCCGCTGCGGATCCCGGCGGGGCCCCCGGCCCGATTCTCAAGCTCGAAAATTTCATCATTCAGCTCCGCGGAACCGACACCGATCGCTACGTCCGCGTGGCTTTCGATCTGGAGCTCAATGGCGAGGCCGACCGTTCGGTCGTGCAGGCGCGGCTGCCGCACATTCGCGACGCCGTCATTTCCTATTTCTCGGATCGCTCGCTCGACGAGCTTCGTGGCAGCGAGGGCATGGACCGCATCAAGCTCGCCGTTTCGAAAAAGCTCGACGAGATCCTGTCGGGACATCGCGTGCGATCGGTCTTCATCACCGAGCTTGTCATTCAGTAGTCGTTTTCATTTTCGATTTCCACGGAGCAAACCACCATGGCGTCCCCACTCGATCCGCAAGAACTCGAAGCGCTCATGCAGGCCATTCAAGAGGGCCGCGTGGGACCCGAGCCGAGCGCCGGCTCCGACGACGGCGACAGTTCGGTGGTGCAGTACGATCTGACGAGCCAAGACCGCATCATTCGCGGACAAATGCCCACGCTCGATTCCATCAACGAGCGCATCGCCACCACCTTCGGCAAGAGCTTGGGCGGCAGGATGCGCTGCGAGCTGCGCGTGGTTTCGTCGCCTGCGGTCTTGATGAAGTTCTCCGAGGTCACCGGCACGGTTGCCGACCAAACCATCACCGGCGTTTTGAGCTTGGGAGCAGGACACGGCCTTGCGCTGCTGGTGATTGAAGGGGCGCTTACGCGCGGTTTGCTCAGCGCCTCGCTTGGCGACCGCAGTGCCGGGACGGCCGCGCAGAATCCCGACGCGCGCAACGAGCTCACCAACGTGGAAAAACTGGTTCTCAAGCACTTGCTCGGGATTCTGGCCGACGCCATGGCAGTTGCGTGGGAAGACGTGCTGGCCTTCAAGCCCGAGGTGTTGCGCTTCGAGTCCGATCCGCGCATGGCCATCATCGCCACGCCGTCGGACGTCGCCATCCTGTGCTCGTTCGAAGTGACGGGTGGACTGGACGGCAAGCTCGTGCTCGCCATTCCCTACGCTGCGGTCGAGCCGGCCAAGAAGCTCCTGACCTCGCCGCCACGCTTGGGCGGACAGCGCGATGCCCGATTCTCGATGGCGCTCGCGCGCGAAATCGAAGCCGTCGAAGTCGAGCTGCGGGTCGAGATCGGCCACCGTTCGCTCAATGTGGGTGACCTGATGGATCTCAAGATCGGCGACGTCATCACCCTCAATACCAGCGAAGGATCGCCGTTGCCGGTGTTTGTGCAGGGGCGGCTGAAGATGACCGCCTCGCCACGCGTTGTCGGCGGCGGCATGGCCGTCGAAATTCTGAAGGCGATCGCGCAACCCTCCACACCGACGCGCGCCGCGCGGGCGGCTGGACAAGCATTCGCGCCTGTGGCGCAAACCTGACCCGAGATGACGAGGAACTTTCATGCCCGATGAAGCTGTTGGTAACGCTGGCGACTCGGCTCAGCCGAAAAAGCTGGACCTGCTCTTGGATGTTCCGCTTGACCTCTCGGTCGAGCTGGGGCGGGCGCGCATGTCGATTCAAGACTTGCTCAACATGAGTCCCGGATCGGTCGTCGAGCTGGACAAGATCGCGGGCGAGCCCCTCGACCTTATGGTGAATGGCCGCTTGGTCGCGCGCGGCGAGGCCGTGGTGGTCAACGACAAATTTGGTGTGCGCATCACCGACATCGTCAGCCCGTCCGAGCGCATCGCCCGTTTGCGATAACTGGAGGTCTTCATGTTTCTCCCTGTCGTCTTTCTTCCCCTGGCCGCGGTTCTCATCAACGACGCCAAGACCGATTTTTCCAATCACGCCATCACCGTCGATATCGCGACCTCGGAACCAGTCATGCGCGAGGATGTGCGTGGTGTCTCCGGTGGTCCACGCCGCTTGTACATCTATCTCAACAACACGGTGGCGAGCCGTCGAGAGTTTGGCGCAGGCCCCGACGCCGTTGTCGTGCATCCGCGCGCTCGCTACACCAAATTGGAGATTCCCACGCCCGCGCGCTGTGCCGAACCGGTTTCGATCGAACAGATACCAGCCGGCATTCGCGTGCGGGCGACCTGCCGAGATGTCGGCCTAGGTGGAAACGTTTTTACCGCGCCCGCAGTACTGCGAAACACCGCAGGTGCGGAGACGCCCGAGCCGGATGCGCCGCGAGCGGCGATGGTGCGAGGCAAGGTGAACGAGGAGTTGCTTCGCGCCGCGCTCGCGCTTCCCCCGGGTGCGCTCGCCGCGCAAAACGCGGCGGAGGCGGCCGGCACAGACAACGACGAGCGAGCCGCCAGTACGGGGCGAGCCAAGGACGATCCCGCCGGCAACACGGCGGCGCCGTCAGCAGAGGCCGGGAAGGCGCTGTCGGGAAAAGGTCCTGAAGGCGCGGCGAAGGCCGGAGTCGTCGTGGTGGTCGGCGGCAAGGATCCGCCGGTCGCGACCACGACCGTCGCACAGCCAGACGCGCCCACCATGGCACTGGCCGGAACCAGCGACTCGTCGTCGTCGTCGCCGCCCGGATCGGGATCGGGCAAGGACGCAACTTCCGGCTCGAGTGTCGTCTCCACCATTTTCGCAGTGGCGTTGCTGGTTGGGCTGGGTGTAGCTGCCGCCGTGTTTGCCCGTCGCCGTGTCAAGGGCAGCCGAATGATTCGCATCGTGGAGACAGCCTCGATTGGCCCCAAGCGCTCGCTGGTCGTGGCGTGCATTGGCGGACGGACCATGGTCCTTGGCGTGAGCGAGGCGGGCGTGTCGTTGCTCGATTCGCAAGGGTCATCGCCTGTGATTTCGGAGGCGCCCGCGCGCTTGCCACCCGTGAACGATGTGGACACGGCGGCCGGGCTGCGCAGCCAACCATTTCATGAAGTGGACGGAAGCGAGCAGAAGAATGAAAGCTCGTTGCTCAGTCGCCTGTTCCCGCGGAGCAAAGCCACGGCCGAGGACGACCACCGTTCGCACGATTTTGAAAATCTATTGTCCGAGAGTCTCGAAGACGAGGAGTTGCGCCGCAAACTGTCGCTCGGCGAGGCCGGACGGGTGGCGTAAACGTGCCCGCCGCGCCATCACTCGCCGATTTCGCCAGTGCGGGTTTGCAAACTGCCGCAGGCCAGGGGTCGACCGCGGTCAAGCTGTTCCTGGTTCTGACTGCGCTGTCGTTCGGAACCGCAATCGTTCTCTCGGTCACGTCCTTCACTCGCATCATCATCGTCTTTTCTTTTCTGCGCCAGGCGATGGGCACGCCGCAATTGCCGCCCAATCAGGTGCTGGTTGGCCTGTCGCTCTTTCTGACCCTGTTCATCATGGCACCCACGGTACGCAAGATTCACGAACAGGCCTTGACGCCGCTGATGGACGACAAGATTTCCGTTGGCGAGGCGCTTGGCCGCGCCCAGGCGCCGCTGTCCGAGTGGATGCTCAAGCAAACCCGCGACGATGACTTGCGCCTATTTTTTGAAGTGTCGGGCACACCTCGTCCGGTGCGCGGGGAAGTGGTTCCATTCACCGTGCTCGTGCCGTCGTTCATGATTTCGGAGCTCAGCACTGCCTTTCGCATGGGGCTCTTTCTGTTCATTCCCATGCTGCTCATCGATCTGCTGGTGTCCATCATCATGATGTCGCTCGGCATGATGATGGTGCCGCCGACCCTGGTTGCCATGCCGCTCAAGCTCGGCGTGTTCCTGCTGGCCGGTGGCTGGCACCTGGTCGTTTCCTCCATCATTCGGAGTTTTTGATGTCGACGGATCTGCCTTCCAGTCTCATGCGCGAAGGCTTCGCGGTGATCGCCACCGTGGGCGGTCCGTTTGTGATCGGGCTGCTGGTGGTCGGTCTTCTCGTCGGGCTTCTGCAGGCCGCGACCCAAATCAACGATCCGGCGGTCGGGTTTCTTCCCCGGCTCGTGACCGGACTGCTTGTCGCATATTTCACCGGTCCTTGGGCGATCGAGCGCCTGGCGCGCTACGTGGCTGCGGCGTTCCGGGGCATGTCCGGACAGATGTGAGACCATGCTGGCCACGTCGTTCTTGCCCTTGATGGTCGGCTTTTTTCTCGTGCTGGTCCGCTGCACGAGCCTTTTCATGATGGCACCGATTTTCAGCGCCAAGACGATTCCAGCCCTGGTGCGCATGGGCTTCGCGGTACCCGTCGCGGCGGCGGTCTTCGTGGGAGCCGGGTCGCCCACCTTTGCCAGCTTCGATCGCCTGCCGCAACTGATTCCTGCGGTGGCCATGGAAGTGATGATCGGGCTTGGCGCTGGGCTCTCCGCACGCTTCGCCATCGAGGCGGCCGCGGCAGCCGGTAGCGCCATGGCCATGGGCATGGGCATCAGCTTTGGTTCCGTCATCGATCCGCTGCACGGGGCAGAATCCACCGCCATCGGCGACCTGCTTTCGTTTCTGGCCATGGCGGTTGCGCTGGTGACCGGGCTTCATCGCGAGGCGGTGGTTTGGCTGTGCCGTTCGGTGCGCGAGACTCCGCCGGGCTCCGACTTTTCCGTTGCCACCATCGCCACGCGGGTCATCTCCGACGGAACCGCGTCGTTCGCCCTGGCTGTCCGTTTGGCCTATCCGGTCCTGGCAGCGGTTACGCTCGGCCATCTTGGACTTGGGCTGCTCAATCGCGCCGCGCCCCAGATGAACTTGTCCAACATCGGTTTTACTGTCGCGCTGTTGGCCGGTGGTGCGGCGTTTTATCTGGTTGCCCCAGGCGCCGCGGTGCTGGCCGCGCAGGCCGCGCGCACGGCGTTTGCAGAGCATTGACATAGAAACCCTCAAAGGGTTTCCAAACCTTCCCGCGATGGTTCGCTGCCGGCAGGGCCGCCAGGCTTCCCACGCGACCGATGTGGAAACCCTCGAAGGGTTTCCCCGACCGCCATGTCCGACGACGCACGCGACGACGAAAAGACAGAACAAGCGAGCCAGCGCCGAATGCAATCGGCGCGGGAGAACGGTGACATTTCCGTCGCTCGCGACGTGGGCATGTTGGCGGCCCTCGCCGCAGGTGGAGGCGTGCTCGCCGCGGTTGGGTCCAGCCTACGCGACTCGCTGGTCAACATGGTCTTCGCCGCAGCCGATGGTTTGGGAAATCCATCTCCGGAGCGCCTGGCTCCCTACCTATCGCGGCCAGCCTTCGCCACGGTGATGGTTCCAGCCGCGGTGGCGCTGTCGGTCGCCATCGTCTACGGCATGCAGACCCGCCTTGGCTTGTGGCCGGAATTGACCTTTCCCGATTTCACGCGTGTGTTTTCGGCCAGCCGGATCAAGCGCCTGTTTCAGAAGGATATGTTCATCGATCTGGGGATGTCCGCGGTCAAGGTACTGACGCTGGGATGGGCGCTTGTCAGCACCTTTCGCGCCACGTTTCTGTCGTTGCCGCGCATGCTTTCCATGTCCACCGCCGCGCAAGTGGAAGCGACCTATCATCCGCTGGCGACCGGGCTAGCCAGGATTCTGTCAGTCGTCGCCTTGCTGGCGGGCGCGGACTTTGCACTAACGCGCTATCGGTACAAGAAGCGCATGAAGATGACCAAGGAAGATGCCAAGCGCGACCATCGAGAAGAAGAGGGCGATCCCTTGATTCGCTCCCGCCGCCGGCGCAAGCACCGCGAATTGGCCAAGGGGTTGGTGAAGGTCGAAGTTCCGCGCGCCGACGCGCTGGTTGTCAACCCAACCCATATCGCCATCGCCATTCGCTATCAGCCCGGCGAGGACTCGGCACCGCGCGTGACCGCCAAGGGCAAGGGACAGCTTGCCGAAATCATGCGCGACCTTGCACGCATGCACGGCGTTCCCATCGTCGAGGACATCCCGTTGGCGCGCCTACTTTACCGCCGCGTGAAGGTCGGCCGTTGCGTTCCCATGGAGACCTTCAAGGCTGTCGCGGCCATCCTTGCCTATGTCTACCGCGTGCTCGGGCGTAATCCTGTGCGTGCCGCCGGAGGCTCGCGATGAGCGACGCCCCAGGCGCGGCGGCGAAGGAGACTCCAGCATCCGCGCGCAGTGAAGCCGCACTTGCGGGCGCGGTGTTGGGCGTGGTCGCCATCCTCGTCATGCCGCTGCCGGCGATGGCGCTGGATGCGCTGTTGGCGATCAGCATCGGAATTTCACTGCTCGTCCTGCTGGTTTCGTTGGGCGTGGCGCGCGCTCTCGATTTTTCGGTTTTTCCGTCGCTGCTGCTCATCGTCACGCTGTTCCGGTTGGGGCTCAACGTCGCCACCACCCGACTCATTCTGCTCGAAGGCGCGGCTGGAACCGGGGCGGCCGGACACATTATTCAGGCCTTCGGGCAGTTCGCGGTCGGCGGAAGTCTGATTGTCGGCTCGGTCGTCTTCCTCATTCTGTTGGTGGTGAACTTTGCCGTCATCACGCGCGGGTCGGGCCGCGTGGCCGAGGTCGCGGCGCGCTTCACCTTGGACGCGTTGCCGGGCAAGCAGATGTCCATCGATGCCGACCTCGCAGCCGGGATCATCGACGATCGCGAAGCGCGCCGTCGCCGCACGGCCCTGGAG
>Ga0182027_10005693_pt1 | contig 18845 bp, 16 predicted proteins | sample 712E1DmetaG_FD_121300 | JGI IMG/M metagenome (GOLD analysis project Ga0182027, IMG submission 121300) | Permafrost microbial communities from Stordalen Mire, Sweden - 712E1D metaG (Illumina Assembly) | ecosystem: Environmental > Terrestrial > Soil > Wetlands > Permafrost | place: Sweden...
GTCTTAGGGACCATGGGTAAAGCGATGATCTGGCTATGGGTATGCTCAACGGTGGCTCCGGCAGAAGAACCGAAATTCTTAAAAATCACCACATATTTAAAACGGCTGTCCTGGGACAATTGACGGACACGGCTCTGATATTGGCTGACGACCGCCTTCATGCCTTCAGGGGTCAGGTCGGTCAGGATTTTATCGTGGTGGGGGCCTTCGATCAAAACTTCATGGGCGCCTATCCCGTTGGTCTGGTCATAAATACCGACCCCCTCTTTTTGCAACGTGCCTTCAGACGTCAAAACCGGGAATTTATTGGGGACTGTGCGCACCAGCCATCCCGGCGTATTCGCCGCTCCCAAAAGCGGGCGGATAGCATCCACTTCCGGGGGTGTTTGATGTTCCCTCCCGGGACAAAAAGGACAAATCGCTTGGCCTGTGGGCGTATTGTCTTCTTTGGGGAAATCCGCAGGTCCCTTAAGATGCTCGCTGTCCATAATCACCCAGCGTCCCACTATAGGATCTCGTCGTAATTCAGGCATCAGCCCTCAACCTCTCTTAAAAAAACCGCGGTCATCTCCGGAGGGATGGGACAAATATAAAAACCCGTGCCTCTTTCAAAACCGGCCACCCGTGTGAGTCTGGGAATTAATTCAATGTGCCAATGATAATCGTCTTTAAAAAGGGACATATTCTTGGCCGGCGCGGTCTGTATCATGTAATTATAGGCCGGGTCGTTAAGCCCTATTTTAAAACGGGATAAAATATTTTTCATAATGCCGGCCAACGATTGTTCATACCCCTTAATGCCGTCAGCAAAATCACAATGATGGTTTTTGGGTAAAATCCAGGTTTCAAAAGGGAATCTCGAGGCAAAGGGAGTCATGGCTATAAAATGCTCATTCTCGAGGACCACCCGCTGGCCCCCCTCACGTTCCTGAGCGATCATGTCGCAGAACAAACAGCGTTCATGGTAATCAAAATATCTTTTAGCCCCGCTGATTTTATCTTTGACGCGCATGGGCAAAACCGGCACGGCCATGATCTGTGAACGGGAGTGCCCGATATTGCGGCTTCCGGCGGCGATACCATAATTCTTATACGCTAAAATATATTCAATAAACGGGTCCTGGCGATGCTCCTGCATGCGCAAGGCATACGCTTGCAGCACACCTTTGATCTGCGCCAGAGATAAATCCGCCATATTAGCCATATGCTTGGGAGTTTCCAGCACGATTTCATGGCTGCCGTAACTGTAGCAAACATCATAAAGGCCATGGCCCCTGTGTTCAAAAGCTTTGCCGTTATCCAAAATAGGGTTACCGCTTTTGACTACCTTGACACCGCTGGACTCATAGATGATCGCGGAGGTCTTATCCTGGCAAAAAGGGCAATCTTTAGCATCCGTCTCCGCAGACACAGGGTCCACAAAGGCCGCGAGTCTCCGGGCGCGCTCGGTGGCAATAATGACCCAGCGACCGACAATGATATCTTTTCTCAATTGAGGCATAAGCGTAATTATAACACTGCGTTAATGGCCAGAAGCGCCCTATTTTTAATTTATTTTTTTATTAGAAAAATAGGGCGCCCTCCCCTATTAACCCAACTTGCAGCCGGGAATTATTTTATACCCCGCCGCGAAACTGACCGCAGACATCACACGCCCGGCTTCGGGTTGTACTTCTTTGATTAAAAAGCCACGATCCCCTGCGGCAACCACAAAACCATTTTTGTCGAGGCTTATCACCTGCCCCGGAATATCTTTGGCCGTATCCTCCGTTGTGGTCGTCCCCTGAAGAATTTTAAGCATTTTACCATTATAAAAAGTGTACGCCACCGGCCAAGGCTGAAGGCCGCGCACCTGGTTAAAAATCCGCCGTGCGGGTTTTGCCCAATCGATTTCCCCCATCTGACGGGTAAGTTTAGACGCATAAGACACCTGGTCTTCCTTTTGCGGTTTTAACACATATTGACCCGATGAACATTGATCCAAAACTCTTACCAAGAGCCTGGCGCCAAGTTGAGAGAGCCGTTCGCGCAATTGGGCGGCATTTTCATCATCTAAGACCGCCACCCTCTCCTGAGCGATAATATCTCCGGCATCCAGCGCCAATGCCATTTTCTGTACGGTCACTCCTGTCTCTCTCTCGTCGTTTAGAATGGCCCAATTAATAGGTGCTGCCCCGCGGTACTTAGGCAAAAGAGACGCATGCACGTTGACACAAAAAATTTTGGGAATATCCAGAATTTCCTGAGTCAACAAGCGACCGAAAGCTACCACCACAAAAATATCGGCCTGGTAAATTCTCAAGGTCTGGACGACGGCTTTGGATGTAAGAGATGCCGGCTGCAGGCAAGGTAGGTTGTGCTCTAAAGCCATTTTTTTAATCGGTGAACTGCCCAGCTTCATGCCTCTGCCTTGCGGCTTATCCACAGAAGTGACACAGCCAAGCACTTGGTGTCCGCAGGCGAGTATCTGCTCTAAATGCACAGCGGCAAAATCATCACTGCCGAAAAAAATAATTTTCATTGAGCCTCCCGTAATCTGCCCCACCCATACGCTGAAATCATGGCTATGCAAGGCACCACCGGTACTCTAAAGCGATCTCCCACGGCCGATGTCACAACCACCGCCGACCCAAAAAGAAAATAAGCAATAATCAGCAACAAAAATTGATAGGTAATATTTCGCCCGGCCTTCATAACTCCCGCTATAAAGCCGACCATCCAGAAAACCATGAAGGGATACGCTAAAACCTTCCCCATAGCGGTCAAAACAGGTGAGCCGAAATATTTCAAAGATCCCGGCCTCGTCATGAAGGAAACCAGGGAACCGGAAATCATCTTAAAATAATACCCTGCACGCATGCCCCCATGCGGCAAAGGGTATTTCTCCCTCGTATAGCTCCCCTCTAACCCATAACCTGCATTGACCTGGGCCACCGTAGAAAAAGCCGTCAGCTGGCAAGAGTTATAATTTCTGACCTGCCATGCCCCCAAAAGACTAAACACCATGATGCCGAAAAGCACAGCATGCATAATCGCTCTTGTTATATTTTTAGGCACATTGGCATAAATAATAAAAAAAACGACCGCACCGCCTAAATAATAGCTCCCCGGACGGATATACGCCAGCGCCGCCATGATCAATGCTGATAAAACCAAAAACTTCACTTTTCCCTGCCGCAGATAAAGAACAAAACTTAACATAAAAAGCACCATGAAAAACACGAATAAAGTTTCTGTCAACAATCTCAACGAGCCCATCGTCGTCGGCAAATCAAATAAAAATAGCGTTGCGCTTAAAGCCGCGATTTTCGCATCAATATTCATCGCCATCAAATAAATGATCCAGGCGGTCAAAACAGTTAAAATGACCTGCACAAAAATAACCCCGTTCAAAGGGACCTTGGCCGCGTCATAGAGACCCGCTAAAAAAAGCGGATAGCCCGGTGCACGAAACGTTTCCGGATGCAGACGTCCGTCAGGACCCCGCGAAGAAAAAGACCCCTTCTCATAGAGAGTGTCCGCCAACTCTAAATACTTGAGACTATCAGCCCCATATTTACTGTCAGCGACACGCAGCGTGCCAAAAACAAATAAAGCAAGTTTAATAGAGATCGCGATCGCCATCAAAACCAGAAATATTTTCTTGGCCTTCATTATGGATCCACGTTTAAGGTTACACAGACCCTGCTGGGGCGTTTGATTTGACCCAGCGCGGATTTTATAAACGCCACGGCACCCCTGACCTGGTCTGTCTGCACCATGACATTAAAAAGAAACTGGTCGCGCCTGCGGGCAACGCCATCGGCTAAAGGAGGCATTACAGCATAATGCGCAGGCGCCGTCTTTTTTAATTGATTATACACTTGGGCTGAAGTTTCTTGTGCGGATTTTTCAGACCTTGCGCGCAAGGTTATCTTGACCCAATGCTTAAAAGGGCTGAATCCAAATTCTTTTCTCAGCCTCAATTCCTCGTCATAAAATCCTTGACTATCATTGGCCTTAAGGCTTTTAACCACATAATGATTGATGTCCCGGGTTTGGATAAATACACGCTCCAGCGTCATGTCGCTGATATGCCGCGCTAAACTGAACGCATTGCAGGAAGAACGCATGTCCAAGCGATTTAATTCCGCATCAAAATCAATAAACGTGGCCATGTGTACTTGCCATATCCCTTGAAAACGCAAGACGGCCTGGGTGGAAACGAGAATATCAAAGGCGCCGGGTGATTTTGCCCCCCGCTCAAAAGCCACAATCTTGGCCTGGGGAAAATACTTTTTTAATTCTGCCTGTATTTGCTCGACCCCTATCCCTTTTGAGCGCCAGTTGGATTGGCGGCATTTGGGGCAAATGACGTCGCCAGGGGCAGTACTTGTGCAATGGCGGCATAAATATTTTCCGGCTGACCTGGAATAAATGAGCCCACTGTCACAGCGACTGCATTTGAGAACTTCCTCACAATTCCCGCAGCGGGTGATACGATAAGAACCTCTGCGATTTAAAACCAAAATACTTTTCTTGCCCGCTTTCAAAGCCGCCTGAAGTGCATCATACACCGGCGGGGACACCATCCCGGGCATAAATTTATAATTAGATAAATCGACCGCCGTTATCAGGGGCGTATGGGGAGCTGTCTCATCGATGAGTTTGGCCCCACCCGCGCGGTTTAAAGCCATAAGTTCCGGCGACAGGGATGTCCCTATAAAAACCGTATCAAAGCCGTAAATCTTGGCGCGCATCAAAAGCACGTCACGCGTCTCATACATCGGCATCTGTTCCTGTTTATAGGAAGCATCCTCATCATCCACCATAATAACGCAAGTCAACCTGCCCTCACATTCAAAGACTGAAGAACGCGTACCTACTTTAAGTGTCCCCTCACACTTTAGCTGTTGGGACAGCGTCGTCGCTCTAAAAGCGTCGGGGACCAGAATCAAAAAACGGGGTGCCTGCAGGCGGCGATAGCCGTCCATAATTTCCTGGATCTTGGCCGCGTACCGGCCGACAGAAGACCTGTATAAAGAAACCAGCGGCTTGGCTTCCCGGCGCAGGGAAGGCTGTAAGGTCTTTTGAGACCTATGCATGGTAAAGAGAGTTCCCCCTAAGCTGCAGCCGTAATAAGCAGAAAAGTCCTGCGCGAAGGCTAAATCCAACGCGTTAAACGCGGCGGACGTGTCCACCAAAGCCTGTAGTGATTTTAATTGGGGAATAGCGCTTTGTGCCAGCAAGCCCACCACAAAACCAGTCCGGGACTTGGCGCCGAATGAAACTTTGACACGCATCCCTACCGCTGTTTTCTCGACTAAATGGGGAGGGATGCAATAATCAAAAGGCCCGTCGATGGGCAAATCGAAGACAACTTGAGCGATCATAGCAAGGCGATAATATCTGCAACGGCATTGGGCTTGGCTAAAGCGCTTAACCGTTGACGCAAGGCATCCAATTTCTGAGGATCGGCATTCCACTCATCAATGGTTTCGATGATGTGAGACAAAGCGCCAGGCGCGCGGGCCACCTCATATGTTTTTAATACTTTGATATTATTGGCCTCCTGTCCGGGGATGGCGCTAAAAAATATCATCGGTAATTTTTTGACCAAAGCCTCCGATATAGAAAGCCCTCCGGGTTTGGTCACCATCACGTCCGCCACGGACATCAATTCATCCATATTATCCACCAGCCCCAACACATGGACCTTCTGGCTTGAAAAACGTTTCAGGTGTTCACATAACCCCTGGTTCTGACCACAAACAATGATCAACTGATAACCACTAAGCAAATTGATTAATTGCTCAATCGGTCCCATACCGAAAGAACCCGTGGCAATCAAAACGGTCAACTCCTGTGCTTTAAGTCCCAATTTTTCCCTTAAAGCGGGAACATCCGCACGGCGCGCAAATTTAGGGTCCGTGGGTATGCCCGTCACAAAAACTTGGGAGGCCGGCACGCCTAAGGCAATCAATTTATTTTTGGTATATTCACAAGCCGCTGCATAGATATCAATCCCTGCATTAATCCAAATGCGGTGCACGTCGAAATCCGTCACTACACAGATGACTTTGGATTTAATTTTCCCGGAACGTTTAAGATAGGCGCAAACCTCTGCCGATAAAAATTGGGTCGTGATGATGCAATCAAACTGCTCCTGTTGCAGAAATTGCTGCAGAAGACGGGCATTCCAACCGTTATACAAACGCCGTAGAGCGTGCACAACGCCCTGCATCCAGGGGGCATCCATCCATGCAAATAAAATCCCCCAAGCCCAAGACATCCGGGTGACTAAAAAACCATAGGATCCAGGATAGGCTTTTTTAAAAAAAGGATTCGTGTACTCCAGCGCGTCAACTAAACGGACATCATGTCCGCCCTTATTTTGCAAACCATGAAAGACGGCCTCCGCGGCTTTTTTATGCCCGGCCCCGGCCGTTGCGTGAATGACTAGAATTTTCATTTTGGATTATCCTCGCCGCTGCTTTCAAGTCCTTGACCACATAATCGGGCTTGACTGTCCATTGGCGCATATACCGGCGATTTTCGTGACCCGAAAGCACAAAAATAGTCTTGCAGCCGGCATTATGCCCTGTCTTAATGTCGCCTTCGGTATCTCCCACAAAAAAAGCCTTTTGCGCGTGGACAATGGTTTTATTAAGCATCTTAAGCGCTTTCTTGAGAAGCCCAATACCGGGTTTACGGCAGTCGCAACCGGCATCCGAACGGTGCGTGCAATAAAAACTTTTACGGATTTTGCCGCCGGCCTTTTCAACGGCTTTAATCATGCGGGCATCAATACGCTGTAATTTACCCAATGAATAAATGCCCTTGCCCACCCCTGCCTGGTTGGAAATGACAAAAATTTTATGTTGGCTCTGTGTTAAAGAACGGATCGCCTCTAGCGCCCCGGGAATAAAATGAAAATCCTTGACCTTGGTCACGTAACTGCCGTTACCCGGGAACTTATTGATGACCCCGTCTCTGTCGAGAAAAACAACTTTCATAGCAGATTCTGCTTTAAGCCTTTGATATAGTACCCTTTTTCTTTAATCTCCCGATATTTGCTGTACGCGGCCAATTCATGGAAACTGCTTACAACAGCCGCCACAAAACCATAATAGCCGTCTTTATATCCTTTTTTACCAATAAAACGCCGTCCAAACCGGTCTGCCGTCCGCCACATGGCACGGCCCAAAGACATCGGACGTGCGTCCAAATACCATTTGATGGCCTCGAGCGTCGAATAACGGTTGATTTTGGCAATTAAATTTTCCACATTGCTGAAACTGTAATGGATCGTCTTGGACTTTAAATTCCCGCCGTGATAGCCCGGTGACACCCTAAATCCCGGATGAATAACATCATAGTCTGCCTCTGACCATTGCCCATAATTTTTATTATACAAGCGAATATGCGGACTGGACCATCCCCCATGGTTTAACGGCGTATCCCCTAAATAATTGATTTGCGGCGCCCAGTAGGCCGCGATCTTGGGGTCTCCTTCTGTCAGCGCAACCGCTATTTCTTTTTTAAGCTCATCTGTCAGTCGCTCATCACAATCTAAGATCAGGACCCAATCATTTTTGACCTTCGCCGCTCCAAAATTACGCTGTTTACCCTCTAACTCCATAGGTCGGATGAATATTTTATCCGTGTAGCGATGGGCTATTGCGCAGGTGTCATCCGTACTTTCATCATCCACCACAATGATCTCATCGACCCAGCCATAGATATTCTCCAGGCAATCTTGAATACGATTGTGTTCATTTTTTGCAATAATAACAGCACTTAATGGTAAAGGCACGAGCCCCCTCCCTAACCCTCCCCACGGAGGGGGAGGGAATATCTTACTATGATAAAGATTCTTTTAGAGCAGCTGCCACGGCTTCTATCTGCTCATGGCTCATGTGCGGAAACATCGGCAGGCTCATAACATCCCCTGCTACCATTTCAGCCACGGGGAAATCGCCTCTTTTATAGCCCAACTCCGCGTAAGCTTCCTGCAGATGCAAAGGAATAGGATAATGGATGAGCACCCCGATGCCTTTAGCTTTCATGGCCTCGAGAAGTCTATCGCGATTAGGGACACGCACCGCAAAGGTTTGAAACACATGTGTGCGGAGCTCTTTTGTAACAGGCGTGACAACCCCCTTCAAAGGTTGTAAAAGTTTTGTGTAGTACGCCGCATTCTTGGCGCGCATCTGGTTCCAGCTATCGAGATGTTTTAATTTAGCATTAAGCACCACCGCCTGAAGTGTGTCTAAACGCGAATTAGTCCCTTTAATTTTATGCTCATAACGGCCGAAACGCCCATAATCGCGCAGCATCAGGACTTTTTCATAAATGGTCTTGTCCTTGGTGAGAATGATCCCCGCATCTCCGCAGGCCCCCAAACTTTTAGTGGGGTAAAAAGAAAAACAAGCCACATCCCCCATAGAGCCCACCCGCTTGCCCTTATAACGCGAACCATGCGCCTGGGCGGCATCCTCCACGATTTTAATATCGTGTTTGCGGGCTACGCCCATGATTTCATCCATATTGGCGGGCTGGCCGTAAATATGTACGGGAATCACCGCCTTAGTTTTTTTGGTAATGGCGGCTTCGAAAGCTTTAGGGTCAATATTATACGTATCCGGCTCAATATCCACAAAAACCGGTTTGGCACGGCAAAAAGAAACGCACAAGGCCGTAGCAATAAACGTATGCGTCGGAAGAATGACCTCATCGCCTTCTTTAATATCCAAAGCCATCAAAGCCAGATGCAAAGCATCTGTACCGGAATTAACACCCACCCCGTAGGGCACCTCACAAAATTGAGCAAAAGCCCCTTCAAAAATTTTAGCCTGCTCGCCTAAAATGTAATCGCCTTTGTCAAATACCTTTTTAAAACCGGCCTCCACCTCATCCTTAATCAAACGGTTTTGCTCTTTAAAATCAATAAACGGAACACTCATAAAACTCCTTCCACCTTTCTATACACCTCATCAACGGATAAATCCCTTAGACAACTGATGTGCCCGCAGTAGGCCTTGCGAAAACGCCGGTAACACGGCTGGCAAGGCAAATCTTTGTAAACGGTGATGTGATTGGCCGACGGATATGGACCATACACTTGGGGGTCAACCGGACCAAAGATTGAAACGGTTTTACTCCCCACAGCCACAGCCACGTGCAAGGGGCCTCCGTCATTGACAATACTCAAACGGCATTGCTTAAAAAGTGCTGCCATGCCAAGGACGGACGTCTGGCCAACAGCCATATGTAAAGGAAAATGAGACAGTCCCGCAACTTCACGGCACAACTCTTCTTCTTTTGAATCTCCCAACAGTATAATGGCAGCGTCGAAATTTTCAATGATTTTATCCACTAAATCCGCGTATTTGGACGCCGCCCAACGCTTGTCACCAGCGGTTTTTCCCCAACTCTGCCCTCCTCCGGGTACTACCGCGATTGTGGGCTTGGAGGTGTCAATGCCCTGTTGAGCGATCCATCCTTGGGCCCATTGAATGTCTTTTAAAGGGACATGCAGTGTCATTGACCGCTCAACTATCGGCACTTGGAGGGCCCGAAGTAAATCCAAATAATATTCAATAACGTGTTTGTCCTCATAGCCCTGCAGAGGGATTTTATCCGTTAAAAACCGGCCACGGCCCCGATAATCAAATCCGATACGTTTTTTGATCCCGCAGGCAAAACACAAAAAGCCAAAGGAACTGTTGATAGAAAAATCAAAAACGGCATCAAAGGCTTGTTGTTTGATGCTGTTAAACAGCTCAAAGTATTTTGGGTAATTACTCACAAACTCATCGCGGTCATAGACAAAAACCTGCTTAATATCAGGATTACTTTGAAGGAACTCCGCGGTGCGGGTGTTCGCCAAATACGCCATATACACCTGAGGATACGCCCGGCGCAGATTACTGATAACCGGAGTCGTAAACAACACGTCCCCAATGCCGTAGGGATTAATAATAAGGATTTTCTCAAGACTCATAGGTTTTCATGCCTTAGTGTGTATACCGGTACACAAAATAGGTCGGCGTTTGACCTTCGACCACATAATGGTTATGGAGAAATTGCATCATGCGTTCATGCTTAATACGATTGGCAGGTACTAAAAAACAAGACCTGTTGAAAGGGAATAGCTTCATTTTGTCAAAAATAGCATATTGGGGAGGATGCCTCTCGAGAGCTGTCTGGTAATCCGCAAAATAGCCTTCATCCATCCAGGATAATAGGGCCGTGGGGAAACGTCCTACCCAGGGCCTGTTGAGTATAAAATGCAGACTGCCAAGTTCCGGATACATCCATACCGCTTCATGCTCCGGCACATGCCGATCGACAAAAGCTTTTAATTGCTCTAAATCTTGCGCTTGCCATACGGGGATCGTCATATGCCTGATGCGCGGCAAATCAATCGTCGTGAGTACCGCGCCATTGATCAATTCCCCTTTTCCCACATCCTGACCTTTTATCAACTGATAAACCCAGGAAGGTTTATAAAATCTCGTTTTAAAACGGCCGACACTATATATCACCGATGATAAGATGACCGCAACTAACAATACGGACCCCACCCATGGGAATTTTGTCAACTTCTGCTTTAGCCCTCCTATCAACTGCCCCAACAGATAAAATAAAATAATTTTGTCGGGTTGCAATGACATCTCATATTCCACAAACCATAAATTACGAAATCCCGTCAAGAATGAGACCAGGCCATAGACTGCCACTACCAAAGCCCCATGGTCTAAGGCCGTAATTTTTTTATTAGCCATGCGCCAAAAATATAAAGAGAAAAAAAACATATAAGAGTACATCGGTGTCATTTGATAAAAACTCTTGTCCGTTAGGAAAAACACAGCATGCAAAAATTTTGGGATAGTATCCGGTATCCTATCCAGTTGCAAAAAAGTCTTTTGCATATGGGACACCACGATCCACTGTCCCTGCACATATGGCATAACAGCGCTTTGGCTGACCAGATACATACCATAAGGTAACGTTACACATAAGAAACCCCCTAGAAATACCCATGACCACCGACGGTGTTCATGGCTCATGGCCATGACTGCCATAAAAGCGATCAAAACAATAACGCCGATTTCAATACTCGTCAACAGGCCGATCGCACTCAGACAGCCACCAACCACAAGCCAGCCGGGACGATTGTTTTTGAAAAATCGAATTAAGCACCATACCGCTAATAATCCCCATGCATAACGCATCCCTCCCCAACTGGTGAAAACCACCCGGGGAAAAGTGCGGGTCACTAAAATGAGCACAAAAGAATACAGCAAAAGCCTTTGTTGGATAAGCTCATACGCTATGAGCACGGCCACGAGCATCGTTAATACCGTGCCAAAATAAAAATAGGTCGCCAAAACATCCGCCCTAAAACCGAAGATTTTCATAAAAAGCGCGGGAACATATAGCTCGAAAGGCCCCCGCAGATGGAAAAAATCTCTAAAAGGCACTTGCCCTTGAGACACGGCGTCAATGCCAGGTAGATAAAGACCCCATTCGAATAGATTTAACTGTTGACGCAAATAAGACGGCTGCCAAAGCAGAAGCAATACCAATAAGAACAATAAAAAAATGTCTTTGGGTTTACGTGCGGCTTGAAGGAATCTGGTCATCGTGAGCCTTTTGTAAAATCGTAAGCCAAAAAATTTGTGCTGTTATCACCAATAAAACACACCAGCACAAACCCTGTATGCCGTCTTTATACCCTTTTTTGCGGACATAACTTTTCCAAAATAATTTCAACGCCTTAAATGTCAGCCCATGACGGATTTTTTTAAGATCCAGACTCTGCGTCTTATGCAAAAATTGGCTAGCCGTCACTTTCGCGTAAGAAAGGTTCTTAGCCAAAAAATATTCTATGGAAGCCACGGGGTAATGTTCAATAAATGCTGCAATTTTAGTGACATCTCCCCGGACGCGCAATTGCTCATGAACAGGCCCCTCCCACACAGCTTGCCTGCGGTCATATAGTCGTAAAACTTCCCCGGAACCGCAATGGTATAATAATTTATCAAATAGAGCATTGACCCGTGTTAACGTATACGCCTTGGCCTGCCCTCCCTGGGAAAGAACATCCTGGATCATGCGTGCCGTTTGAGGCGGGACGACTTCATCAGCATCCAGTTGTAAAATCCAATCATTAGAACTAACTACTGCACCTGTGTTCCTTTGCTTAGACCAGTCGTTGTCTAGAGCTTGTGTAATAACTTTGGCCCCATATTGCTGGCGCGCAATAGCCACCGTGCGATCATCCGAATGGTCATCCACAATGATGATTTCGTCTACCCATCCTTTGAGAGCGTCCAGACATCGATGAATCCGAGCTTCTTCATTCTTAACAGGAATCACCGCGGAAATCTTGATTGACATAAATAACTCCCTTGACAATCTTTTTAGTTTATTTCAAATTTTATACGCTGTCCTGTTTTATAACGCGCCCTAAACCACAATAGCGGGTTCCACCAGTATTGACCGACAATCTCTTGCCAATCTTTTTGACTCATCACATGCTGCCCCACCAAATGATTCATCACCGCCGGATGCGTACCAAAATAAACCGGAAAACAGGAGAGCTCCCCATAATCATATTCAGGTTTTTTTTCTTTCTCGTTTAATTCAGGGTGCCAACCAATAACCTGCGCGTTCTTTCGCCTTGCGGCCATGAGCTGCCCTTCGTGAACCCACCCATAGTGATAAATAAAAAAAGGCGTCTTAAGCGCTTTTAGAGATGTCCCGTCCTTGTGCCTAAATCCCCATGCGCCATCATGGGATTCATACTGGCCATTATTTTTGACAACACGGATCTGCTTCTGAAACCATCCCCTGTCAATCCGGTAACGATAAAAACTGCCATAAAAATGGATCCAACGGAATTGGAACGCATTCACATGCGGGTCATTAAGGTAGCGCTGCATATAGGCCTTAACACGAACAAGATCTTTTTCATGAACAAGTTCATCGGTTTGGTTGTAAAAAATCCAATCCCCCTGACATTGACTCATGGCAAAATTCGTTTCTATGGACAATACTTCCTGCCCGATAGACATATCCCATGTGCGCTCGAAAATTTTTATCTTGGGGTCGTTAATGGATTTAATCAAATCCAGCGTGCCATCAGAGGAGTCTCCCACATTGACAATATATTCATCACAAATAGGCAATACGGAACGTATCGCTTCCACCACAGGATATCCGTATTTGATGGCATTGCGCACAATCGTTGCCCCGCTAATTTTCATAATCAGCAGCCCTCTTTTTTATCCAACAATTTTTCAAAAATATCATTAAAACGGCAAACCGTATTTTTAAGATTAAACGATCGACGCACACGTTCCTGCCCTTTCACCCCAAGCTCTTTTCGCCTTTGGTCGTCGGCCAACAATGCCAAAACAGCCTGGGCGATTCCGGGACAATCGTCCGGCTGTCTTATAATTCCGGAAATCCCATCTTCAATGATTTCTCCCGGGCCTCCCGAATCAGTGGCAACCACCGCCACCCCCATAGCCATGGCTTCCATGACCACGCGGCCAAAAGGTTCTTTGGCAGACGGCAAAACACAAATATCAAACGATTTTAAAATGCTTGGGACATCATCCCTGTGGCCTGTGAAGATGACCTTACCCTCTAACCCGATCTTTTTGGCCTCATTTTTTAAATCCTGTAAACTCAAATTCTCGACACCCAATGAATCACCGACAATAACAAACGCAACATCAGCACAAGAAGCGGCTACGATTTTCATGGCCTCTAAAAATAATTTGTGGTTTTTAATGGGCGCGAAATTCCCCACCATGCCTACAATCTTATGCCCGGTAGGGATGCCAGACTCTTGGCGAAAAGATTTCTCCTTATTAGCTTGCTGGATGAACTGCTCTGTGTCCATACCATTATATACGGTCACCATTTCCCTTTTAAAAGCAGACTCCCATGCGTGAGAAAGCCCCTTGGAAACAGTCACCAAAAGCGCGCAGTCAAACACATAAAAATTCTTTAATTTCTCTTCTGAAACGAAATCATGAATAATGGTCACCGATGGGATCGCCAGCGCGCGTGCCGCTATCACCGCGTAGGGGGTGACCCTGTAGCAATTGCTGCAAATCAAATGAATATCATGCGCAGAACAAAATTTACTCAATCGGCGCGCGGCTATCCATTTGGATAAAAAATTTTTTATCTTTCTAAAGGCGGGGAATTTCTGAAAATGGAGAAACGCGCCTAACTTATCCAAACGCTCAGAAAGAGCCCCAGGCTCCTGTGAAATAAAGAAAACTTTATACCTGGGGTCCAGCACGCTGACCAAATCGTTCAGATACTTTTCAGCGCCACCTGAAAAAGTGGTAACATGATGGATAAAAAGGATGTTCTTTTGCATAAATTAAACGCTATATCCCTGGGCGCTTAAAAATTTTGAAACAACACCAACCACATAATCCATTTGAGCGGCCCCCACATCCTGATGGCAGCCGATATGGGTCCCGTGGTCTGAACAATACTCAGCCTGCGGGAAGTCCCCCAGTTTATGCCCCATAAATTGATAACTGTCCGTCTGCGTCGGGATACAATAAAATAAATTACGCGAATCCACGCCTTTTTTTTCCAAGTAGGTCACAAATGCATCTTTAGTAAAATTAAGACCCGGCTTTATGATGATAGAAAATGCATGCGGGCCTAAAACTTCATGGGCGTCTTCTTTCAGATACCAAAAATATTTCTCGAATTTTGAAAAAGCTTTGATCAAATGCCGCACGTTGGCGCGTCTTTTTTCCAAAATATCGTGGAATATGTCAATATTCCCTAAACCCACGGCGGCCTCAATTTCATTCATCTTGGCGGAAAAACCGATACGCTTAAAACGAAATTTCCCGTCAATGCCGTGATTACGCAAGGACCGGGCAGCCTCAGCCATCCGTTCATTATTAGTGATGATCATGCCGCCTTCAATGGTCGTGATGATATGCGCCGCGTACAGAGAAAAACAGGCCATGTTGCCGATCGCCCCGATTTTTTTACCCTTGTATTGGGCCCCATGCGCCTCAGCCGCGTCCTCAATGACATACAGCTTGTGTTTGTGGGCCAAACTCATGATCTCATCCATGGCCGCGGGCTTGCCCATTAAGTGCACCGGCATAATGGCACGCGTGCGCGGGGTTATGGCTTTTTCAATTTTTTTAGGGTCAATATTTAATGTCTCACGCTCGATATCCACGAACACTGGAAGCAGGCCTGCCTGCAAAACCGCATTACCTGTGGCGACAAAAGACAATGCCGGGACGATGATCTCATCCCCACGCTTGGCGCCGAAATCATAAAGTACCGCGCAGGCAATGGCATTCGCGTCCGTACCGCTAGAGGTCGCGATGCCGGATTTGACGCCGAAAAGTTGGGCAAATTTATCTTCAAATTCTTTAACGTATTTGCCCTTAGTCAACCAGCGACTGGCAATGGCCTCATCAATAAGTTTGTGGGCACGCGCCGTGATCGAGACCGTGCCGAAAGGGACTTTGTAGCCGGCCTTGGAGGCTTCTTGCCCGTCGTTAATAGCTGTTGTCTTATTAAAATCCATATTGATTCACCTTTTCTTCCATGATCAATATTCCCTATTTCTTGCTATGCATTGCTAGCGGCTCATCGGGTCCTGCCCATATATCCCTATTGCTTTGTTTTGCGGTAACAACTGCCCTCGGTGTCCACCTAACGAAGCAATAGGGAATATAAGCCTGCGCTCGCTGGGGATGCCCCTCCCTCGGTCACCCGATGATATGCCATTCTATCTGACCATCATGGATGCAATTTTTTTAGATGTTCCTGCGCCCAGGAATAACGCTCCGGGGTACCGATATCAATGAAACGGTTTTCTACTTTAAATGCGTAAAAGCCACGGCCCACCAAACGCGGAAAAAAGTCGTATTCAATCGAAAATTTGGCGGGGGTTTCCACTAAAGAAAACACTTCGCGATTAAAACAATACGTCCCGGTATTGATAAAAGCTTGACTCGCCTGCGGCTGTTTTTCTTTAAAGGCCTCAATGGTGCCGCCGGGGGCGATTTCAATGGTCCCATAATCGCGGGCATCAGGCATAAGAGTCACCGCTAAAGTCGCCTGGGCTTTTTGTTTTTGATGAAACGCCATCAAACGTTTGTAATCAATCACGCAAAAGCAATCTCCGTTCATCGCGATAAACTGATCTGTTTTCACATGACCGGCCCCTTGCTTGATGGCACCCCCTGTCCCTAACGGAGATTCTTCCCTAGAAAAAACAATCTCGCGGTCGCGATATTTATCTTTAAAATACGCCTCTACCTTGTCACTGCCGTGACCGATACATAAAATAAAACGCGCCCCCCCCTGCGAGGCAATATAATCAATCAATATTTCCAGAAACGGCTGATGGCCGATTTTGGCTAAGACTTTCTGCGCCCCACCAGTGACAGAATGGAGACGTTTGCCTAAACCTCCGGCAAGGATGACTACATCTGGGAACATGTTATTTGAACTCCCCCTATCCCCCTCTTTATAAAAAAGAGGGGGAAAATGTGCTATTTAACTAAGCCGCTCTCAGGTTGATAAAAAATGATCTGGCTGCCTAAATTTTCAAATTTAATAGGTACTTCCAACAGATTTTTGAGGGCCTTGCGTATTTTATCTTTCTTGGACGGCTCCACAAAAAACAACACAAATCCGCCGCCGCCCGCTCCCAATAATTTACCGCCCAAAGCTCCGGCCGCAATCGCCGCTGTATACAAATCATCAATATAAGGACTGGATATTTTATCCGACAAGGTGCGCTTAAGCTTCCAGCTCTCATCCAGCAGGCGGCCGAATTTCAATAAATCCTTGCTATTTAAAACTTCAATGGCCTCCTGAACCATTTCATGCATGCGGCTCAGTTCCGCCTTTTTTTGAGGGATATTCTTAATCTGCGCTTCAGCAATTTCTGAGGCACTGCGTGAAAACCCCGTAAAAAAAAGCATCAAATGATCCTGCAGCTGATTTAATTCTCCCGCCGAAAGGGTCACGGGCACGACCCGCAAATGGTTGGAACCGCCGAATTCAATCAAATTAAAACCGCCGTAAGCGGCCAACGTCTGGTCCTGACAACCGACATTTTCCTTGATCATGTCCTGTTCGACAAAAATAGCTTCACGGGCCAAGCGCTCTTTGGTGACTATCTGCCCTTTTAAGGCATATAAAGCGTTAAGCAACCCGACGGTAAAAGAAGAGCTTGACCCCAAACCGGTACGCGCCGGCAGATCCCCATCGTGATGGATTTCAATGCCTGTATGGAGCTTCAAAAAACGTAAGACTTCCCGGACGGCAGGGTGGTCGATTTCGTCAATGGATGCACGGACATGTTCCATCTTCGAATAAATAATGCGCGACTTATGGTCAAAAAAAGGCGGGAGATAACGACACGTGATATAACAATATTTATCAATGGTCGTCGCCAGTACGGCCCCGTTGTGGTCCTGAAACCAACTATTGTAATCAGTGCCTCCGCCGAAAAAAGAGACGCGAAAAGGCGTACGGGAAATAATCATAGGACAGGGGTGCCCTCTAAAATTTTACGTTTTAATTTAATCTTGGTTGATTTAATTGTCTCATCCACCGCCGCCTGGCCGAATTTTTGTTTAAGAAGCTCCAAAAATTGGGGATGGGTATGATATTTCATCCAGGCCTCATCCCTGAAAGCCAATACCTGCCGGGCGGTTAAATACTTAGTCGGCAAAGGCTGTCCTTCAAAGGCGTGTTGAGAAAAACCGGCATAAGACGAAGGCAGTTCCCATCCTTCTTTTTTAGCCATGCCGTACAAGGGACTGCCCGGATAAGCCATAGCTGAATAAAAATTAGCCTCCTCGGTATTCATGGCCATCGCTAAATCCAAAGTCATCTGCATGCTAGCCAAATCATCCTCGGGCAGGCCAAAAATATAATTACCGATGACATTGATGCCATGTTCGCGGATCTTCCCCACCACCACGCGGATGTCCACGTCTTCAAAACGCCCCTTGGTCACATCACGGCGCACCCGGGTGTTGGCGCTTTCAATACCTAAAGCTAGCCAATTAACCCCTGCTTTCTTTAACGTCGCCAAATAATGATCCCGCACCGTATCCACCCTGGAATAACACCAGATATTAAATTTGTAGCCACGCTGAATGATCAGCTCGCACAGTTTGAGAAAATGATTGGCGTTAAGCACAAAAAGTTCGTCGGCAATCTTGATATTGATAATGCCTTGTGAGGCCAAATAATCAAATTCTTTAATAATATGCTCAGGCTCCCAATAACGGAATACGGCAGAGCCGTCGGAATATTCATTCTCCTGACGGTTAATGATATTAATCATACAGAACGAGCATTTCATCGGGCAACCTAAAGAGGTGTACAAAGCCGCGAAGGGCTGACGATTGGAATTATTCGAATAAGAATGCCAAAGGGAAGTGCGATAATTCGCCATCGGCAGTAAATCCCAGGCAATGCCCGGAAGCTCGCGGGATAAATCTTCCCGGGCCACGATAGGCGAGGGTTTATTTAAAACAATGTCCCCGTTGCAGCGAAAACCTAAACCGGCCACGGCATCCAAATGGTCTTTTAAATTTGTCTTTAACAAATTGGAAATCGTATACACGCCCTCATTCTGACAGACAAAATCAATGCTTGTATGCTTTTCTAAAACTTCACGCGGTAAAGCAGCGATGTGCCCGCCGACAAAAAGAATCTTGCTCTCAGGAGCCATGCTCTTGAGAATATCCGCCAACGCCACAGCCCCCTCCATGTTCTGGGAACTGGCCGAAGGCTGCTGGCCATAAACAACAAAGCACACTAAC
>Ga0182027_10005694_pt1 | contig 18845 bp, 14 predicted proteins | sample 712E1DmetaG_FD_121300 | JGI IMG/M metagenome (GOLD analysis project Ga0182027, IMG submission 121300) | Permafrost microbial communities from Stordalen Mire, Sweden - 712E1D metaG (Illumina Assembly) | ecosystem: Environmental > Terrestrial > Soil > Wetlands > Permafrost | place: Sweden...
ACGAAGCCCACAATCGGCGACTATACCTGGACCGTCCACTATGGCAGCAACGGGAGCAATGCCACGATTTCCTTCGTCAGCAACACCAACGTCACCTCGGGCACTGTGGACATCAAGGCCATCCTGGACTGGCTCATCGCCAACAACACCACCCAATACGGGCAATTCGACAACACTTGGACACTCGATCAGGTGCAGTGGGGCTGGGAAATCTCTTCGGACGGGGGATCGACGCAGGAATTCATCAACAACAGCTTCTCGGTTTCGTCGACCTAATTCCGCCGGTCGAAACCGAGGAATAGGGTTGCCGCTCGACCAGGTATGGAAGCCCCTGATCGAGCGCAGCGATCGCACTGGCGTGCTCTCGTTGTCTGTGCTTGATCACATTCGTGCCTTGGTGTGGTAAGCCAAACGCAAAGACAGCGAGCAGCGCCACCCAGCATGTCCAACACCTTCCGCTGTGACCAGTGTGGCATCGTGAGCGATGAGAAGGCGACTATCATTCGCTTCTCGTATCAGCTCGTCGATGGCCAGCCGGGCGTGGAGATTTTCTATCTTTGCTCGGACTGCGACAGCACGCTTCCCCGAACCAACCCCGTCCGTCGCAGCAAGCTGGTCCAGCTCTTCATGAGCCTCTACCCGAACAAACAGCTGAAGCCCGAGAAGCCCCTGCCGGACTAGGTCTGCCAATATCTATTCCACAACACCGCGCCGACGCGCTACAATCTCTTCCCGAGGAAGACAAATGCACAACTCCTGCCGAATTCTACTTTCGTGGCTCGTTCTGGGCGCTGGCGTCAGTGCATGTTCCGGCGCTTCCACACCCGGAAATTCGGCGGAGGGCGGCACCGCTGCAACGTTCTTGGGCGGCTCAAGTGGCTCGGCGAGCGGAGGCGTCGGCGGCTTGGTCGGTTCAACCGGCGGGGCGAACGGCGGCACGCCGGCCTCAGGCGGCAGCTCCGGTAGCGGTGGCCTGGCCGCCAGCGGGGGCAGCAAGGTCGGTGTCAGTACCGGTGGCGGTTCGGGTGGTGCCGGCATCGCCTCCACCGGCGGCACCAGCGTCGTTGGCTCGGGTGGCGCCGGCATCGTCAGCACTGGCGGCATCAGCTCCAGCGGCGGGTTCAGCGCCAGCGGCGGTCGCAGCAGCACCGGCGGCGCCAGCATCCTCGGCACCGGCGGCACCAGCTCCAGCGGGGGTCGCGTCAGCACCGGCGGCATCAGCGCCAGCGGTGGCAGCATCGCCAGCGGTGGCAGCACCGGCGGCAAGCCCGATCAGGGCTCGCTGCCAAGCATCACCGTGCACATGGCCGGCGATTCGACCATGGCCAACTATGCCGCGACGACCACCCAGGAAGGTTGGGGCCAGGAGCTCGGGCAGTTTTTCATCAGCAAGGTGACGATTGACAATCAGGCCGAGGGCGGCGCCAACGTGCAAACCTTCTACGCCGGCAAGTGGAAGACCCTCATCGCCAACGTCCAGGCCGGCGACTACGTGATGGCTGCGTTCGGGATCAACGACAGCGGCACTACGCACGGGCCCGTCTCTGTGGCGGATTTCACCGCGGAGCTCAACACGATGGCGGACGAGGTCGCGGCAAAGAAAGCCACCTTCATCCCCACGACATCATCCCCGCTGCAGGTGTGGGTCGGCGGCAAGGAGACCAACGATCGGTTGCAGCCCTATTGTGATGCGACGATTGCGGTAGGAAAGGCCAAGGGCCTGCTCGTCGACGATCTCAACGCAGCTGGCGTGGCATACTACAACTCGATCGGCCAGACAGCGGCGGCTGCCCTGACCTTCAACGGTGACAAGGCACACTTCGATAAGGCGGGCGCCACCGAGATGGCCCAGCTTGCCGCTCAAGAACTGACACGCATCGGCAGTCCTTTGGCTGCCTACTTGAAGTAGCCATCGATCGTCTTGTTGGTACGACTCAACCTGCGCCTCCGCGTGTACTTTCGGCTCTTGCGACGTGAGCATCTTCGGATGCGGCACCAGGATCGGAAACCGTCCTTGCGCCATGCCAGGATTGCGTTGGCGGCGGCACTTGCAAGTACCGTGATGGCGCTGGCGTGTGCTTCCAAGCTCGACAACCGGCCTCGCGACAACCTGAAAGCACTGCCGCCCGCAGCGAGGCCGCCCCTATCGCCTCCGCCCAAGCACGAGGCGAAGGTCGTGGAATCGCCGGCAGCGGTAGCGGCGAAGCTCGGCATCGATCCGGCGGGGCTCAAGTGGAGCCCCGGTCGCAGTGTCTACGCGGCAGCTGTCCCGCCCAAGGAAAGCGCAGTAAACGAAGCTCCCTATCGACTTGCGGTTTTCAGTGCGGCGGGCGAGCACCGCGCCGAGGTCACCGCCGTACACCCGGGTGCAGTCGACGACTTGCGCTTTCTTGGCGAAGCTCGTCTGGTCTATCGGATTGCGCTGCCCGCGCCTCCTCTCGACAAGCCGGCGACTCGGCCGAGACAGGCCGGCAAGAAAAAGACGTCTACTGCGCCCGCCGCGGTTTACGTGATTCAACCGTTCGCGCCGAGCGCCGTGCCCATGGTTTGCGAGGGGCGAAGCTTCACCTTTTCGCGTAGTGGGGATCACCTCGCTTGGGTCAGCGGCGCTCCCGGGCGAGAATGGCTCGGTGCCGACGGGACGCAGGTCTACCCGCGCGTCGGCGTTACCAGAATCCAGGGCGAGCCCGCGTGGTCGGCTGACGGAAGGAGCCTGGCCTTGATCGAAGGTGGGGCCAAGCCGAAGCTGGTGGTATTAGTCGAGTTCGACAATCCCCACGGCGACAACGTTTGGCCGCTGCCGCCCGAGGCGACCGATCCGACCCTGCGTGTGTTTTGGGCCGGCGAAGGTCGGCTGGTGGTGGGTCACGAAATCACCAGGCCGGTGTTCGCCACGTCCTTTCGCCGCCAATAGACAGTTCGAGTTTGTTCGCGCGGACAGCTCAACGGCTGACGCGGCTCAGATTCGCGCCCTCAACGCCGGTCTGGCGAAACGCTCAATTTCGAAGGATCAATACCGTATTCCAAGGCGACGCGCTCGCATTGTTGCCAGGCTCGCTCTGTGTCGTAGGGCTCAATCCGCCGCGAAGTCTCCGGCAGATCATCAAAAGTGCCTTTCCACATGGATACCGCATCCAGGGTCTCCGCGGTTGCATGTTCCTGCTTGAGTTTCTGGTCCCAAGCCGAGACATAGTCGGACCAGGCACGACGGAACTTTTCCGGACAGAGGTTGGTATCAATCGTTCTTAGCGCCGCGAGATATCGCCAGCCGTGAAGATACACACTCGCAATCTTCTCGCTATCTATCAAGATGCGAGCGTGTCTCAAACCAGCTCGTTCCTTTTCGACTATCACCGTCGTGATGGACGGGGCGGGCTGGAATTTGTCTGCAAAGGCTACACGGCCCCGGCAGCCGCAAACGCAGAAAAGGATCCAGCCCACGAGCGCGATCGCGTTCTTCATCTTGTCGCGCGGTTTCCACGTCGGCGCAGCGCCAGCGTCGCAACAGTGACGGCGAATAGCAGCAATTCAGCGCCGTGGCGTTCGCCGCTCGTCTTGCCAACACCGCACGAACAGCCAGACGACTTTGACGTGCCCGATCCGACATGCTGCCCGCCAGATCCGCCTTCGCCAACCACAACAGAGCTCCCGCCCAACGCAGAAATTCCGCCCATGCCAGTAGTACCGCCAGCGACGCGGCTTCCCCCAGTACCATTGATCTGCCCACCCGCTCCAGTGTTCCCGCCCGTTGCCATCGCGCCGCCAGTCCCATTCGCCCCGCCAGTGCCAGTGTTCCCGCCAACGGCCGAGCTTCCACCCGTGCCGCCGCTTCGCCCGCCCAGGCCAGCGGTCCCGCCGGCGCCGCCGCTTCCGATCGTGCCGGTTCGTCCGCCTGCGCCGGTTGCGCCACCCGCTGAACCAGCGCCGCCGTCGGATCCCGTCCCTCCTGTGCCCCCGGCACCGGTCAGCAGTCCATAAACAGTGACCTTACCCGAATATGAACCCGCATAGACCTTGCCGTTGGCAACCAGCGGATTGGCGTCTTTCACAAAGGTACCTAGGTTGTCACGGCCGGAGTTTTGGTTGCTGTCCCACAGCTCCGCTCCGCCGAGGTTGTCGGCGCTAAATGCCCGCAAGATACCGGGTACAGTGCCATGGTCGCTGTCGGCGGTTCCCATCGTGGCCCACACAATGCCGTTGGCGTTGCCATTGGCCGAAATCGACAAGAATCCTCCCGGCGAGCCACCGGAGGACGCAGAGCTCGTTTGAAACGGCGAGGTTCCAAACGTCGAACCGTTGAACTTGTACGATTTGACGTGATCTCCGTTTCCGCAGTCGAAAATCAAAGGGCCATTCGCGGCGCTGTTCCAATAAACCGTCCCGCCGTGAATCTCTCCGCTGGAGAAATTGTTGATGTGTTGCACGACCTGGCCGTTGCCCGCTTGCTGGTGACCAAAGTTCGCAACGTTGCAAACGTATAGTGTTCCTTCTTTCCCCCCGCCGATGACCAGATTGGCGCCAGGGACCAGCATTGCGCCTCCCGAGCCCAAGTCCGAGTCGGTGCCGTTGAGCGCGCTCCAATTGTCCGGCGTGAACCAATCCAAGACCTGCAAAGTGCTGCTCAGCTTTAGAAAGCTTTGGGCAAAATTCTGAATACCATCCCACGTGCCGCTGCCGGTGATCACATAGATGTTTCCGCTAGAATCCACCGCCGGTGCCCGGCCCTGCTGCCAGATGCCGCCCTGGATGCCGGTAGGCGTATCGTTGAAAACCGCGGTCTGCGCCAACGTAGTGGCATCGTAAGCCATGATCCAGCCGTGATAGGTGTGCATGTCCTCGTGCGATGTCCACACAATGACGATGTTGCTGCCGGTTTCGGCCAGACCCATTCGCTGATTCTGAATCTTTGCATCGAAACCAGCGGTGGTGACCACTTTCGGCCCGCCCAATTTCTCGGCACCTGTTGCGACGTCCAGCGCGTGGAGGGTCTGGGTGTAGCTTGTGTTGCTCGTGTTCTTCGTCCGGGCGAGCATGTAGATCGTTCCGCCGCTCTTATCAATGTAGGGCGTGCTCTCAATGCCCACATCCCCAACGATATTGAGATTGTTGCTACCGGTGATATCGGCGATCGGCACCGGCGTGATGGTGCCGCCCACAAAGCTGACGTGCCAATACTGCGTATTGCTGTCGGCGTCGAAGGCGTAGACATCGTCCTCCATGGTGACGACATACACCAAGTTGTGCGTGCCGCCGGCAATACTTACGCCGGACACGTAAAGCGGTTCGGCGTAGGTGGCACCATTGACGGCATAGCTCCATAGCTTGCCAAATTGGCTGGTGTTTACGTTGGCGGGGGTAAGGATGATTTCGCTCGTATTGGCGCCGGTGCGATTGTTGTCGTTCATGTGGGTCAGCACATCCAACGCGAAGCTGGCTTGCGGCAGCAGCAAACCAACACAAAGGGCGGCCACGCCAAAGAGCCCGGGCGAATTCCAACGCCGTTGCAGGGGATGGGAACGACATTGACTCTGTCTTTTCATGGTTTTTGTCTTTGCGGTGTTTCGAAAGCCCAGGAATCCCGGCCGTCGCGAGCAAGGGCCACGCCAGGCACCTCCTGAAACACGAATTCGAAGGTCTGGTCGTTGAAGATACCTGCCTACTATGTCTGGCTCGAGCTCTTTCCTTCAATTTCTCTTAGATGTACGGGTAGGCGAATTGTCTCGCCGCACCGCGCCGCAACAAATGGGAACCAATTCGGTTGCGCCGATGAAACGATTTCGGATTTCCGACGTCTATGGTCTTCAAGCTCGGAATGCGAAAAGACCACGGCGTTTCTGTTTGGCTTGACGGATCGGTCCCGTTGCGATGATATCGGGGCTGTGCGTTGGGTCTCCATCTGCCTCGGCACTTGGCTTGGCACTCTCGCAACAACGACGTCGTTCGCCGACGCCGATCGGGACGTCGACTCGAAATACGAGACGGTTGTGGTCGCCACAACGCCCTTACACGGCTCATTGTTGCCGAGTGATCGCGTGGCCGCCAACGTCCAAACGGCGACCGCCGAATCGATCGACGCGAAACACAACCTCGACCTCGCCGAATTCATGAACGAGTCGTTGGGAAGTGTCACAATCAATCAGGTTGTCGGAAACCCGCTCCAGCCCGACCTGCAATATCGCGGCTTCGGTGCTTCGCCGGTCCTGGGCGCAGCGGAGGGATTGTCGGTATTTCTGAACGGTGTCCGCCTCAACGAGCCGTTCGGCGATATCGTGAATTGGGATCTCATCCCGCCAGGCGCCATCCGCTCGCTGAATCTGATGCCAGGCTCGAACCCGCTGTTCGGGCTCAACACCTTGGGCGGCGCCTTGTCGCTGGAGACCAAGACAGGTTTCAACTCCCCCGGTGCGCAGGCCGAGCTGTTAGGTGGCTCCTGGGGCCGACATGTCCTGGCTCTTGAGGCCGGCGGTCACGGCGAGCACTGGGGCTACTTCGGCGCGGGACGCATCTTCACGGAAGACGGCTGGCGGCAGCACTCGCCTTCGCAAGCGCTGAACGGCTTTTTCTCGGCCGCCTATCAGAAGGACGGCTCGACGCTCGACCTGTCACTTGTCGGGGCCAGCACCGCGATGGCAGGGCTTGGCGCGTCGCCGATTCAGCTCTTGGCGCAGGATCGCAGCGCTGCATTCACCTATCCGGACGAGACGCGCAACCGGATGCTGATGGCGATGCTACGCGGAGACCAGCCCTTGTCACCGAGCGCTCACCTCTCGGCCACGGCCTATTTTCGCGCCAGCCACACCCTGACCAGCAACGGCGATCAAGGCGAGTGGAATCAATGTACGACCGCCGGCCAGACCGGCTTCGTCTGCGCCGACGGTGGCGCGCCGGTCATCCTCGATCCATCCGGCAATCCCGTGCCGTTCGACGCCAACAATCCTTACGACGGATCGGACCACACGACTTACACGCGCCAGATCGGATTTGGCGGCAACGCGCAGGCGAGATTCGAAACGCGGATCGGCGGTCGCGAGAACCATCTGTTTCTCGGCGGGAGCGTGGACGAGGGGCTGATTCGATTCAGGTCCCAGACCGCCCTCGCCCGCTTGAACGATTCGCGCGGCACGGTCGACACCGACTTCATCGATCCGACCTCCCTGGTCGCGGTCGACGGCACCGTGAAGAACCTGGGGGTCTACGCCAGCGACACCTTCGCGCTGTTGCCTGCGCTGTTCATGACCCTATCGGCGCGATTCAATCTCTCGATGCAGTCGCTGCAGGATCAGCTGGGCGGCGGCCTGAGCGGCGATCACGAATACCAGCGGCTCAACCCAGCCGTCGGGCTCTCGTACCAGCCCCGTCCGCAAATCGGCGGCTACGGTAGCTACAGCGAGTCGACGCGAGCGCCGACGCCGATGGAGTTGACGTGCGCCAGCCTGACTTCGCCCTGCCGCCTTCCGAACGAATTCGTGGCCGATCCGCCGCTGGCGCAGGTGGTGGCGCGCACCTTCGAAGCGGGCGTGCGCGGCCGTCTCGAACGCGGGCGTGCCTTCGTCGACTACGCCGTCGCGGCGTTTCGCACCGCCAACACCGACGACATCCTGTTCGTCAGCGCCGGCCCATTCACCAACGAGGGCTACTTCGCCAACGTCGGCGACACCGTTCGGCAGGGGGTCGAAGCGCGCCTCCACGGCCGCGTCCGCCTAAGCCATCGAACCGGGCGCCTGGAGTGGACGGCGAGCTACACCTACCTCGACGCGACCTTTCGGACACCGTTCGTCGCGCCGAGCACCAACCATCCGCTGGCCGTCCATGGCGAGATCGATGTCGCGGTCGGCGCGCGCTTGCCGTCGACCCCGGCCCATGCCGGCAAGGCCTCGCTGACGTGGATCGCGCCCTTCGGGCTGTCTGTCGGCGCCACTGTTCTCGGGAACAGCGACCAATACTATCGCGGCGACGAGGCGAACCTGCTGCCACAAATTCCGGGCTACTTGCTCGTCAACCTGCGCGCCGACTATGCCTTCGCCCGCTGGATTTCCGCCTTTGTTCGCCTCGACAATATCTTCGATGCCTCCTACGCGAGCTTCGGCGTGCTGGGCGACGCCGCGCCCGTGTTTCCAAACTTCACCGACCCGCGATTCCAGGGCCCAGGAGCACCGCGCGCGGCCTGGGCCGGGGTCGACCTGCGCTACTAGCTCGTCGGCCCACGTGTCGGGTCACGCCACCGTCGGTGGCCGGCGCAGCCGAATCGCTTCCGATTCGGAACGAGACGCGCTGGCGACCGCCGCCTGAGCTCGTGCGGCCCGCACGATGTCGTGTCGTGGAGAAAGCTCGCAGCTGGGATCGGTCAACGTCACGTCGCCGGTCAGCTGGTACGCTTGGCAGCGACAACCGCCGAAGTCGACGCCGCGCCTGTCGCAGCTGCGACAGGGCCGTGGCATCCAGTCCTCGCCGCGAAAGCGCGTGAAGGCCGGCGATTCCCTCCAAATATCGGCGAGAGCTCGCGTCCTCACGTTGTCGAAGGTGAATCCAGGCAGCGTGTGCGCGGCATGGCACGGCAACACGCGCCCATCCGGCGCGACGACCAGATACCGGCGCCCCCATCCATCCATGCAGGCGCGCGGCCGGTTGGAAAAGTAGTCGGGCAACACGGCGACGATCTCCATCCGACCGGCCAACCGCGCGCGCGCCGCGGACACCGTCATGCGCGCCTCCGCGATCATCGCTGCGGTTGGTAGCAGGTGCGACCGGTTCGCCAGTGCCCATCCGAGATACTGCACGTGGGCCAGCTCCAGACGATCGGCTCGCAGTCGTTCGGCCATTGCGATCATTTGGGGAAGGCGGGGCAGATTCCCCCGGTGCAGGACGATGTTCACGGTCAGCGGCAGACCAAGCTCTCGAACCACGCCTGCCACCTCCTGCTTTTTCGCCAGCGCGTCGACACCGGCAATGCTCGCGGCCGCACGACCGTCAACATCCTGAAACGACAGCTGAACCCCTTCCAGCCCAGCGTCGCGCAAGCGGGCCAGGTCATCCCGGTTGGCAGAGATCCCGCTGGTGATCAATGTGGTGAAGAGGTCACTGTCTCGCGCAGCCCGCACGACCTGTTCAAGATCGGAGCGCAAGAGCGGCTCGCCGCCGGTCAAGGTCACCTGCATGACACCCAACGCTTCCGCCTCCTTGAACACGCGAGCCCATGTCGCCGCGTCGATTTCCGCCCCCATCGCGTCGAGGTGAACGGGATTCGAACAATAGGCACAGCGAAGCGGGCATCGGTAGGTCAGCTCCGCGACCAACGTGTAGGGACGCGGCACCTCGGCAGACGCGGTCACGCCATCATCCATCACGGCTCGTCCCCGACGACGATGAGTCCGCGGCCAGACATCTCCGCCAGAAGCCGCGCCACATCTTCGACGATCCGTGGGCGCGTGACATCGCGATAGGTCTCGGCCAGTCGGTCCACAATCTCCGCGATGCTGAGCTTGGCCTTACACAGCCTCACCACCTCGCTGGCCGAGCCCTGCAGCTCAAAGCCCTGTTCCGGGCGAAGCAAAAACAGTTTTCCGGTGATGCGATCCCGTCGCAGACGAACGCCGCGCGCAAGGCGGGGCCTCGACGCGACGTCGATCTCAGTCACGCCTTGGGCGCCCCCAGCGCCGTGGCCGGGTCGCAGGCCGCGCTGACGCAGTCGAGAAGGTGCCATAGGATTTCCGTCTTGCGAATCAGGGCCGCCACGCACGCTTCCTGTTCGCTGCGCGTGCGCGCCTGCGCAACCACGAACGCCACCGCCTCCTCCGAGTCGCGTCGCGCACGGGGCACGCGACTGCGAAAGTAAGTCAATCCAGCCGGATCGACGAAGGGATAGTGCTTCTCCCACGCTGCGATTCGTTTGGACATGAGATCCGGCGCAAAGAATTCCGTCAGCGACGATGCCACGGCCACCACCAGGCTGCTGTCGCGAACCAACGACACGTACGCGTCGCACGCGAATCGTACGCCTGGCAAAACATCGCAGCAGCGCGCGACAGTATCGGCATCCAGGCCCACCGCCACGGCGAGCCTGAGCCACTCGGCCAGCCCACCCTCGCCGGGTACGTTTCCGTCGTGATCGTGAATGCGGCGCACCCACGCCCGTCGAAAATCAGGATCTTCACTCTTGGCGACGATCAGAGCGTCCTTGATGGGAATGCGCGTCTGGTAGTAGTAGCGGTTCAGGACCCAGCGGGCGAGATCGGCGCGAGAAAGGCGCCCCTCGTGCATCGCCACGTTGAAGGGGTGGCTATCGTGGTAGCGAGGTGCGCCCTCGGAGCGTAGACGCTCGACAAACGCCTGGGCATCGAGCAGCGAGCCCTGATCGCCCGCGCGAGCCTTCGATGCGGCGGTCACAGGACAACCTCCATCCCGTCGAAGGCGATCTCGATCCCCGCCCCCGTCGCCTCCGCGCGCTCGGGCGAGTCGTCGCGCAGCAGTGGGTTGGTGTTGTTGATGTGAATCAAGATCCGTCGCGCGGCGGTCAGTCGGCGAAGCTGAAAAAGACTGCCCGCCGGACCACCAATTGGCAAATGGGCCATGTCCTCGGCACGTTTAGCGCCGACTCCCGCGGTCAGCAACTCGGCGCTGGACCAGAACGTGCCATCGAAGAACACGACGTCAACCTCGGCCAGCATCCGATCCAGCGCGGCGGTCCAGGTGGCCGCGGCGGGAACGTACGCCATGGTTCGGTTGGTCGTGCGGTCCCGAATCAAAAGCCCGACATTGTCATCGTCGGTGGGCGGACCTCGACCTTCGAGATGAATTGGCCGCTTGCCGGGGACCGCGAACGCCGTGATGGACAGCGAGCTGTCGTCCCTTCCCAAGACACGCGAGACGCCGAGAGACAAGATCCGCCAGGTGACCTGTCCATCGAACCGTTCGAGCGTTCGGTAGAGCACATTGCCCTCGGTAAATCCTATGCGAACCGCGCTTGTCGCGTAGATGGCGATCGGCTGCGACTCGCGCAGCGACAGAAGGCCCAGGCAGTGGTCCAAATCGCCGTTCGTCAGCACGATGCCGGCGATCGAGGAATGTCGAGCTTGCCGCGGCCACAGGGGCGGAAAACTCTCGATCTGCTCGCGAATCTCAGGCGACGCATTTAGCAGAAACCAAGCATCCCCATCGGCGCTTATTGCGACCGATTCCTGCCGGCGCGCCACGGCTGGCAGAGAGCCGGAACGCAAACCCTGACAGTTGGAACAACCGCAGTTCCATTGCGGAAAACCGCCGCCAGCCGCAGAGCCGAGAACTCGAACGCGCAACGGCCAATCGCCTGGGATCAGGAGACGTTCGGCGCGCGGTCCTTGCTGTCAGTCGGCTCGGCTTCCAGCACCGGTCCGCGCGGACCCAGCGGAACGTCGTCGCCCGAATCCGACTGATACCCTCCGATTTCCGCGTTCATTGCGATCTCGATGAAATCTGGCCGTTCCCACGTCATGGTTGGCGCCTCCTTCGGCTGTCGATTTGAACCCTCGGAACTGGTGCCGCTGATTGCTTCCAACTCTACCATCCACGGGACGTGTCGCACGGAAATTCATCGAGAACGCCGGGATCAAAGCAGACCCAGCGGGTCCTGGATGGAACAGATCGCCCCAAGACTGCCCGACATCGACGATGGCTCTTGAACCCAGCTTCACCCGACGCTACATCCCAATTGAGCGCGCATCCGAGGCGCGGACCCCGCGTACTTGTAACCGCTCCGCCCAGCAATTCATCTTAGCAGGCGCCCTATTCGTCCGAGGGAAGGAGGAGCTCACGTGAACAGAATTGGAGATCTCGCGGGACGTCGCATGCGGGCTTGCACCTGGAGGGTGACACCTCGGGCGAGACCTCGTCCAGAACGCGGCCTCTTGACGCTCGGAAGTGCCGAGGGCAGGCAGCAACGGACAATAAAGACAAAGGAGAAGACATGCCAAGAAACCCTAGGCCACCCAAGACTCCGGCCGGCTACAGTCGCCTTGATGGTAGCGCGCGACGCGCGCGCAAGGGAACCCGACGAGTGGGCGCCGCCGACGCCAATGAACAAGTCCTCGTGAGCGTCTACGTGCGGCGGCCGCCTGGCTCGCCGCCGCTGCCCGACCAGAAGCACTGGGCTGCGACTGCGGCCGGAACGCGCACGTTTCTGTCGAGAGGGGAATTCGCGCGCCGCTACGGAGCCACGCCCGATGATCTCAAAGCCGTCACCGCGTTCGGCGCCAGCCACGGTCTGAAGGTCGTCGGCACAAGCGCGCCGAGACGCTTGGTGCAGCTTTCCGGATCGGTCGAGCAGATGAACAAGGCCTTCGGCGTGGATCTCGGCCGCTATGAATCGGACCAAGAGAGCTATCGCGGGCGGGAGGGCCACATCCACCTGCCGAAAGATCTCGTGGGCATTGTGGAAGGCGTGTTCGGGCTCGACACACGCAGGATGGCCAGGCGGGCCGGCAATGGCGGACCTCCCGGCGCGTCGGCGATGACGCCTCCCCAGGTGGCCAAGCTGTACGACTTTCCAAGCTCGAGCGCGGCGGGACAGACCATCGGCATTCTCGAGTTCGCGTCGCCCGACGACTTCAATGTCACTGGCGGCGGGTTCAACGAATCGACCGACATCAAGCAATTCTTCACGGGGCTCGGCTTGACGCCACCCAAGCTGATTTCGGTGGGCGTAGATGGTGCCTCCAATTCGCCCACCGGGGATCCCAACGGACCCGACGGCGAGGTCACGCTGGACATTGATGTCGCCGGCTCGGTCGCTCCGGGTGCCAATCTCGCTGTGTATTTCGCGCCCATCGGTTCCGAGCAGGACTGGGCCGACATCGTGACCACCGCGGTCAACGACGCCACCAACAATCCTTCCGTGCTTTCTTGCAGCTGGGGTTGGACAGAGCTGGCAGCCGATGCGCCCACGGGCAACAGCGCCGATCCCTGGCCGTTCGAATGGACGCAGATGCTGATGACCAAGATGACCCAAACCTTCCAGGAAGCCGCCACCATGGGCGTCACCGTCTTCTGCTCCGCTGGGGACGAAGGCAGTGACAACTTCCAGGGCGACGGCCACGCCCACGTGCTCTATCCGTCCTCCGATCCATGGGTCACGGCGTGTGGAGGTACCGTCATCACGAACGTCTCGGGGAGCAGCTTCGCGGAAGGTACCTGGAACGATGTTCCCTCCGGCGGCAACGGCGCCACCGGGGGCGGCGTGAGCGAGGTATTTGACCTTCCGACCTGGCAGGAAGCGGCGGGCGTTCCCGCGTCCGTCAATGCTGGTAATCACAAGGGTCGTGGCGTTCCCGACATCGCGGGCAACGCCAGTCCGTACAGCGGCTACAATATAATCGCGGACGGGACGACCGGCCAGGTGGGCGGCACGAGCGCGGTGGCGCCCCTCTATGCAGGCCTGGTCGCGATCATGAACGCGAAGCTCGGACAATCCGTCGGCTACCTGAACCCGACGCTCTACGCACTGGCGGCTGATCCAGGCGTAAGCGGCGTCTTCCGCGACATCAATGACGGTGTCAGCAACGGCATCAACGGCGCCGCCGGTTACAGGTCGGGCAAGGGCTGGGATCCGTGCACCGGTCTCGGCGTGGTCGATGGAGCAGCGCTGCTCGGGCAACTGACGGCCATCTACGGCAAGTCCGTCAGCTTCATCTTGGAGCGCGACCACTACGGCCAGGACGAGATCGACGCGCTTCGCACGCAGTCCAGCGGGCCCGTAGTCAAGGGCGGCTTCTTCGTCATCGTAGACGGCTTCACGCCCAAGCAGCTCGGCATCACGGACACCACCTCGCTGGCCGCGGCGCCCGTCGTGACCTTCAATCCCTCTACCGGCGTGACCATCAGCTGTTCCAGTCTCGAATCGGACGACCCATCCTTCGGCCCGGAGGTGCAGCGCTTCCGCTTCGGCTATGACGTGGACTTCGGCAGCGACGACTCGGCCTTCTCGTTTAGCGGCGACAGCGAGCCGGTTCAGCTCAGCACCACCGTCCAGGGAATCATTGCCAACGCCCAGGTCCAATTCATCAAGCAACCCGACCCCTACATCATGCAGGGCCCGCAGACCTGGTGGCTCAGCAACGACGTCCGCCTGATTCAGGTGGCCGAGGGCGGAACCCAGTTCGGCGTCAACATGGGGACCGATCCCTTCCAGTTTCTCTCTAGTGTGTGCTCTGCGCTCGAAACCGGGACCGGCGGCGTTCAAGGCACGGCCGGCGGCCAATCGTTCGACGACAACACGCAAGAGGACTTCGAAGTCCTCACCGTGGCGCCGCAGAACTCCGCCGGAAAGAACGTGTACAACTTCGCAATAGCGCGCGTCCATTACCAGGGCCTGTCCAACCAAGCGCAAGCCGTGCGCGTGTTCTTCCGCCTGTTTGCCGCCAATAGCACCGCAACGGACTTTCAGCCCAGCTCAACCTACCTGCGCTTCCCGGCTACCTACCCCGTTTCGCCGGCGCAGTATTTTCAAAACGTCTTGCCGACCCTGGGCGTGTCGGCGGGCGAATACGTCTCGGTTCCCTGCTTCGGCGAGGCCCGAATAAGCGCAACCCAAAGCGGCGGCCCCAACACCCTGCCCGGTTTGCAGACTCCCGACGCGTTCAACACGCGCACCCTGCAGGCAACCGGCGGCCCGGTGCACGACACCTTCTACGGTTGCTTCCTCGACATCAATCAGATGCAGCCGGTGCTGCCCGCCACGCCTCCCTCCGGCAACGAGGATGGTCCGTGGCCTTCCGGAGTAACGGTGGAGCCGCTGCGCCAGGCCTTCATCGTCAACGACCATCAGTGCCTGGTGGCCGAGATCGCCTTCGATCCGGTTCCCATCGACACCGGGACGCCGCCCTGGAATTCGGACAAGCTGGCGCAGCGAAATATCTCTTGGAGCTACGTGGCCAATCCGGGAGTGCCCGCGTCCCGCCAGGCCCTGGAGCCCTTCGAGGTGCGGCCCACGCCACTTGGCACGGGCAAGGGCGAGCCTCCGGACGAGCTGATGATTGACTGGAACAATGTTCCCGCCGGCCAGCAGGCGCAGATCTACTTGCCCGCCGTGGACGCCGACGCGGTGGTGGCCAAGGCGGTCGAGCTCTACCGCACCGAGCGGCTGGTCCGCGTCGATGCCAATACCATCGGCTGCACCACAGGTGGCGTGTCCTATATCCCGCTGCCCAAGGGCTCGGGCGACGGGGCCAATTTTGTGGGCCTGATGTCCGTCGACCTGCCGGCGGGGATTAAGAAAGGACAGCGCTTCAGCCTACTCGTGCGCCAGGTGACCAATGCCTCGGTACAAGAGCCGCCACCGCCGCCCCCGATCCAAGTGGCCAAGCCCAAGACTAGGATCAAGCCGCACGCCGCTGGGCAACCCGAGCAAGCGGTCATCGAGCCGCGAATAAAATGGCGGCGCGTGCTCGGAACGTTCCAGGTCAACATTCCCGTGAGCACGAAAGAGCTTATGCTGCCCAGGGAAGAGCAACGATTGTCCATCTTCCGATGGATTGGAGAGGCGATGCCCACACAGCGAAGATGGTACCCGGTCTTTCAGCGCTATCTGCAGGCCATCGCCAATCGCGTGCAAGCCCTGGGCGGCAATCCCAACAAGATCCAGCCATCGCCCACTGGTAACGGCGGACACGCGCATCATCCTCCCCACGAGAAAGAGCGCTGTCTTTCCTTCACCGGGAAGATCGCCGGACTCCTGTTCGACCACTTCGGAGACTTTGAAGGCTTTTTGCTCGAAGGGGATGAGTGCGAGCACGAGCTCTTCAGCCGCGAGAAGCACATGGCGGAGGTGGCCGAGCGCGCTTGGCGCGATCGACTGCGCGTCACCGTGCGGACAGACCACGACGAGCCGCACCGACCCTTGTCGATCGTCGTGTGGCAGCCGCCCGTGGCATTCCCGCACGAACAATGAGCGTCCCGCGCAAACCTGCACCCGCCGACTGAGGGACCGCCCGGGGTCAAGGACCACAGCCACCTAGACGTCAACACGTGCTCGGGCCTTGACATCGTCGTCGTCGGCCGATACCGTAATATGTAAACGGTATCGTATTCTAAATGACGACACCGCAAGAATCGGGGGCGTATCGTGAAGCTAAAATTCAGCGCGAAGACGATGGATATCGGAACCTTCGCATTCAATTTCGTGCGAACCCTGATGGTGGCGGGGACCGGAGGTGCCGAGCTCAATGAATGCCTCCTGGTTGCCGAGAGGATCGAGGACAATGACGAGGAGAGCTGGGTCCAGGAGTGGGCGGCGACAGCGGAAAAGACACATCAGACCGCCGAGCGAGCGCTGCGGTCGGCGCAGGTGGTGACGGCCCGGCAAGCCTATCTGCGGGCCAGCAATTACTACCGCGCGGCCATGTTTTCCCTGCCCCCCACCGACAGCCGCCTGGATGGCTACCTGAGGTCGAGCCGGGAATGCTTCCACGAGGCGGCGAAGCTCCTCTCGCCCCAGATTGAAAGGGTGGATATTCCGCTCGGCGGCGCCCACCTGCCGGGCTACTTCTTGAGTGCCGGCCATTCCCGAGCACCCACGTTAGTTGCGCTCAACGGCGGTGACTCTACCAACGAGGAGATGGTCCACTGGCTCGGGTTCGCGGCCGTGGCGCGCGGCTGGAATTACATCGTCTTCGAGGGACCAGGGCAGTGGAGCGCGTTGCAATTGAACCCGGGATTGAACCTGCGCCCAGACTACGAAGTGCCGGTACGTGCCGTGGTGGACTATCTCGTTCGCCGCGGGGACGTGAATCCCGACAAGATTGCGCTGTTCGGCCCCTCGCTTGGGTCGTTGCTGGCCGCGCGTGCGGCCGCCTTCGAGGATCGCATCTGTGCCTGCATCTGCGACGGGCTCGTCGTGGATGTATATGAAGCCTGGCACGCGGTCTGGCCGTACGTGCTCCGCCACGCCCCGCCGAGCATCTTCGACAAGGTCTTCGCCGTGCTGCAAAAGATGAGCCCCCAGCTGCGTGGTTTTGCCAATCACTTCGCGTGGGTGCTGGGTACCACCAAGCCGCACGAGATGATTGAGGCCTGGCGACCTTTCAACATCAAACAACTCGCGCCCAAGATCCGATGCCCGGTTCTGGTTCTGTACGGAGAGGGCGAGCTCGCGCAAACCAATGAAAAAGTGGCACTGAGCGCGCTGCGCTTTGTTGCCGAGCTGTCGTGCCCAGTGACGGTCCGGACCTTCACCTTCGCCGAGGGATGGGCGGCGAGCCACTGCCAGGTCGGTGCGCTCGCCCCGATGCAGGCCCTGGTGTTCGATTGGCTCGACAGAGCCGTGAACGATGCCGGAGGCTTGCCACGCATGGACGTGGGATCGACCTTCCAGGTGTTGCACAAGTACCTGCCCAGAAACGTAAAGAAAGAGGTTGCACAAATCGCGCGGCGGATGAATGGCAGCGCGCAGTCGATGGAACCAGGCAAGGCACCGTAGGACGCGGGCCAGGATGCACCTGACGTGAAGGAACAACCCCAACCCCGACGGTCGCGCGGGCGACCGCGAAGCAAGGCGGTTGATGGCGCCCTTGTTGAGGCCGCGCTCGAAGAGTTCACTGCCCACGGGTTCCATGGGATGAGCATGGAGTCCATCGCCAACCGGGCGGGCGTCAGCAAGGTCTCCCTGTACCGGCGCTGGGGTTCCAAGCTTGCCGTGGTAGCCGACGTGCTGCGACTGATGAGCGAGACCACCGTCCCCAAGGACCAAGGCAGCTTCGAGGCTGATATCCGCTTCCTGCTCCGCGCGACCATCGGTCCGGAAGACGCGAAAAAGGGCACCAGAAGCGCCAGGAAAGGCGTGCTCGCGAAAGCCAAGGTGCTCATGCGGACCATGGGCGAGATCAGCGGCAATCCCCAGCTGCTCGCCCTTTACCGTGAGCACCTCCTCGCGCCTCGACTCGCGCAGATCCGCGGCCTGGTGGACCGGGCGCGCGCCCGCAAGGAATTGCGACCTGACTTGGCAACAGAAGCTGCCGCCGCGATGATCGCCGGCCCGCTGTTTCTATACTACCTAAGTGTGCTTGCGGAGCTCGACGGGGAGCTGCCCAAAGATCTGGTGGAACAGCTCACGCGTTCGATTCTCCGGGGGATCGTAAGACCACCCGGACCAGGCGCCGCGTAGGGCTGGTGGCAGCGGCCTCTCGGCTTATTCTCCCGCTCGCTACGACTTTGCGGGTCTTGAACGGAATAATGAGACAGCAAACCGCTCGGCGTGCGGATTGCAGTTGGAGCTTTGCGCCGAAATCCTCGCGCGCCTCGCGCCTCTCACACCGCTCAGTTACACGTTCCGGCCGGGCAGTCTTGGCCCATATTTACGATAGTTGGTATGTCCGCCGGCGTGCCACTGCACGACGGGTCGAGCTTCACGGGGCCGGCCCCCGTGCAAGTGACGATGGTCCCAGAATAGGTAACCGGATCGATGGCTTCGGTGGCTACTATTTTTCCGGAGGCATCCTTTACTGTGAGAACGTCCACGGCGTTAAGCACATCATTTGCGGAGTATTGCATTGAATAGCAAGTTGCGCCACCGTGAGTTACGGTGACGGTCATCAGATCATTCGAATAGTCGTCAATACCCATCCAATGGATCCCGTTCGAAAAGCACGTATTGTCGCTGTTGGTAGGGGAACCATCGACTTCTTGGTAGACACAAGCACCTGTGCCCACGCAGTTGGCGGTGAAAAGGGTGCTGAGGCAACTCGGTATTGCGCATGTGTTGGTCCCGGTGCTACCGCCAGTGCCGCCCGACGCCGCACCGCTCCCTCCTGCCGCCACCGCGCCGCTCGTGCCGCCGCTGCCCCCGCCGGTATTGTTACTATTGCTTCCGCAGCCCATCGCAA
>Ga0182027_10005695_pt1 | contig 18845 bp, 17 predicted proteins | sample 712E1DmetaG_FD_121300 | JGI IMG/M metagenome (GOLD analysis project Ga0182027, IMG submission 121300) | Permafrost microbial communities from Stordalen Mire, Sweden - 712E1D metaG (Illumina Assembly) | ecosystem: Environmental > Terrestrial > Soil > Wetlands > Permafrost | place: Sweden...
CGATGATTGAAACCCACCCGGACACAAACGCCGTGCTTCTCCGCAAGTGAAATCAACTCGTCAATCTGCTTCACGGAAATGCCAGCCGGCTTTTCCACGAGCACGGGTTTGCCAGCGCGAATGGCAGCGGCGGAAACTTCGGCGAGCATGGAGTTAAAGGTCGCCGCAATTACTGCGTCCACTCCCGGACTGGCAATGGCTTGTTTGAAATCGGCAATGGCGCGGCCGGTTTTGGCGAGCTTCACCAATTCTTCGGCGCGCGCCAGGTTCGTGTCGCACGCCACGGCAAGCTTTGAACCAGCAGGCAAACCCGCAAGCCGTTTCTTCCCAATCAACCCGCAACCAATGATCGCGTAATTCATTTGTCACCCCAGGTTTTGCCGCGATCTTTCGGCACGATGCGGCGCAGCGTGTAAATATCGCCGTTCAAATCGTTCTTGAACTGGTCAAGTTTTTCCCACGGATCCCAAACTGCGCTGATAAGCTTGCCGGAAATGCGGTCGCTTCGCGGCGACAACAGGAATTCCACCAAACCGAGAACCTTGGCAAGCTCGGAGGCATTATCGCGGGATTGTTTGGATGCGCGTTCAAATTCAGCGTTGCCCGCGGCAGCTGCGCCACGCGCCAAAACTTGTTCGGTCATGCGGGTGAAGATTGCACCGGGCGACACGGCATTGATGTCGAGCGCCTGTCCCTGCCACTCGGCGGCAAGCGTTTCCACCAACCGCACAACACCGGTTTTAGATACGCCGTAAGCCGCAAAGTTTGGGCGCGGACTGGTCGCGCCACCACCGGAAAAACAAACCACTTTTGCGCGACGTTGAGCACGGCAAAGCAGTGAATAAAACGCTCGAATGGAAAAAAACGTGCCGTCGAGATTTACTGCAAGACTTGAACGCCAGGCAGCCGGATCCATTTCCATCGCCGGGCCGATGGGTTCCTGGACTCCCGCGCAGCAAATCAAGGCGTCAATCGCTTTCCATTTCGCCGCAACCTTTTCTGCGCACTTTTCCAAAGCCGGCCAATTCGAAACATCGCATCGAAAGGCAAATCCCGGTTGGGGCGAACGCGCAAGGCGACAGACGGCATGTCCCTTGGCCGCAAGCAAATCCGCAAGAAATTTGCCGATGCCGCTGCTACTGCCTGTAATGACGAGATTCATCGGCGTTGGAGCACCCATTGGTTTTGCTGGAGCCATTGGAGCGTGCGAATGATGGACTGCTCGATGGTCAGCGTGGTTTTCCAGCCGGTGGCGCGGATTTTTTTGGTGTCGAGAAAAATGAACGGGTTGTCGCCGACCCAGCCCTTGTTGCCGCCGGAGTATTCCAGTTTGGGCTTGAGGCCGAGCGCGCCGCAAATGAAGCGAATGGAGTCGTTGACCTGAACGTATTCGTCAGTGCCGAGGTTGTAGATTTCGACACCGTGTTTGGCCGATTTGGCCGTGGCCCGCTTCACGACGTGCAGCATCGCGTCGAGGCAGTCGCCGATGTAGAGATAGGATTTTTGCTGCTTGCCATCGCCGAGGACTTTTAATTGGCCGGGGTGAGCGAGCAGTTGTTTGTAAAAATCAAGCACATGGCCGTGCGTGTAGCGTTCGCCGAGAATCGAGACAAACCGGAAAATGTAACCTTCAAAGCCAAAACCTTCGCAATACGCGGTGATTAAACCCTCACCTGCAAGCTTGGATGCAGCGTAAAGCGAAGTTTGCACGGGAAACGGCGCGTCTTCTGGTGTAGGAATGATTTCCGCCTCGCCATAAACCGAGCCGGTGGAACTGAACGCGATGCCCTTGATGCCGTTGGCGCGCATGGCTTCAAGTACATTGAAGGTGGCAACAGTGTTTTGCTGCAAATCCCTGTTCGGATGTTCGAGGCCAAAACGCACATCGGCATTGGCGGCAAAATGGAAGACAAAATCGCATCCCTTCATCGCTCGCCTCAGTGCGGGCAAATCAAGGCAATCACCTTTAATGAGTTTGAATTGGGGATTTCTCCGCGCTGATTTAAGAAACTCGCGCTGACCGGTGGAAAAGTTATCCCAGCCGACGACGGCTTTACCGTCGGCAAGCAGGCGGTCAACAAGGTTGCTGCCTATGAAACCTGCGGCGCCCGTGACAAAAATTTTCCCCATGGTTAGGTGCGCAGTTTAATGCGTGCAGACGAGGCTTGCCAGTACTTTTGATGCACGTGATTCAGATTTGCCGCGGTGGATACTTTTTGCTATCAAACGTTTGGGAAAATTCATTCACGTGGCTAAAAATTTCTTTTTGAGATGGCTGCAGGATTATGGCGCTCGCCAACGGCTGCTGGGCATCGACCGTTGCAATGATTTGGCAGGCCAGGCGGTGGCGGAATTGTCTCCGGATAGTTTGCTGGATGTGGGTTGCGGCGATGGGAGCATGCTGTTTCGTTATCTCAAAAAAATCCCGGCGGAATTTTACGGCGTGGAAGGCGCGCCACCCTTGAAGATAAAAGCCGAACAGCACGGGCTGAAAGTTTTCGGTTATGACCTGAATGGGCGCTGGCCATTTGAAGACAACAAATTTGATGTGGTTTTCAGTTCGCAAGTCATTGAGCATCTCCATAACACCCGGTTGTTTGCGGAAGAAACCTACCGCGTGCTCAAACCCGGCGGTACGGCCATCATTGCCTCGGAAAATTTGTGCAGCCTGCTGAATTGTATCGCCCTTTGCCTGGGTTACACACCTTTCTCACTGATGCAGACCTGTGGTCGTTATCTGGGCAACCCACTGGGCTTGCATAATCATGAATCGCTGGAGGAACCGTTACCTGTTGATCACCTCGCATTTTCTGGTGTTTCAGGGCACATTCGCGTTCTCACTGTGCGGCAGGCAAAAGAATTGTTCACACTGGCCGGTTTCAACACGCAGGCGCATTCCATCAGCATTCTGCCGTTGCCTGACGGCTTAAGCCGCCTGCTGGAACGAATCACCCCAAACCGCGGCCATTATTTGCTGATTCGTGCATGCAAACCAAAACACTTTAAGGAATGAAACCCATTAAGCTTTTAAATCACTCCGTAAGGATTAAGTCATTCGTTTATCGGTGCCAATGGATGCTACCTGAGAATTTCAGGAGTAAGAACCCGATTCGCATGGCACTGATGGATGTCGCTAACTCGATGGATGGCGTAACATTCGTCAATATAGGAGCGAACGACGGCCTTTCTGGAGACCACCTGCGAGAGTTCGTCATACGTTTTGGGTGGAAGGGGATATTGGTGGAACCGGTACCTTATGTGTTCCAAAGGCTAATATCGGCCTACAGAGATCAGCGTGATGTTTTCCTTGCACAAGTTGCGATTAGCGATTCTGACGGCACGACGCAGTTCTGGCACCTGCGGAAAAATCATGAACTACGACCCGGTTATGATCAGATAGGGTCTTTCTCAAAGGACTATGTGCTGGCGCATAAAAGCATGTTTCCCAGCTTGGAGAAATATCTGACATACACGAATGTCAAAACGATCCGATTGCAACAGTTGCTGGATTCTTACCACCTTGAACCGGATGTTATTCTGATAGACGCCGAGGGTTACGACTCCGAGGTTGTGAAACAAATCAACTTCACCCGCCCGCCACGCCTTATCATTTTCGAGCATTGCCATCTTGCGGCTGACGAAAAACTTTACTGCCAAAATTTACTTCTCAAAAAAGGTTATTTACTAAAAGACGATGGATACAACACAATAGCAATACAATCGAAACCACTTGCCGGGTTGCCAACGAGTTGAAAAGCCCGGCAATTTCATCGGGGATCATCCAAGTACTGCCCGGAACGGCTCTGGCAAAAAGCGGCCCTGAAAAGATTTTGTGGCCTATTTATACGAACCGAAGATATTCCATCCAAAAGGTGAAAGTTTTGTCCACTGGCAAAGTTTGAATTCTCTACCTTTGCTTGATAAACTTCCGCCATGCAGTCCAATCCGGGCAATTTGCCACGCATCAGCTTTATCCTGCCAACGCTTAACGTCGAGGCGTTGTTGGAAAATTGCCTTGCCTCCATCGCGCACCAGACTTATCCGCGCGACCGCTACGAAATTTTAATCGCTGACGCTCATTCGACAGATCGCACGCGTGAAATTGCAAAGAAATACGGCGCAATTGTCCTCAATGACAACGGTAAAAACATGGAAGAAGGCAAACGGCTCGCATTGCGACACGCAACTGGTGAATTCATTGTCTTCGTGGACGCGGACAATGAAATCACCCATGCCGATTACATCGAACTGGCGGTGAAAGCCCTTGCCGCCAATCCACAGGCGCTCGGGGTGGAGAGTTATTATCCACCCTCGCCAAAAATGAGCTCGTTCTGCGCCTATCTCACACATTTGCTCCACATCAGTGATCCGATCTGCTGGCTGATGAGCTCAAATCCAAAACTCATTGCAAACGATAATGAAGTGGAACACTGGACTCTACCCGGCGATTCACTTTCTTACCCGCTCGGCGCCAACGGTTTTGTCTTTCGCCGAACTGATTTGGAATCAGTGAAAGCCGATGAACACTTTCAGGACACACACGCGGCATTGCACCTTATGCGTTCCGGCAAGCGTGAATGGCTGCGCATCTGCGGACGCGGCGTTCATCATTACTACGTACAAACACTTTGGGGCTTCATCCAAAAACGCCGGCGCGCCACTGTGCATTTTCTGCGTGTACAAGAGGAAGCCCAGACGAATTGGATGAAAGAAAAGCCGCCCATGCCACTTTGGCTGGCTGCACTTTATTGTGTCACATTTATCGGCCCATTGTGGCATACGCTGCGCGGTTTGATTCATGATCGTGACTCGCGCTGGCTTTGGCATACACCCACCAGTGTCGCCAGCGTGCTCGGCGACATGTGGGGCGTGTGGACATATAAAAGGCGGGGCAAGGACAAAAAACTCATCGCGGAACTGCAAGTGAAACAATCGCTTAAAAACACCGCGCAAAATCCAAAATGATATGACACGCGCTTTCATCACCGGGATTACGGGACAGGATGGCTCCTACCTTGCTGAATTTTTGATTGAAAAGGGCTATGAAATTCACGGGTTGGTCTGGCCTCCAGTTTCTTTGGAAAGTTCATGGCTCACATCGTTGCAGAAATTTTCCGGCTCACGACTATTTCTCCGCACAGGTGACATCCGGAACACGGAAATCTTCCCCGCCATGATTGAAGAAGTGCAACCCGACGAAATTTTCCACCTCGCCGGCCAGACGCATGTCGTGGACAGTTTCAACGATCCGGAAGCGGCCTTGGAATTAAATGCTCTCTCTACGATCCGTTTGTTGGAAGCGGCACGACGGCTGAAACCAATGCCTAAAATTTTCCACGCCTCGTCGTCGGAAATTTTTGGCTCGCCTGCGCAATCGCCGCAGGATGAAAACACTGCGATTTGTCCGCTTAATCCCTATGCATGCGCAAAAGCGTTTTCGACGCAAATGCTGGCATTGTATCGACGAACCTACGGACTGTTCGCCGTTAACGGCATTTTATATCCGCACGAATCGCCGCGCCGCGGCGAGCAATTTGTAACACGCCAGGTATGCTGTGCTGCCGCCGCCATCAAGCTGGGAAAACAAAAGGAATTGCTGCTGGGCGATTTGGCGGCGTTGCGTGACTGGAGCAATGCACGCGATATTGTACAGGGAATGTGGCTGGCATTACAGCATCCGACACCGGAGGATTTTGTTTTTGCGTCAGGTGAATTGCACAGTGTGCAAGAACTGGTCGAAACCGCCTTTGCAGAGGCCGGACTGGACTGGAAACAACACGTCCGGCGCGATCCGCACTTCAACCGCCCTGTTGATTCACGACGGATGGTGGGCAATGCGACAAAAGCAAAACGGCTGTTGGAATGGGAACCGCGCACTCATTTCAAGGAGCTGGTTCGGGAAATGGTGCGTGCAGAACTCAAGCGCTTGCACACCACCTGACTCAAACCGCCAGATATTGTTTCCAGTAAGCAATGGTCCGGCGCAAGCCGGTCTCCAAATCAACTGTTGGTTTCCAACCGAGCAGTTTTTTGATTTTACGCGTGTCGAGGTCAATGTGCGGCTGATCGGAATCGAACGGACGCAGCGGATAATTTGGCGGATATGTTCCGAGCACGATTTTCTTTTTATTGAATCCAAGCATATCCGCGATTTTGAATGCGAGGTCTCTGTTTGTGATTTCACCATCAGGCGCGGCATTGAAGGCTTCGCCGCGAATTTTCGGATGGTTGAGTGCTGCAATGTAGACGCTCACATGGTCGGTGACATACATGTAATTACGAGTCGACTTGGGCGCGCCGACATAAACCTTCTTCCCGCGCAGCATCGCCGTGATGACATACTCAACAAAAAAACCGGTGTCGAATTTGCGTCCGTAGGAATTAATGCAACGCATGACAGTGGTGTTTAAACCATAAACCGGTGTCATCATTCGCAAATACGTGTCCGTCATGGACTTTGTGTTCGCATAAGGGCTGGAAGGATTGAGTGCGGCGTTTTCAGACACACAGCGTTTTCCCTGAATACCGTAAACTTCCGCCGTGGAGGCATAAATGAGGTGTTTGTTTCTGAAGCCAGTCAGTTTCAACATGCCATGCGCAATGTGCAGTGTTCCGTCAATGTTCGCGCGCACATATGCCATCGGCGTTTCAAAAGAATCGCGCACCGGACTCAACGCCGCGAGATGGATGACAGTGTCAGGATTGATATTCTGAAGGCAATTGTCCACAGACTGGGCGTCGGTAATATCACACCGGACGAGCACGACGTTTTGAAGAAACGGTTGGAGTGATTTCAAATCGCGGCCAATGCACGGACGCACTGCGCCATAAACTTCATACTTGCCGCACAGTTCCCGGGCCAGATGACTGCCAATGAATCCGGTAACACCGGTGATAAGAATTTTTTTCATGGTTATCGTTCAATTCTTAAGGGCATTTTTGGTCACAATCTCCACCGTCGGCAAGGCAAAGATCATTTTGCCGCCATTGAGTAAAAAGTCGCGTTCCTGATGGATGATTTCCTGTTTGAACTGGTAGGGCAATACAAACAAACAGTCCGGTGGATTGCGGCGATAATCATCAAATGGAATAACCTGAATGCCGGTACCGACGATATGCTTGCCCCATTTATCGGAATTTTTGTCCACAGCAGCAGCAATGAACTTGCTGTCGATGCCGCAGTATTGGAGGACGACAAGGCCGCGCGTCGAAGCCCCGTAAATAAAAATGCGTTTGCCTGCCTTTTTTTCACGAGCAAGCGCGGCCAGAACTTGATTCTTTAATGTGGCGATCTCCTCCGCGTAATTCACATAAACGCGCCGGTCATCGTAACCCAAGCGGAGCTCCTTGTCGTGAAGCTCCTTCACACGCTTGGCGGCGCCGGGCAATTCCTTCAATTGTGCACCAGGTTTGCGAATATAAAGACGATAACTGCCCCCATTCACATCGTTCAATTCCAAGTCAAAAATTTCAAAGCCGTGACGCTTGAGCAGATTTCCCAACGAGAGCAAAGAGTAATATTCGAGGTGTTCGTGGCTGATGTTATCGTAGGTGTGATTTTTCAGCATCAGGCCGAGGTAATTCATCTGAATGATCCAGAGACCCTGCTCGTCGAGGCACTTCGCAACATCAGCTACGAACGAATTCGGGTCTTCCAAGTCATAAAACATCGAGATGCTGGTGATGATTTTGGCTTTGCGGCCCGGGAATTTTTTTTGGAATGCGGTGTAATTAAAGTAATCGTGAATGATCGTCGCGTTTTCCTGTCTGGCGAATTCCCAAAGGTTCGAAGGTTCGAAACCAATTTTATGAACGTCCTTGCGCCAGTATTGGCGGAGCAGTGTGCCATCGTTGGCGCCGATGTCGACAACGAGGTCATTCGATGCAAGCGGGACGATCTTTTCGGCGGCCTGCACGATATCGGCGAGCGCCCTGACCATGGTGGTGCTGATGCCGGATTTGTACCAATACTTCCGATAAAGCATGTCATGGTTGAAGGTGTGCAGGAGTTGAAGCAGGCCGCATCCTCCCTCCTTGATATTGCACAACACAAGGTCAAGCGGCCCTTTATCCGCGGACTCTTTTGCACTGTCCAGAAAGCCAACGACATATTGTTCACCAAGGGAAAAAACAGGGATCAATTTTTGCGAACCACAGATGCGGCAGGTCTTTCGCAGGGTGATGGGAGACTCGGCGGTATTCATGCAATCATTTCCCGACTCCAAAAAAACGGGTGAATAAAAAACGATAGGCGCTGGGTTGAAACAGGGCACGCCAGTTTTTGCGAAAATACCGGACCGGATGTGCGCGCATATTGGCCAGCATCAGACGGCGGGCGGTCTGGCCGGCAGCATGGGGATTTAATTCAGGCATCTGCATTTCTTCACGAAGCCATGTTAGGTAGGTGGCCCAGCACTGGTCAAGATTTGCCCATTGACCATCGCTTGGCACACCACGGTCTTCCCCGCGGGTGCTGATCACCGGAAAATCGGGAATCAACACAGGCATCCGTTTTTTTAATAACGGCCGCAAAAAACCGAACATATGGGGAAACCAGGTATCAATGTTTTTTTCGCCAAACTCCGCATCAAAAAACTCAGCCCGGTAGAGATTACTCGACAACAATGTGTGTTCCGCCAATGCGTGGACGTTGTTAAGTTGGAGGCAGGCATTGGCGACAGCGCGATAATCAGCATACAAGCCCGGCTTTGGCAACGGTAGTTTGTAGCGCGTGTCGAACATCACAACGAACCCAGGATTATATTGGCGTAATGCAGCCAACAGGTTTGTGATTGCATCCGGCGCAATCAATTCGTCGTCGCCCAAAGTCCAGATGAAACGTCCTCGCCCCATTGCCATCACTTTGAGCAGGTTTCTGCTAATACCGACATTTGTGGCATTTCGCGAATAGACCACAGGTAGGCCGGTTTGTCTTTGAAACTCCTCAACCACTTGGGGAGTCTCGTCGGTGGAATTGTTGTCGGAAATATAGATGACCACATCGTTGGGATCGCTGGCACGGATTTGCACACCAAGAACGCCTAGAATTTGTCGAAGCAAGTGCGACCGATTGTAAGTCGGGATGCAAATGGAAAGCAGTTCTTGAGCCATCGTTGGTGCGCTCCAATTGAGCTATAAAATTCTCAGTACCTTTTTTGCGTTTTTTCTCGAATGTTTCAATTGGAATAATTGCGGATTTTCTTCCACTTCGCGGACGTTCTTCATGTCATTGACCGAAATCCATTGTTCGTCTGCACCCAGCCAATAACAGGCAATCTTGCGCTTTTCCGCCAATGGCGTGAATACAATGTGTTCAATAGAACCGGTATTGGGAATGTGATTCACAATTCCGCGATTGAATACATAGATGCCGATGCTGACCGGCGCGTTGGGCAACATGTGGCCGTATTTGAAGCCGCTGACAAATCCATCTCGGGTGGTTTCCACGACACTGAACCGGCAGTGAAACGGAGCAAGCGCCATCGTCACCAGCGGCTGCTTCTTTTCGTGGACTCGGACAAGGTTGGGCAGATGCATGTTCGTCACTTCGTCGCAGTTCATCGCGATGAAATTTTCGTCAATCACAAATCGGCTGATGGCAAGTCGGAAGCCCTGCGCCGTGCCGCCCTCGATTGTGTGAACGCTGAACTGCGCATTCAGGCCAAAATTTTTGTTGGCCTTCATATAGGAGAGGATTTTTTCCTTTTTGTAGGCGACTCCGATAACGACGTTTCTGACACCGTGAAATTTCAGCCAGCGGAGTGTCCAATAAAGCATTGGGCGGCCATTGATTTCCACCATGGCCTTGGGCTTGTTGTTGGAAAGCGGCTTGAGGCGGGAACCCTCACCTCCAGCAATAATGACAGCTGTGCGCAACATTCGCGAGTGCAGATTATCGCGCGAAATCCCGCCGGATGGCAAGGGCGCAATCAAGTCGGTGGTGTCTTAATTTGAATTTAGGCTTTATCCACTTCACAGATGGCTTTCCCTTTAATTGTGCTTTTGCTTACATTGCGGCACATGAAAATCTTGGTTACCGGCTCAAGCGGGCTAATCGGTTCTGAAGCTGTCATTTATTTCGATCGTGAAAAACATGATGTGTGTGGTATTGACAACAACCTCCGTCGTGAATTTTTCGGACTGCCCGGTGACACCTTGTGGAATTTGGAACGCATCAAAAAAATCACCCGCCGATTCCGCCATTTGGACATGGACATTCGCGACCGGCAAAAAATCCTCGACTTATTCAAACAGGAACGATTCGACATGGTTATTCACTGCGCCGCACAACCTTCACATGATAAAGCGGCGGAGATTCCATTCGTTGACTTTGACGTCAACGCTGTCGGCACGCTCAACTTGCTCGAAGCCACGCGGCAGTCGAACAAGGAGGCTGTCTTCATTTTCATGTCAACGAACAAAGTTTATGGTGACGCGCCGAATGAAATGCCACTCAAGGAACTCCCAACCCGGTGGGAATACGCCCGCCCTGAAGACTGGCACGGCGTGAGCGAGAACTGCCGGATAGATCAAACCTTGCACAGCCTTTTCGGCGCGAGCAAAACGGCGGCGGATGTGGTCGCCCAAGAATACGGACGTTACTTCAAAATGAACGTCGGCATTTTCCGCGGCGGCTGCCTCACCGGTGAGAATCATTCGGGTGCGCAAGCGCACGGCTTTCTGTCCTATTTGATTAAAGTTGCCAAAGGCGGCCAAACGTATTCGATTTTCGGCTACAAAGGCAAACAAGTGCGGGACCAAATTCACAGCGCTGATGTGATTTTAGCATTCGTCGAATTTGCAAAAAATCCGCGACCGGGCGAAGTGTACAACCTTGGCGGTGGACGAGAAAACGCCGCGTCGCTGCTTGAATGCATAACCAAAATCGAAGCATTGCTTGGTTGTAAAATCAAAACAGCTTACGTGGACCAGGCGCGCAAAGGCGACCACATTTGCTACATCAGCGATTTACGGAAGTTGAAGAGCCACTACCCGAACTGGCGCATCACACAGTCACTCGATCAGATCCTGGAACGAATGGCCAAGTCATCTACTCTGGAGTAATCATTGGTTGAAACTCACGCGTTTCAACTTCATTTCTCTCACAACACCGCCAAGCGTTCACGATGAAACTGCCAGGCTTTTGCATTCCAAATCTCACGAAAGCGATTGATGGCCTCGTAAAACAACTGAAAATTCTCTTTTAATTCGAGTACCGCCTTTTCAATTTCCTCCGGCGTCGGGTTAATCACACGACCGACACCGTATTCTTCGATGTGTTGGGTGAAATGCGCCGTGTTGGTTGTGACTACCGGTGTATTACTGGCAAAGCAATAGAAGGTCTTCGATGGAATGCCAAAATAACTGTAGCTTTGCTGGCTCGTGTCACGATACACAGCATAACCACAAAAGCAGCGGGACAAGACATCGTTGATTTTTGCCGGGTCGTTGAGCATCCCATGAAAGACGGCGCTAGGCGGCGCCAAATGTTTGATGGATTGCAAATAGGCTGAATCGCCAATGATGTTCAGGCGAAACTGATGCCGCTTGCAGATATCAAACAGGACATCAAGCGCGTGATCGGGTGAAGGGTAGCCGATGTAACCGATTTCTTCGCGTTTGCCGGGAGGCATGTGATTGTCGTCGATGCAAACGGGAACGACAAAGTTACGCTGGTTTACGGCGGCAGTCGGAATCCGCGGCGAAACCGTCCAGACTTCGTCCGCGTGTTTGACAACAAAGCGAGTTATTGCTGCAGTCAAACGACGGTGAAGACGCACCATAAAAGAACCGCGTAACGGCAGAAAATCCGAGAGAAACACAACCACCTTGCGCGTTTTGCCAACGGCCCGCAGGAGCAGCGCAGCCGTACCCATGCTGTAATTAGAGGCGATAAACACATCGATTTTTTGGCCTCGGGTGAATTCACGACAACGTGCGACGGAACGCAACATCGTCAGCGAGGAAAAGGTTATTTCGTCGAGTTTGCGGCTGCCAATGACGCTGGTTTCAGGACCGCTGAAAACGCATTGCTGGTTCTCCCAAATTTCTACGTGCTGGATCATTCCCTGTTGAATAAGCACCACCCGTCCGAAGGCCGATACCAACCGCGCCCAGCCGCGCTCGTTGTTCCCCATCCCCTGCAACATGACAATCTGTTTCGCTTGCTTCATGGTTTTTTAACGCGCGCTGAGGAATTGTTGGGAGAAAACGGCCGGATTAAAAATCCGCCGAGACATCGAGCCAATCTTTTTGCTCTTGAGCATGTCGCGCAACTTCGTCCAAAATATCAGCGAGATTTGTTCGGGGCTGCCAGTCCCAAAATAATTTTGCGCGGGACGAATCCATCACCATCCACGGAATGTCAAACGGTCTTGATGCAGGGTCGGCCTCAATTTTGGATCCACCGAATCGTTCGTCACACCAACGGCTGAGTTGCAACAGAGAAAAAGTGCTGGCCGGCCCGCCACCAAAATTGAAAACCCGATTTTCAGGTTGGCCGCAGTAATCAAACTGTTTCAGCAACAACGGGGCGAGGTCGCGGGGATGCAAGACATCACGGGATTGATAACCATGGCCGCCGAAGCCGATGTATTTGAGGGGGTGGCGGCGCAAATAGGCGTTGATCCAAAAACTGATGATGCCTTGGTCGGCGCGCCCGAATTGTCCCGCTCCCGCCAGTAATCCGCAACGATCGATCCAAACCGGAAAACCAAATGTATGTGCGTATTCAAGTGCAATAAGTTCCGAAGCGAGTTTACTGGCGCCATAAAGTGAAAGCGGCGGTACAGTGGAAAATTCTTCCGTCACGCCTTGGGCGGACACCCCCTTGGGTAAGGGCTTGCCGGAATCGAGCATAAACGCACCGCCTTTTTCCACTATTGGCAATCCAGCCAACACTGGAATGGAATAAACGCGGCTTGTGCTCAAAAGGATGAAACCGGCTTTGTGGCGCTTGCACAGTTCCAGCACGTTGACTGTCGAAGCGAGGTTGTGCTCCAGAATCTGGCGGCTGCTGGTCTTGCCGTCCACGCCAGCGAGCACGCTGGGGTTGGCAGCGGCATCAATCACCCAGTCGAACGCGGGCAGGCCATCCATATCCGACCCGAGGCGCAAATCCCCGTGAAACAATTTAATTCCACGGCGTTTCAATTCGTGGCGGTTTGACTCGCTGCCGGGGCGTGAAAAATTGTCCATACCGAAAATTGTCAGCGCTTCAGCGCGACGCTCATCCTGCAACGTGCAGGCAATGGTCGAGCCGACAAACCCGCAAATTCCGGTAATCAACAGTTTCATTCTGCGTGTTCATGTTAAACCGGCGGACTTGGGTAAAGGCAAGGTTTAGTTTTGGCAAATCGCGGGCTGGGACAGGTTGCGACATGCATTGGGAGGGGCAAAGTTCACAAGGAAACAAGGCGACGTATTCGCTTTTTTGCTGGCATGCGTGTGTTTTTGTTGGAATAGTTTGCCCTGCTTTCAAAGTGCACACAGACTGTAAATGAAGAGTCGAACAAGTTTGATAATCATGCTGTTCAAGCAGGGGAATTGTCCCGGCACAGCTTTTGATGATTCAAACGGCTACTCAATAATGGGCGCATGGGCTTGAGATAACAACATGGATGCCTCCAACTACCAAAGACAGTTCAGCGCTGGCGGCATCGGAACGCCAGACGAAGCGTCAGGACCACGGATCGAAAAAGTCCGAAAATTTTTTGCCGAGTCCAGCGCGAAGAAAATTTTGGACGTCGGGTGCGCCAATGGCGCGATTCTCAAACCGTTGCTGGCCGATGGCAGGGAATTGCACGGCGTTGATATTTCCAAGGTTCTCGTTGATAAAGCGAATGCGAATGGGATCAAGGCCGTTCTGCATGACGTGGAAACGGCGCCTTTGCCTTACAACGCCGGCACTTTCGATGCGGTCTTTTGTGGTGAGACAATCGAGCATCAGGTAGACACTGATTGGCTGCTTTCGGAAATCAACCGCGTTCTCAAACCGGGCGGGTTTTTGGTGCTGACTTTTCCAAATATCCGGACGGTGTTGTCCCTCGCCATGATGGCCTTTTTCGACATTCCACCGATGTATGCCGCTCGCTACCGCGCATCCCATGTGAGGGATTTCACGCTCAAAACAATCCGGATCGCCCTGTTCGAAAACGGATTCGTTATCCGGCGCGCTGTGGGATCGGCTTTTTACCTTCCTAAAATTGGCGAGTTCGGCAAGGGGTTGGCCACCTGGTTTCCATCCTGGACACACACCACGGTGGTGGCAGCCGAAAAGAAATTCGATGCTTTTTATCCACCGAAGAATCCGACGGAGAGGATTTATTAAAATTTAGGCAACAACTCCATATGAAAACGCCCACGGCACACAAGTCGGACAATTCTATGCGAGCCACGTTGGTCTTGCTCACCGTGATTCTTGGTTTGCTTTTCTGGCAGTGCTTTATGCCGGGATTCGTCCAGTTTTCCAATGACGGCCCGCTGGGCGCGCAGAACGCCGATTGGCTCTATCGTCCGCTGGGCGCGCAGAATGCCGTTTGGCTCCAACACCTCCAACCCCTTCATAATTTGACCGGCGCGTGGGACGATTTAAACGACATTGGCAGCAACGCGGGTGCGTATCCGCCAAACTTTAATACAATGCTTCACTGTTTGGGGCCGGTTGGTTACTCGAAATTCCTGGCGACTATCGCTCTATTTATCCTGGGATTCGGTGCATGGACTTTTTTCAGGCAATTGAAACTCACACCACTGGCGGCAACTTTGGGAGCACTGGCCGCTTCGCTCACTTCCACTTTTTTTTCGGATGCCTGTTGGGGCACAGGCACGCATCAAATCGCCTTCGGCATGGATTTTTTTGCGCTGGCACTGATTGTTTCCAACTCGCCAGCGACACCGTGGTTTATTCGCTGGATACGCCTTGCCTTGGCGGGACTCGTCGTCGGCATCAACGTGATGGAGGCGGCAGACATCGGAGGGATGATTTTCAGCCCGATCGTCGCCGCTTTTGTTTTTTACAAGGCATTGACGGAAGAAAACGCCCCGGTTCTGAAAAAAATCGGCCGCGGTATCGCTCGGGTCGCGATGGTCGCTGTGTTTGCGGGATTCATCGCCACGCAAACCGTTGTGACCCTGATTGGTTCTTCAATCACCGGAATTGTCGGCACTGGTCAGGACGAAAAGACCAAGGCAGCACACTGGGACTTTGCCACACAATGGAGTCTTCCAAAAACTGAAACGCTTGGAATAATCGTTCCCGGGTTGTTTGGTTATCGGATGGACACTCCCGGCGGGGGCAACTACTGGGGTGGCGTGGGACGCGACCCGGCATGGGATCGCTACTTCGCCAGCGGCGAACAAAGTCCATCACCGCAAGGTCCATTGCGCTTCAGTGGCACGGGCAATTACGCGGGTATGCTGGTCATTTTGGTGGCCGCGTGGGCTGTTGCACAATCATTGCGTCGTAAAAATTCCGCATTTTCTAAAACACATCGGCGATTTATTTGGTTTTGGACCGCAGTTTTGATTGTTTCGCTGCTGCTCGCATTTGGCCGGTTCGCGCCCTTTTATGCACTTCTTTACAAGCTGCCGTATTTCTCAACGATTCGAAACCCGGTCAAATTTCTCTTTGTGCTTTCATGGGCGCTTGTCACCATTTTTGCCTGTGGCATCCATGGGTTGAGCCGGCATTATTTGGAAATCCCAACCACGGGTTCGATTTCACCGCTTACCCAGCTTAAAGCATGGTGGGCAAAAGTTCGCGGCTTCGACCGAAATTGGACTTCAACTTGCATCATGATCTTCATCGGCAGTCTGCTCGCATGGCTGATTTACGCGGTGCAAAAACCGAACCTTGTCAGCCATCTGAAAACGGTGGGCTTTCCCGATGAAGGCATGGCGGGACAAATCGCCGCCTTCAGTGTCGGCCAAGTCGGTTGGTTCATCTTATTTTTTGCGATGACGACAGGATTGCTCACCCTTGTTCTAAGCGGCGCGTTTGCGGGTCGCCGCGCCAAGTGGGGCGGAATTTTCCTTGGCGCACTGCTCGTCCTGGACTTGGGGCGCGCGAATTTACCGTGGATCATTCATTGGGATTACGAACAAAAATATGCCAGCAATCCCATCATTGCACTGCTCCAGGAAAGGCCTTACGAGCATCGCGCGGCGGTTTTACACTCCAAATCGCTTTTTGAAGACCTCTACAACATTGAATGGTCCCAGCAACTTTTCCATTATTACAACATACAGTCGCTGGACATCATTCAGATGTCGCGCATGCCCGAGGATTTGGCGGCCTACCAAATGGCTTTGACACCACTGGGCACCCCCGCAACGGCATATTTGATCGCCCGCCGTTGGGAATTAACCAACACCCGCTACCTCCTTGGTCCGGCGGGTTTCCTGGATGCCTTGAACGAACAACTCGATCCGGCACAGCGCCGCTTCCGCATTACCCAGCGTTTTAACGTTGTGCCAAAACCGGGAATTGAAGCCCCCACTCTATTGTCAGAGTTGACTGCGATTCCCGCTGAAAACGGCGACTGTGCGCTCTTTGAATTTACCGGCGCATTACCGCGGGCCGGATTGTATTCCAACTGGCAAACCAGCACGAATGACAATGTCACGCTTCAAAAGTTAATGAGCAAAGATTTTGATGCATGGAAAACAGTCTTGGTTTCCGCGCCGCTGCCAATTCAACCGGAGGTGAACTCAACCAACGGAAATTCCGGCACGGTTGAATTTAAAAGTTATGCTCCTAAAGACATTGTGTTCAGCACACATGCCGACACGCCGACAGTACTCTTGTTCAATGATAAGTTTGATCCGAATTGGTCTGTGTTCGTGGACGGCAAACCTGCGCCGCTGCTCCGTTGCAACTTCATCATGCGGGGTGTTTATCTGACACCCGGCACACACACCGCCGAATTTCAATTCAAACTTCCGAATAACCCGCTCTATGTGAGTCTGACAGCCTGGGTCGTCTTAATCCTTTTGGTTGGCTGGCTGTTTTTCTTGACACAGCGAAGGCCATCCAATTAAACCTCTTTGGATCTTACAAGCCGGTTGGATGGTCAATAAACGTCCAAGGCAATTTAAATCTCCTGGAAAGATGCGCCGCCAGCGCTTTGACTCCAAATGTCTCCGTCGCGTAATGGCCGCCGTAAAAAACATTGATGCCGAGTTCTTCGGCAACCGCATAAGTCCAATGCGGGCCCTCGCCTGTAATGAACGTGTCCACACCTTCGTCAGCAGCCAGTTTCAAGTCCGCACCTGCGCCGCCAGTCACGACCCCGATTTTTTTACAAATGCCTTTGCCGCCGGGAATGATACGTGGCTTCGCGCCAGTGGCGCGGGCAAGCCGCGCGGCAAGTTCTGCGCGTGAAACTTTTGCCTGCGTCTTAAAACCGATGGTCTGGCCGTGAGTCATAAAAAATGGTTTCAAATACCTCAAGCCAAGCGCGGCGCAAAGCTGCGCGTTGTTTCCAAGTTTTGGATGCGCGTCGAGCGGCAGATGCGAACTGTAAACTGCCAGGTTGTTTTCAACCAACAGCCGGAGCAGTTCGTATTTTTTGTCCGTCCATGGGTGCGCCGGCGACCAGAACAACCCATGATGGACAATGAGCAAATCCGCCTTCACAGCGATGGCGAGTCTGACCGTGGCCAGGCTCGCGTCCACGGTCGCGGCGATGCGACTGACCGTCCCGCGATTTTCCATCTGCAACCCATTGGCTGCGCCGTCGTAATCTCCGATTTCGGTTGTGTGGAGAGTTTTGTCGCAGTGAGCTACAATGGCCGCGAGTGAAATCTTTGGCATGGCTCGATGAAAACAAATTTTTCTCAACCTGAAAAGCCCGAAGCACTCTGAAAAAAACTTTGAAGCGCTCATTGAATTCTCCGCAGCGGGCTTTATAGTGTGCCCGTTTTGGGAACGAATACGATCAAGACCCTCGCTCACATCTGTCTTTTTTCAAAAGATTTGAATCGAAGCCTGGATTTTTATTGCGGGGCGCTGGGATTGCGCCGGCAATTTGACTTCTTCAAGGATGGCGTATTGTTCGGTTTTTATCTACAGGTCAGCCCCGGTCATTTCATTGAAATTTTCAAGGCCGATCCGACCGCGGAAATCCGCAGCCAGCGGATACAGCACTTCTGCCTCGAAGTGGAGGACATTGACGCGTTACGCGACACGTTGCTCAAACGCGGCGTGGAGGTGACGCAGAAGAAAAAAGGCTGCGACCAGACCTGGCAATGCTGGTGCAAGGATCCCGACGGAACTGATCTGGAATTTCATCAGTACACGGTTCAAAGTTCACAGACAACCGGTAAAAATTGCATCGTGGATTGGTAGATTGAAATCGGCATTGGAATGCCCTCCCGCAGGTTGAAAATTTTTCATTCCACTTGTTGATTTCTACGCAGGGGATTTTATAGTTCGGTCGGTTGAGTTTACCGAGATGAGCAATCCAAATGATGCGGCGCAGCCGTGGGACATTGAATCGGCGCGCGCGCTATATAACATCCATCGCTGGGGCGCGAAGTACTACGACATCAACGAGGCCGGCCACGTTGTCGCACGACCGTTGCAGGACGCGGGCGCGACTGTGGACATCACGGACGTGATTGAAGAGGCCAAGGGCCGTGGACTGAAATTTCCCCTGCTTATCCGGTTTCAGGACATTTTACGGCACCGTGTCGAGGCGTTGAACCTGGCATTCCGTAATTCCATCGCCGAGTTCGGTTTTCACGGAAAATACCGCGGCGTGTTTCCCATCAAGGTGAATCAGCTTCGCGAGGTCGTGGAGGAAATTCTTGACGCGGGCAAACCGTATGATTTCGGCCTCGAA
>Ga0182027_10005696_pt1 | contig 18844 bp, 21 predicted proteins | sample 712E1DmetaG_FD_121300 | JGI IMG/M metagenome (GOLD analysis project Ga0182027, IMG submission 121300) | Permafrost microbial communities from Stordalen Mire, Sweden - 712E1D metaG (Illumina Assembly) | ecosystem: Environmental > Terrestrial > Soil > Wetlands > Permafrost | place: Sweden...
ACGCACAAACTTAAAGTCCGAGGCCGGTGATCTCTCCACTTCCTCCCACATTCTGTGGCATCTCCGGCAGCGAAACTTCACGATCTCCACACGGTAGATCCTGTAGTAAAGGTCGATAAAATGTTGCCAATAATCCTCTCCGCCGCGTTCGATCTCAAGGCATTTCTCCTCGTCGTGGATGTGCCTTCGGCTGACCTCTTCCCTTACCAATGGCAGCAGGCTTTTGCATTTTCTACAACGGGTGATCGGGAATAAGCGAAAATAAATAAAAACGCAGGCATACAACGCCGAAATGATCGTTGCGGCTGCTGTGGACCATAAGGAGATTTCCATTTCATAGAACAGGATGGTCCAGAATACTAATGCCAGCACGAAGGCGGATACCCATTCCACCAGGAAAATGGAATGGTTTTTTTGCTCCTGCTCTTTCAGCCAATCCCGGATCGATTTGATGATCATCTCTTCATCCAAAGGCACTGCTCTGGCTAAAGACGGCTCGTTCTAATTATCTTTTATATTTTTAGTATAGGGCAGTTTATCCTAAAAATCAACCTTTCACCGATATCGGATTTGTTATTTACCGGGCCTTTCGCCGGTCCTGCGCTCGCGCGATCCGCAGCATGGCTTCCAGGCTGGCTTCGACATCGGCATCGGTGGTGGCCCAGGAAGAAACGCTGATCCGCATCGCCGTCTGACCCTGCCAGACCGTACCGCCGCACCAGCAGGTTCCATCGGTCTGGATGTCCGAGATGATGCGGTTCGTCATGTCGGCATCCCCAAACGACACCAGCACCTGGTTGAGCACTACCTCGTTGAGCACCTTGTAGCCGGCATCCTGAAAGCCCTCGCCAAAGCGCCTGGCCTGGCGGCAGTTTCGTTCGATCAGTTCGGATACGCCCTGACGGCCCAATGCGCGCAGGGCCGCCCACACTTCCACGCCGCGCGCCCGTCGCGACAGCTCGGGCGTAAAGTCGGATGGGTTGCGATACGGACTGGCGGTGGGAAGATACTCGGCGGTGATCGCCATGGCCGCCCGCAGCGCATCCGTGTCGCGCACCAGGGCCAAGCCGCTGTCATACGGCACGTTGAGCCATTTATGCAGGTCCGTCGCCCACGAATCCGCGTTGACCATGCCGTTGGTAAGCTGCACGGTGGCCGGAGCGGCGGCGGCCCATAGACCGAAGGCTCCATCCACATGCATCCACGCGCCGGCTTGATGCGCGCGCTCGCAGATCTCGGAAAATGGATCGAAGGCTCCCGTATTTACATTGCCGGCCTGTGCGATCACGATCGTCGGTCCGGAAATGGATGGCAGTGCCTCGACTCGCATCCGGCCCTGTGTATCGACCGGCACTTTAATGAGTCGGGTCCGGCCCAGGCCCAACAGCCCCAGGGATTTGGTGACCGAAGGGTGTACTTCTGCGCCCACTATTACAGTAATAGGAGGCGCGCCAAACAAACCATCCGCTTCGACGTTCCAGCCTGCGCGCTTGAGCACCGCATGGCGCGCCGCGGCCAATGCGCTAAAATTGGCCAGTGTCGCACCGGTTACAAAAGCCCCCCCGCTTTCGGCCGGGAGCTGGAAGAGCTTGAGCAGCCAGCGCAGGGCCACCAGCTCGACCAGGGCGGTGCCGGGTGTGACGTTGTACAGGGCAGAGTTCTGGTCCCATGCCCCGGCCATCCAGTTCGCAGCCAGTGTGACCGGCAACGAGCCCCCGATGACAAAACCAAAAAAACGGGGCCCGGCGGTGGCCATAGTCGCCGGCGAGCAGATATCGTCGAGCAATTTCAATACTGCTTCGGGTGGGTCCGGCTCTTCCGGCAGCGAAGTATCAAGGGCCGAAAGGTTCGATACCGCCTCCGCTGCAGGCGCCACCCCGCGCGATCCGAGGCCTTCAAGATAGGATATGGCGCGTTGAGCCGTGTTCTCTAAAAGTTCTCTCATGGATACCTCCTAAATAATTGATTTGGCAGTCTCTAAAGCAGGTTGGTCGGTGATATTTATTTTTTATCTACTCACAGGATTACAACTAAAGGGTTTGGTCCTTAGCCCGAAGGGCTTCCATGAATTGATGCGAAGCATAAGCGAAGCGAATCCTGTGGACGCGCAGCGGTGTCTCTTTCAGTGTCGCCACCAGCGGACATGAAGCGCCTCCAGTGTGACCTTCAGTAAATACCTCATTATCAAGCGCCGAACTCATAGGTGGGTGTACCGGTGGTATTGGTCTCCATGCGGAATACCCCACCGGCCTGTGGATATTTTTTCAACGCCGCCGAGTCCATACCCACCCGGGCGGTGGTAACGAACAACTCGTTCATGTTCGCGCCTCCGAACACGCAGGACGTGACGTTCAAAGCGGGTATGCCGAACTGTTCCAGCAGGGTGCCGTTGGGCTTCCACTGTGTGATCCTTGCGCCACCCCACATGGCGATCCATAAATTGCCGTCCGCGTCGGAGGTCATGCCGTCGGGCCAGCCGAAGGTGTCCACGAAATGGATGATGACGCGCGGGTTGGCGATCTGGCCGGTCTCGATGTCGTAATCATAGGCCTTCACCTCGCGCGTCGGCGTATCGATGAAATACATCGTTTTGCTGTCGGGCGACCAGGCCAGGCCGTTGGAGATGCGCACTTCCTTGAGAAGTTTTTTCAAGCGCCCTTCCGTGGACAGCGAATACAGCGAACCACTGGCCTCCTGCTCGTTATGGTCCATGGTGCCGGCCACGAAGCGCCCGCGCACATCACACTTGCCGTCATTAAAGCGATTGTTGGAAGGTTCGCCCTTGGGGGAGGCCAGCGTGAGCAATTTATTGGTATCCGGTTCGAAGGTCCAGAATCCGAAGCGCTGTGCGATCACCAGCCCGCCGTCCTTGCGAGGCGCCAGGCATCCGACGAAATCATCCAGCTGCAGAAAAAGTTTGGATCCGGCGTAGATCCGTTTTTCGAGCACGTCGATCCAGTACAGGGTCTGCGTCCTGGCATCCCAGGCCGGACCTTCGCCGAGAGTCGCCTTGGCATTGTAATAAAGTTCGGGAAGCATCATAATGTTGGTGAACTGTATATTTTTGAATTATGATCTGTGTTGAAAATAAATTTAGAATATGTTACTGGCCTTCAGTCCACAGTTGATTTATATATTTTAAATCTTCAGCAATGTTACCACTTCTTTCGGGCAAGGTGGCCTCACCGTTCGTGCCGCCGCAACGGCGGCATCATGATTTGCTAAGCAAATCATGCGAGACGGCAAGCCACCATCGCGTTCCCCAGCACCCTGCGGGTTGCCCACTTCGACGATACGAATCGTCGAAGCATACGATATGAATCGCCGAAGCATATGATAAGGCCGCAGGCCGTAGGTGCAGGTGTTTTACCTGCAAAGGTGTTCTTCCTGCTCGCCGAAGTCAATCTTTCAGCATTCAAATGCTTGTCTAATCTTTTATTCCATTTTATACTGAAAGGGTCTGCAGAAAAAAATTTTAATAAACGCCTCGTAAATAGTTCAATGCAGGGACCGGATCTTCGAGAACGGCACGACCAGGGAATCTTAAAAATCTTGAAATTCTTTTTGCATCATCGTCATTGAATCCCATGAATACTCTGATCGCCTTCCAGAACATAACTTTAATTGATGGCACCGGGCATGAGCCGCTGGCCAACGCCACGGTGGCTGTGCGCGACGGCCGTATCGTGTATGCCGGGAAAGCCAAAAAGTGGCAGCCTTCCCTGGAAGAGGATATCCTGAACCTTGATTTTGCCGGCAAATATCTGTTACCCGGACTCATCGATTGCCATGTCCATCTCTCCGGCAGCGGCGAACCGGACAGCCAGTTCAAAGTGGACAATGGCTCGATGGCCCTGAAAATCCTGAACAACGCCCGCAAGAACCTTGCGGCGGGCATAACCACGGTCCGCGACCTGGGCGGCTGGAACGAGCTTGAGTTCTCGGTGCGGCGCGCCCTCCAGCGCGGGGAATTTTGCGGGGCGCGGCTCATGCTTGCCGGCCGCTTCATTTGCATCACCGAATCGGGCGCGGATTATTACGAGGGCATGTATCGCATCGCCGACGGCGTGGAGGAAGTCCGCAAGGCGGTGCGCGAACAGATCCGCAATGGAGCCGACCTCGTCAAGCTGGGTGTGACCGGCGCGGTGCTGGTCGAAGACGGCGTCCCGGGCGCGACGCATTTCAACTCGGACGAGATCCGTGTGGCAGTGGAAGAGGCCTCCAAGTTCGGCAAGCGCGTGGCGGCGCACGCCCACGGTATTGACGGCATCCGCAAGGCTGTACTGGCAGGGGTCCACAGCATCGAACACGGCACCTTCCTGCACAAGGATCCCAAGGTGATCGATGAAATGGCGAAGCGCGGCACGTTCCTGATCCCCACCCTCAAGGCCGGACTGGATGTGATCAACGGCGACCGTTCCAAATTGCCGCAATGGATCGTGGACAAGACCATCGAAACACAGGAAGATGCCCAAAAATCACTGGGGCTCGCCTATAAAGCGGGTGTGCCGATTGCAATGGGGAGCGACGCGGCCACGCCGCTCAATTATCACGGCGAGAACGGGTTGGAGATCTATCATATGCAGCAGGCCGGCATGCAACCGATGGATGCGCTGGTCTCTGCCACCTCGGGTGCCGCGAAGGCCATGGGGTGGGAGGCGCGCCTGGGTTCGGTGGAGGAAGGCAAGACAGCCGACTTGCTTGTGATGGACGAAAACCCGCTGGATGATCTGAGGAAGCTGGCCGACAAAAAACTGATCCGGGCGGTCTTCCAGGATGGGAAGCTGTCCGCACAGCAGCCAAGCGATGCCTATCCCAGGGCGATCCTTGCCCGCGACTGCCTGACGGTGGGACAGTAGAGCTCAGAGGGCAATTATCATTGTAGGAATCACTCACTTCCCCTACTTGACATTTAGAACAATTGTTCTATAATAATGGCAACCTTCGTTTATACGTTTTGTATTGAAAGAGAGGTTGCAATGAACCGTTCCTTCCCCATCAATGTATTGCCCATTCTGCGCAGGACAGCCGGCAGACGCGGTGCGATCTTCGGGGCCATCCTGGTCGCTGCTTTACTGGCTTTTGAAATATTCAACTATTCAACCACTGCCTTTGCCCTGTCGGATGTGCTCGGCGATCTCACCACTGCCGGTGTGCGCTGGTCGACCGTGTTGGCCCTCGCATTTTGCGGCATTGACTTCGCCGGCATTGCCCGCCTTTTTACTCCTCAACACAGCCGCAATGAACCGACGGAGGTCTGGTACCTCTTCGGTGCCTGGCTTTTGGCTGCCAGCTTCAATGCGGCGCTCACCTGGTGGGGCGTCTCGGTTGCCATCCTCAACCATACCTCGGCCGGCAGTGTCCTGGTCGGGCAATCCATAATGACCAGGGTGGTGCCCGTGCTGGTGGCCGTGATGGTATGGATGATCCGGGTGCTGATCATCGGCACCTTCTCGCTGGCCGGTGAGAACCTGTTCAGCATGGCCGGTGACATGCCGGTGGTCCGCCCTGCCATGCGCCAGCAGGCCGAGCCTTTCGCTCCCGCACGGCGCATCCGGCCGGATTCTTCCTATCCTCGCCCTTCTCCCAAACCTGTACCTTCCATTCACCCACTGCCACGCCCCGAACCCAGTTATCATCCCGTTGGCCTGAGCGCCCGATCCTATGAAGAGAACGCTTCCGTGAGAAAGTAACCTATCCGGTTTCTGTAAGCCCTGCTGATCCATCCAATCCAGAGAGGACAATAAAAAACGCCCTAAAGGGTTCAGTTCACTTTAGGGCGTTTTTTATGCTATGGTTTACTTGGTTTGGTTCGGGTCCTTGGGCGGTTCGGGTTTAACGGTGGTTTCTTCATCCTTACCGCTCAGGCCTTCACGAAAATTGCGTATGCCCTTGCCCAGTTCGCCGGCCACCTTGCCAATGCGTCCGGGGCCGAACAGCAGCAAAATAATTATCAAGACAATGATCAGTTCAGGAGCGCCAATATCGCCAAACATTTTTCCTTCTTTCAGGACGAATTTACCACAACGGAATAAAAAGGGCTATCCCTGGACGGGATTGCTCATCTTTCACTAATCTGTGGACGCGAAAATGTTGTTGGATTAATCGAGAATGTTGACACATTGATTCCGTTGCTTTAAAAGTCGCCTGACCCGTAGAAAAGTGATCGATTCCAGGTATAAGCTGTTGGATTGAGATCGTCAATAAAGTATACAATTATCAAAGGAAAAGAAACATGGCACTTCAGAAAAATGACAGGCTCAGGCGCGATTTCCCGGCAGGGCTGTCCCAGCCGGCGCTTCGCGCACTCAGCGCGGCCGGTTACACCCGCCTGGACCAGCTCACGAAGATAAAGGAAGCCGACCTCCTGAAATTACATGGAATGGGTCCAAAGGCAACGGATCTTCTCCGCAACGCGCTCAAAGCGGACGGGCGATCGTTTGCCGACCCGGATTAAAAAAGGAGAATCATGACATCGAACGAGAAAGTCTACGACAGCCCGACAGGATTTGTGAAGGACCATATTCGAGAGTATGTGGAAAGCGATGGCAAGAAAGGCTACCTGTGGAGAGGTGTGACTACACTGCTGCTGACAACACGCGGCCGCAAGTCAGGCAAACTTCGCCGGACGGCGCTGATCTTTGGCCGCGATGGGAAGAACTATCTTGTGGTGGCCTCCAAAGGAGGCGCGCCGAACCATCCTTTATGGTATCTGAATCTGGTCGCTAACCCGGAGGTCGAGATACAGGTGGGTGCAGAGAAGTTCACGGCGCATGCCCGCACTGCCGCTCAAGAGGAAAAACCGCGCTTGTGGAAAATAATGGCCGGGATCTTTCCAAACTATGACGAATACCAGGCAAAAGCCGGCCGGGAAATTCCAGTGGTGATCCTGGAGCCGGCCTGATGCTATCACTTTACAAGTTGGAATGCATCAAAAGTCACCCCTGCTTTTAGGCATTCCTCGGCGATTGATTCGCATGCGTAATTGCTCTATACCGCTGATATAGAGTCCCTAAAAAACATTAGTAATCAAAATGGGGGGTAAACACCGGGTTGGGCAGGCTTTATAGTCCGCCGGGCCGACCCCTTGTTGGAAATCCGCGCAGGTGAACAATGGACATTGGATATATAGTGTCGTAAACAATTCAAAAAGAGGGCAGATCGGTTTCGCGCATATTCCGGTAGCATCGCTCTTGAATCAACGGGTATTCCGGTCAGCGCAGCGATTTCCACAATGAAGGTATCAGATGGTCCGACGAGACTGAACCCGATACGATCTATACGCTCGCCTTACAGAAATGCTGGATGGACAAGAAATGACCGGAAGATTAAGCTTAACCCGGATTTGCAGCGGCCCAATGCCGCGCGCCGGCAAACCGTTGGGGCTATAGGGGTTGTATATGGGTTGAAATTGGAAGGGTTGCGAATTCTTAAATTGTGGAGGGTTTTGGTCAACATACGCGGGATGACGGAAAGCCTGTGAAACTCTAAACAGGATATGTCGAATGGCTTTTGTCAAACAATACCGGAGGGAAATCATGAAAATATTGCGGTTTATCAACCTGCTTGCACTGGGGGTGTTTGCTCTCGCACCATCGACAGTTTCCCCGGTCGCCGCACCCAAATCGGTTGCCGGGCCGCCTTTGCAAGCAGGGGTTACCTTGACTGCGATTGGCCAATATTGCGGAAGCGCCACCGGGCAGTGTATTCCCTGGAGTTTCAGCTTCGATCCGGAAGGGGGGGCTATAGGCGGCTCTATCGATGGCAGGATCCAAAGGGATGTTGGGAACGGAGAAACGTGGACCATTCATGTGATGGGAGATCAGAGTGGGTATTTCGAAGGTGGTGACGGCGGTAAAGTCCGCGGCCATCTAGAGGCTACGGACGTCGACGAAACAACCGGAACCGCTCCAGGTCAGTTCTCGATCGAATGGGAAGGTAATTTGTATTCAAACGGAACCGGAAAAGGGACTGGTGAGGATGCAAACTGGAATGTGACGTTTGATAGTCGGGCATTTACGACTGCACTGGGCTCGGAAACGGGACCAAAAGTGGATGAAACCCCCACAGATGTTATGGTAACTACGCGCGAAGTACAACTTGATCAGACAGTGCGGGGATTTATTGCCGCTACCCTGCCCCTGAATCAGGCGACTGCCGTCATTTTGAACCAGGATTCAGTAATTCTCGCCCGCGATGATAATAACAACTTCTATGCCGTAAGCAACCAAGGGAAGGCATTGCCGCTTCCATCGCAATTAAGTTCAGTATTCCAGTTATATGATCACTTTGGAATCCTGGGGGATGATCGACTGCTGGCATCCTCTGAACACAGTTCAATTCGTGGCTCCATCAATGGCGGCGGTGATTTTGTCTATTTGAACAAGATCCCGGGCGATTTGAAAGACCGTGACTATGCAATGCTGACTACACCGTGTTCGTCTACATCCTGCCAGTCACAGATGAGGATCAACTCCACCGCTTCATCAGTATACATTCAAGGCGGCGCACTGGACACCGGCGCCCAACAAGTTTGCAAAATAAAAAGCACCGGTTCGGAGCCGTTCGCCATATCATCATTGCTATCGAGCGAACACTCTTCAATTCGAGGCTCGATCAACGGCGGTGGCTGATTTATTAACTTTCAGAATCCTACCCGTGAGGTAGGTCCCTCTAACATTTCTTTTGAATTTCCAGCCTCACAGACGATGCAACAGAATGCCGGAAATCCACCTTATCTTGGAGTGCAAGTATTGGACGCGGCGGACAGAGCCATCATAGAATTGGTTCAGGCGGGTTCTCCCGCCGAACAGGCCGGGTTGCAAGTCAATGACCAGGTGGTGAGTATATCTGGTGTTTTCATTGATGATACTCAGAATACATTTTCCACGTTGATGAGCCATTATTCGGGCGGGGATCAGGTGGAATTGGGAGTGATACGTTATGGGGAATCCGATTTGACTCATATAAACGTTACTCTTTCCTCTTTGCTTCCGCCGGTCATTATCACACCCTCAGCAGAGATCACGGTCAATAAGAATACCGAGCTGGTGGTTGATATAGGTTTCAATGGTGTGACCGGCATCCTGGTGCTGGCAGATTGGGCACAAGTGCGTGAACCGGTCACAGAGTCTCAGGTGAACGTGCCCGCCGGATCCGCAGTAATTGTTGTTCCAGGTTATGATATTGGCAATCCAATAAAAGTGGGAGGCGATCAAATTACAAGGTGGTGGGAAGGGAAAAAACCTTCAACAACTGCACCCTACGTCGCACCAATTATAAATCCAGTGGTTAGTAACGATTGGATGATAGGCCTTGGTGCATTGGGTATATGCGGAGCAGGGTTCTTGTTGGTCGGCCTGCTCGTTGTCTTTTCCCGAAGGAAGTCAGCCGCGGTTGCTCAACAAATGCCACGAACGAAACCTGCTCCACCGGAGAAATTGTTCGCAGCGAACCCGCCCCCTCCCGAAACGTTGAATCCAAAGAAAGGCTCGCAGAAACCACCTCCACCGGAGAAATTGACGTAAGAAAAGCTTGAAGCGGTTCCTTATAACTTTCCTGTTTAAAAAAATGAGAATGTGATCAAGGAGTCATTATGGATTTCAAGGAAACCTGGCGGGTCTATGCCGAATTGAAAGTGCAATTTGATCAGGGTCATCTAAGTGCAGATGAGTTTGAAAAACGCGTCAATGATATGACCGTGACCGATGTCCGGGGAGATACATGGCAGATCGGTGTGAAGACCGGTAAATGGTTTCGTTTCGATGGCCAGAACTGGGTGGAGGCCGTGCCGCCCACTGCAATTCCATCGGTAATTCCATCGGCTCCAATTCCTCCGCCGCCTCCGCAGGTCACTCCTGTTGAGCCGCGTTCGAGGTCCTTCAACTGGTTGTGGCTTGGCGGCGGTTTGGCCGCCCTGGCAATTGTGGTGTGTATCGTGGGTGCGGTTGTATTGTTCATTTTTAACCAGAACAAGCCGCTTGCCGATAATTCGGTTGTTCCGCAGCCTGTTATTACACAGCCTCTGCCGGTTACACCGCGGTCCGTTATAACCTCCCCGACATCCGGACAGACAGCCCTCCCGGGTTTCGACCTGAATGCCGTTTTCAAAGATGATTTTTCCGATCCCACCAGCGGCTGGGATCGACTGCGAACCACTGATGGGATCACAGACTACGAAAATGGCAAATATCGCATCTCGGTGAATAAAACCAATACTTTGATCTGGGCTACGCCTCGGAAGAACTATACTGCCGAGGTGGGCATCGACGTGGACGCAACCAAAGCCGGCGGGCCGGACAAGAATGAATTTGGCGTGATCTGTCGTTATCAGGACGCAAACAATTATTACCGGTTTATGATCAGCAGCGATGGTTATGCAGTGATCACCAGAATAAAAGACGGCCAACGCTCGTACCTGTCGGCGGATAAGATGCAGCCGAGCGATGCGATCCATCAGGGAGCAGCTACCAATCATATCCGTGCGGACTGCGCCGGCACGACTTTGACACTGGAGATCAACCAGCAAAAGGTTGCCAGCGCCACGGACACATCCTTTTCGAGCGGCGATGTGGGATTGGTTGCCGGCACATATGAAACTCCCGGCGTGAATATCCTGTTTGATAATTTTTCCGCCTATCCGTGAGTAAGTATTCAACGTCCTTCCAGAGAGGGGACGGACAGGAGGCAGGTATGCGACCTATACATTCAATTCTTTGGGTCTCACTGATTGCGTTAATTGCCGGAATCTCTTGCGGATTCCTTTCCAATTTCATTCCGGGTTCGACCTCCGTGCCGGCTCCGAATGAGGATGGTCTATCTTTAAAGTTCAACCCCGCCGATCTGCCGAATGCGCAGAAGGATATCCCTTATGACGTGGAGGTAAAAGTACAAAACGTGGAAACCTTCGTGGGCAAGTTTACGATTACGGAAGGCAACTTGCCCGAGGGGTTATCGCTTGAGAGAGTGCCCGGTGAAAACGCTACACGGATTACCGGCACTCCGAAGGCAGCCGGAACGTTTAAGTTCGTGATGGAGGCAATGTGTGAGGGCACGAATAGTCCCGGCCAGACAGGCCAGAAAGAATACACGATTACCGTAGAACAATAATGTTTTATTCCAACAAGTGGTTAACCGGGTTTCTCGGGCGGCGAACCATCCATCCGGTGAGAATTGAATGTATATAGTCAAACGTGTTGGATTGCTTGTAATATTCTTGCTTGCCGGTGCAGTCATAATGTACATATATGGCCGGGCAAGCATGGATGGGGCGTTCGTTAAATGGGAACCTCTTGGCAAACCCCCAGGTAGCGCAGTTAAGTTTGTTGCGTTTGACTACGTGCAAACAGCATCGGGGGATATATATCAATACGATTATAAAGAGGGCTGCATTGACGATTGTTGGGTCAGATCCGCCGCCCCCACACCCGACGATTCGGAATACGACCTTCCTTCAGATGCTTGCAGCGATTTACCTGCACCGGCCTTGGACAACTTTGTGGATTCACGGACAGTTTGCGAACTTTATGGTGTGGGGTTATCAATGACGATTGAAGCTATTGATAAAAAAGGCTTTGTTTATTCGTGGCGGTATGGAACCAGTGAATGGGATAGCGCCATACCCTGGGTATCCTCATTCATTGGAGCCGCCGCCGGGTTAATGATTGGCCTGATCGTTCTGCTTGTGATTTTGTATCTGGATCTGCTCAAATGGCTGCAGAAAAGGGCTAAACAAAAAGGTGTTTCTGCGCAAGCGTGATCCTTTATAACAAAAACACTGTCTGATAAAACTTCCCACCAGATTGGGTTTATACTTTTTAAGTCTGTATACCGCTTCAAGGATATTTGCAATGTCGACTCCCGATCACATAAACTCGCCTTCGGATTCCGAGCATGAGGCAACATCAGCAATGTATCGACGCGATGATGAACCGCCGGCAGCCGTTGCCAGACTGGGGTGGCGATATCATCACATCGGCGTGCCCACCGAAATCCCCCGCAACGATGAGAAATACATCCCCCAGTACAAGATGTACGTTTCGGGTTTCAGCGGCAGCCCGTATGGCGTTGAATGGATGCGTTTCGAGCCGGGCAGTCCGTTGCCCGCGATCATCCGTACCGTGCCCCACGTGGCCTTCGAAGTTGAGGATCTGGAAGCAGCGCTTCAAGGTCGGGAGATCATCTTTCCACCCGGTTCTCCCTCGGACGGTGTTCGTTCTGCGATGATCATTCACAATGGGGCGCCGGTCGAATTGATCACGTTCGGCAGGAAATTTCAGACAGCCGAAGGATGAGTTTTTATTGACAAGACGCTTGCAGGGTTACAAGCGTGGTCGTTTATTTCGGTGGCAGAGCGCCCGACACTGCGTACCCTCGACCATTCGGCAACTCCGTATAATCAAGGAGGTCGGCGAGCCCACAACTACCGTCGGAAACATATGCAAGACATTTCTCCACACACAACCTCAGCTCGCAAGCCTGAACGGTTCCTTGCCGTCATTGGAACAGCCATCTGCCTGATCGTCTCCGCTCTCATTTGGCAGGTTTTCAGCAGACAACAACCCATGTGGCCTCTACCTGATCTCTATCTGCTGGAAATGCTTGCCGCGAGTTTCCTGGGCACATGGGCTGTCTGGAACAATGATTCAAAGCAATCACCCCTTCGCGGCATTCTGATCTGGGCGATGGTTGGCGTCCTGTTCGCTTTCGTGATCATAGGCTCTTTTTCAATTGGGTTTTTCTTCATGCCGGTTGCCGGCCTCTTTGCTATCGCGGCTATCTTGTCAGGCCGCAGGCAGGCTCACAACATGATTGTTCATATCGGTGTAGGCCTGGCCGCGGCTCTCGCTCAAGCCGCCTTGATGTTGGCCGCCATTCGCTTTCTTTACTGATGCATACGATCCAAAGAGCATCACAACACCTTGTGCAGTCAGGTGTGCGTGCCGCCGGGTTGCATTAATAAGCCGAGGACACAACATGAGAATCATCGGGAAAACCACCATCAACCCTCTATTGTTTTATTCCGGGAAAATTTGCGGTTATATTTCATGGGTTTTATTGGCGTTGAATTTATCGGGCGTGTCGTTGATCGGAGGACTTCAGGACGGGAATTTTAAAATAGTATCATTGGTGTTTTTGTCTATTGGTTTGATGTTCACCGCTTTAAGCCTGGTCAACCTGGGAAGGTCAACAAGGCTTGGCCTGCCATCAGAAGATACCGTTCTTAAAACGGAAGGGATATACCGTTTAAGTCGAAATCCGATGTATCTTGGCTTTAACCTGATCACGCTTGCATCGATTGTTTACAGCATAAATGTTGTTACGGCAATGATGGGCCTGTACAGTATTATCATCTATCATTTGATTATCCTTGGCGAAGAATCGTTTTTGGAAAAACGGTTCGGAAATGATTATATAAAATATAAAAGGAATGTAAGAAGATATATATAAACAAAATGCGTCTTAAAAAGCAGGTTCAGCCGGCCGCCTTCCCTATACAGCGCTCCAGAATGTTTTGCGATCGACGGGAAATTCAAGCTTGTGTTGCAGCCAGAGGAAACATGAAAAAATCCTTTAGTGTATTTGCGCTCATGATCTTTTCTCTGACATCGTGTACGTTAACAACCTCACAGGTCCCCGCACCCGCAACTACTGTGCCCCCTGGGGAAATAACTGCCGCCGATGTCATCCTGCCCTTTGATGGTGCAGCACCCGCAACGATCATGTATATGCATTGCTACATAAATGCTGGATCAAGGATCCATACAACGGACATTTTTTATTTTAATGATTTTTCGTCGGATGAAACGATCCATATTTTTGCTCCGGTCGGTGGCCTGGTTATGTACATGGCTGACGGCCCTTATATGATTGGAGAAAATATCATCGTTAAAACGGATTTCGTTTTTCAAAAAGAAAGGGTTTATTACCAACTGACTCGTTTTCATGAAATGAATACGCGTATATCGGTCGGGGATAGAATAAATCAAGGGGACACAATAGGCTATATAGACGACGACGGTCACCCATTCGACCCGCTCAACGGTTACATACTTGACATTGGCTTCTTTGTTGCAAAGCCATCTTTGTATGATCATGACGCCGGTAATTCAGCACATATCGAAAATTATATTGACCCCGGATCGCTGCTTAGTGACGGCCTGAAAAAATCTTACGATATTTATCGCATGCCTCACTGTCAGGGAGATCCTCTCATTAGTCAGTAGCCGGCAAAGCGCGTTTTGAGAATGCAAACCGTTGGGCAGTATGAAGGCAAATCAAATGCCAAATTTATTTACACCGAAATTTAATGTGGGAAATATCCTTCCCGAGATCGAACATATGCTGCAACGGTTCGATTACAAAGGGTTTACCGATCAGGATGACCCCATCAATCGAATTGCGATGGGTATTATGAGGGACGATTTTTCCAGAGACATGCTTGGCAAGCGTTACACAAACATTTACCAATTCAAGGCGGAAGGCAGACAATTCTATCTATGTGATAGAACAATGTACACCAGTATTGAAACACGACAGCATATGTGCCTGTTGGCGGCTGGCAAATCCTTTCCGTTGGGGTTTGAAATCACCAATGATGATTATTTCATCAATAATGATTGCGAATTGGTTGATAACATGGGTGAATGGAATGTTTGCGTGGAAAAACCCGATGAATATGAAGGGAATAAAAGCTTCCTTCTCTCCATCCTGCCCCATTGCGAACGGTTTTCCACGCCTTCAAACCCCGTTTCCTTCTTTTCATTCCCACAGGATCATATTCTCGGGTATCACGTTTCGGGTCGTCCAATTGCTCCGGATGAGGTCGATTCGGCTGTCGCATTATTGCAGAGGATTCCGTAAATAAATTTATCATTCCTCTCGGCCCAACCTCATGTGCAGCCAACACAGCCAGCATCCGCTGCCAATCATTGAATCCATACCCTAAAAAATCTCCTTTACACAAATATCTTCTCAAAAAACGACAGCTGCGAGGCCTCGATGGCCCTCAGCGGGTCTTCCATTTCCATCACAGGCTCCAGCACATGGTTCACGGCCCGCATCAGCAGGCGGCGGTAGCGTTTCACATCCACCAGGCGCGGGTCGGCCGGCCCGGGCAGGTCCCAGGGCCGGACGCCCGGTTTCCCGAGCGTAAAGAGGAATCCGATCGATTGTCCCGGCCGCAGTGACTTGCCCGCCTCTTCCAGTTGTCCCAGGGCTGCCGCCGAGGGCGTGGAGGCGCGGTATTCGTTAAGGTTCCGGCTCACCGTCTGGTGCACCACCAGCCTGTCAGGCGGTATGCGCCCCTCTCGCAGGTCGGCCTGCTTGCGATGGACCAGCGCCCGGACCTCAGGCAGCCGGTCTTTAAGGTGGGCCGCGTCGGGGGCCTTCGCCAGGATCTCCAGCACCTGCATTTGTGTTTCATTGATGAAGGGCGGTGTATCGTGCCGTCGGGTCTCGATGCCGCGCGTTTTGATCTCGCCGCTCTGGAAGAGCCCAAAATAACGGTTGGGCACGGCAATGCGCCGGTCCATGCGCGAGGGCAGGAAGGCGATCCATTTGTAGATGCCGTCCAGCGCGATCGTCAGGTGCGTCCGGGCCTGGATCTCGTCCAGCAGGGGCATGAAGTCCTCCCAGGCGGTGCAGCCCGGCTTTTTTATCCACATGCCGTCCACATATAAATGAAGGACGCGGAAACCCATATCCTCGGCGGCTTCCTTGGCGCGCATCATCACCTCGCGTCCATAAGCGCAGACGGCTTCATGCGCTTCGATTTTTCCGAAGCGGGCGTTCTTGTAACCCAGGTAACCGAAACACGTCACCAGCAGCCATTTGTGGGCCGCCGCCTGCGCCTTGTAGCCCTTGTAACGGCAATCCCACTGCGAGAGGCCCAGGAGCAGCCTCTTTAACTTGAGGCGTTTTTCCAACAGGGGCGCCAGGGTGAGCGGGACCAGCCCCGGTTTATCGCGGTCCACGATCATGCCCAGCTCGGGCACCAGGCTGGCGGTGGGCTTCTCCGTGTTCACCGTCTCGGGCGAGATATTAAAACGCGCCATGATGCTTGGATACATGGATGCAAAGTCGATTTCTGCCACGTCGGAGTGCAGGCCGATGATGGGGTCGTATACCGCGCCGCCCATGTCTTCGCGGAAGAGCTGCGTGGTGGTTTTCGGTCGCTCGATCTGTTCCTTGCGCAGTGGCACCAGCGTCTCGCATCCCAGGGCCGTGACGATCTGCATGGACGAGATCCCCGTGCCGGGCGAGACGCGCGCCGCGGTCTGGACGGGCAGCGAGCTGACCCGCGCCATTTCAAGGACGCCGGCCAGGCCGTAGTCGTGGTACATCACCGTATTATGGATGTCGACATGCATGCGCCCGGCCAGGTGCACCTGCCGGCCGCGATAGATGATCTGGTTATAGGCGAAGTAACTGCGCTCGCGCCGGTAACTGATCTTCCCGCCCGGGTCGCGGTTCAACGACAGCGGACAGTTATGCTCCCCCGACATTTTCAGCAGCAAAGGCAGCAGCCACGTATCGCCGCGCGAAGTCAGGATGAGATCAGGGTCGTATTGTTTCAATAAATGCTCGAGCGACCCCAGCGCGGACGGGTCGCCGTTGACGTCCATGGAAATATTCACTTTGGGCGTGCGGATCAGGATCTGTTTGGGCTCGGCATGCATGGGGTCCGTGTCCGGTTCGATGGACATGATGCGCAGGGGCGCCGGTTCGGGGTCGAGCTCCCACCGCGAATCCAGCACCTCCAGTTCCTGTATCCAGCCCTCTTCGTCTGCCAGGATGGCACAGCGCGCTAGCGGGAACGTCCCATACCTCGCCGCATGCCGCAGCGTAATGTGCAGGTCCACGTCGTAAAACGTGAGGTCCGGGAACGCTTCGACTGCTTTTTGATACAGCGCAGGCAGGGCCGCGGCCTGCTGCAGGCGGGCCGCCAGCACCACCGTCGCACCATCGAACAGGTCGTGCCGTTCGGTGCGCGAAAGCTCCACCCGTACCGGCTGGGCTTGCAGGAATTGCCACAACGCCCGCAGGCGAGGAGAAGGGCCGGCCGCGTAAAAGGTCACCGGGAAATCCTGCCGCAAACACAGGCGCCGCCCGTCATCGGATAACAGCCAGAGCATCAGGCCGTGTTCGGGATGCGCGTACAGATCAAGCAGCCAGCCTATCCAGCGTTTCATCGCTCGCGCCCTCCAAAGCTTTTACCCATTCCATTTCAGCCCTCTAAAAATCCACACATATGTACATATATGTTCCCCGAAAATTGAAGTATTGGGCGGGCATACGCCCGCCCAATACTTCAATTTTCGGAATTCCCCCTCCCCCTTCCAGGGGGAGGGCCGGGGTGGGGGTTGTTGACAAACGAGACACCTTGCGAGAAGATGCAAGTAAGCACTCTCATGTTTCCGCCTCCAGCCTCCGGCGCAGGTTCTCGATCTCCCCGCGCAGGCGCATCACATCGTGAGGCAGGTCGCGCAGCTGCTTCACCTCCTTATGCTCTTCGATCAACATCGAGAGCAGAAAGGTTTCGAACGGCAGCAGGTGCCCGGAATAACCCGAGGCGGCGCGGTGCTTATAGGCCGCCGTGAACAGGTCGTCGAAGATGATCTGGTCTTCCCGGCGCAGGGCGCGGCGGTACTTGGTGAGGTTGACCTCTTCGCGGTGCAGGATGTCGGTGATGGTCTCGTTGACGTTGCCCATCAGAACAATCCCAGTTGCTCTGGCTCGGGGGCATGCACCTGATAGGTGAGTACCTGCGAAGCGGCGGATTGAAAGCGCTCGAACAACGGGCGCGAGTCCGACCCGGCCGGCGGCGGCTGTACGAACACCGCCAGGCCGCCCCCGCTGCTCAGCCGTTTAAGATGGAGGAGTGAATTCTCCATGAGGAACCAGCGCATGCGCAATTGGACGTTCTCATCGTAGAAGCTGGCGAGCATATCCAAAACCAGGACAGGCGTCCCGTGGACGGGGGTGCGCTGCAGCAGCTTCACCACCTCGTAACAGATGAAGGCGCGCTGGCTCTGGATGCGGTCCGTGATCTCGGCCCGACCGCGCGCCGCGCGCGCCACCACCGCCGGGTTATAGCGCCGGTTGCAGTCGAGCACCAGCAGCGGGCCGCGCTCGGCCAGGTAGGCGCAGGCAGCCAGCAGTTGCTCATAATGCCGGTGAGGCCAGATGTGCAGGTTCCAATGACCGGCGCGCATATCAAGCAGTTCATTCATTTTTACAGGATAGCTGCATCCGGAGGAATAAAAAACCCCCATCCGGAGATACACGAACGGGGGTAGCAAGCGTGGATGTTAATGGAGCGATTCGTCTATGGGTGGGGTTTCTCCCAGGCTTCGAAGCCCATGTTGGCAAAGAGCACGCGCAGCTCGGCCTTGCTCCTGAGTCCCAGCTTGTGCAGCGCGGTCTCCAGATAGGATTTAACGGTTTCCGGTGAGATGCCCATGCGCGCCGCCATCTGGCGGTTGGTGAGTCCCAGGCAGGTGAGGGCGGTCACATCTCGTTCGCGCAGCGATAGGGAATACCACAGCCGCAGGAGCTCATCCTTTCTTCGGTATTGATACATGCCGGCGGCTAACACGTTCGCAGTGATTTCTTCCTGTGTACGGTTCTCCTGGATGGCAATGTTGTTCAACTCGATATGGAAAGGATCATCCAAGTTATATGTTCGTTTTCTTTCTGGCTGCGAACGTTTCACAGTCGGCGGAAGCGTTCCCCGAGGGGCATATGGATGGGATTCTATTAGAACACAAGGTTTTTGGTAAGAGGGGGGCATTCGATACAAACAGAGGGATTTGTTGTTACGGGATGCAGACCAAAAAAGATG
>Ga0182027_10005697_pt1 | contig 18843 bp, 16 predicted proteins | sample 712E1DmetaG_FD_121300 | JGI IMG/M metagenome (GOLD analysis project Ga0182027, IMG submission 121300) | Permafrost microbial communities from Stordalen Mire, Sweden - 712E1D metaG (Illumina Assembly) | ecosystem: Environmental > Terrestrial > Soil > Wetlands > Permafrost | place: Sweden...
ATTGGTAAAGAAGTGCGCGTGCTCGTCATCGCAAAATCGCCGAAAGATGAAGAAGCGAGGGCAGCCGGCGCCGACCATGTCGGATACAAAGACTATTTAGAAAAAATTCAGCAAGGTTGGGCAGATGTCGATGTGATTATTGCCTCCCCTGATGTCATGGGTGATCTTGGAAAGCTTGGAAAAATTCTCGGTCCCCGTGGTTTAATGCCGAATCCCAAAAGCGGTACCGTTACAGTTGACGTTGCGAAGGCGGTAAAAGAAGTAAAAGCTGGCAAGATTGAATTCCGTGTTGAGAAGGCGGGCATTGTTCACGCCACCATCGGAAAAGCAAACTTTGAAAAAGAAAAATTAGTTGAGAACATCAATTCGTTTCTCAATACCATTATGCGCTTAAAACCCGCAACAGCAAAAGGAACATATGTCAAAAGCATCGCCATTTCCACAACGATGGGACCGGGTGTGCATATTGACCGTGCTGAAGCCGGAGCGCATATATAAAAGAAATTACGCACTCACGTTTGCTTATAACGTTGAATGCCTCCACACAACGGAGGGCTTCTCATTCAACAATAGGAACTAACGTAAAGGAAAACCATGAAACGCAGTGAAAAAGAGGCGATTATCGCCGAAGTTGCTGAAAAGGCTGCGCGTGCTGTAGCAATGTACTTTGCGGATTTTTCCAAACTGACAGTGGCAGAAGAAACAGAACTGCGCCGTGAGTTTCGGAAGTCAAGTGTAGAGTACAATGTTGTGAAAAATACTCTCGCACGCAAAGCTCTTGAGCAGTTGAGCGGTTATGATCGTGTGTTTGATAAACTTGTTGGGCCTACAGGTATCGCGTATTCATTCGACGATCCGTCGGCACCGGCAAAAATTATCAAGAAATTTTCCGAAAAAACAGGAAAGTTGAAACTCAAAATTGCCGTTGTTGAAAAGCAAGTCTATGATGCCGCAAAGCTGGATCAACTTGCAAGCATGCCAACGCGCAAGGAAGTAATTGCTTCCATTCTCGGAAGCTTGAATGCCCCTGCTTCAGGTATCGTTGGTGTCATTAACGCGGTTGCACGCGACCTCGTTTCTGTCATAGACGCCATTGAGAAGAAGAAGGCAGCTTAAATAAAATTTGAAAACAATTATTAAAGGAGAATTATAATGTCAGTCGTTGATGAAATCGTAGAAAAAATTGAAAAGCTTACACTCCTCGAAGCTACTGAATTGAAGAAAGCACTCGAAGAGAAGTTTGGTGTTACCGCGGCTGCCCCAATGATGATGGGCGCGGTATCAGCAGCAGCTGCGCCGGCAGCAGTTGTAGAAGAGAAAACAGAGTTCAATGTCGAATTGAAGAGCGCCGGTGCTCAGAAGATTAATGTTATTAAGGTTGTACGTGCGGCAACCGGTCTCGGTTTAAAAGAAGCCAAAGACCTCGTTGATGGTGCACCGAAGACAGTAAAAGAAAGTCTTTCCAAAGACGATGCTGAAAAGCTGAAAAAAGAACTCGAAGAAGCTGGTGCTACGGTCGAGTTGAAGTAAATTATGATGCAAATCCTTCCCGCTTGCCATCAAATATTTTTTTAGGTGGCAAGCAGGTACGAACTATACAAACGAAAATTTTGTTAAGAACGTGGAGGATTCATAGGTCACTAAGCCGATAGTTCTCTCGAGGAATCGGGTTGAAGAACTCTCGGCTTATGCTGTATATAGAATAGCGCTCGGCAATCAAGTCGTAAACGTTTTAATAAAACTTTTTTATTCAACCGGAATGGTTGAATTCGCAAAACTTAATATCATCAAGGAGTGGTTACGTTGAAAAACCAATCCAACGGTTCCAAAGATCGCGTCTCGTTTGCACGCATCCCATCAGTCATCGAAACACCTGATTTACTGAACGTACAGATCGATTCGTTCAATAATTTTCTCCAAGCCGATACTCCTCCTCATCGGAGAAAGAAACTTGGCTTGCAGCAAGTGTTTGAAATGAATTTTCCGATCACTGATGCACGCGAGAATTTTCTTCTCGAGTTCTCAGAATACTACGTCGAGAAACCGAAGTATTCCGTCGTCGAATGTCAGGAACGAGGTCTCACATTCGCTGTTCCGTTAAAAGCGAAACTGCGCCTGTCCGCGAAGAAAGAAGGCGGAAAAGAATTTGTCGATACGATTGAACAGGAAGTCTATCTGGGCAATCTCCCCGCAATGACGCATCGCGGCACGTTCATCATTAACGGTGCTGAGCGCGTTGTTGTGAGTCAGTTGCATCGTTCGCCCGGTGTGTTCTTTGGCGAATCGGTTCACCCTAACGGTACAATGATGTATTCGGCGCGCATAATTCCATTTCGCGGTTCATGGGTGGAATTTGCCACTGACATTAATAATGTCATGTATGCATACATCGATAGAAAAAAGAAATTTCCGGTGACGACATTGCTTCGTGCGCTGGGGTATTCTTCGGACGACGATATCCTCGATTTGTTCGGACTTGTGGAAGAAATAGAAATTGCAAAGGCTGATCTAAAAGAATATATCGATAGAAAAGTATGCAGTGATGTCTTTGATAAAAAAACGGGCGAAGTCTTCATTAACAAAGATACAAAGCTCACCGAAGAGCATATCAAACAAATTAAAAAAACCAGCTTGAAAAAGCTGCGCCTCCTCAAGACCGATGATGCGGCTTCAAGCTCTGTCATCGCGAACACTATTCTCAAAGATGCTGCGCGATCATCTGAGGATGCCTTAGAAGCAATTTATACGCAATTACGTTCGGGTGAAGCTCCCGACCTTGACACGGCAAAAAATTTGATTGACAGGTTGTTCTTCAATCCGAAACGATACGATTTGGGTGATGTCGGCCGGCATCGGATGAATATAAAACTCAACTTGAGTATTCCCGAAGATGTTACGACTCTGACAAAAGATGATATCATTGCAATAGTAAAATATCTCATTGATCTTCAGCAGGGCAAGCGTGCGGTTGACGACATTGATCACTTAGGAAATCGTCGCGTCCGAACGGTTGGCGAACAGCTCGCTCAGCAATTTAACATCGGATTGTCCCGGATGACTCGTACCATTCGTGAGCGGATGAATCTGCGCGATGCAGAAACAATCACGCCGCAGGATTTGGTTAATGCCCGAACAATTACAAGTGTGATCAATGCATTTTTTGGAACGAACCAGCTTTCGCAATTTCTTGATCAAACAAATCCGCTGGCGGAAATGACACACAAGCGCCGTGTTTCTGCACTCGGACCAGGTGGTCTGACACGCGAGCGTGCTGGCTTTGAGGTCCGAGACGTACACTATACTCACTATGGCCGGCTTTGTCCAATTGAGACACCGGAAGGTCCTAACATCGGTTTAATTTCCTCGCTCTGCATTCACGCACGCATTAATGATTTCGGTTTTATCGAAACACCGTATCGCAAAGTGAAGAATGGCAAAGTGATCGAAGAGATTGAATTCCTAACCGCCGAACGCGAAGATACAGTGACGATAGCGCAAGCGAATGCAGTTCTCGATGATCGCGGACGCTTCACGGAAGAAAAGGTTAAAGCAAGATATCAGAGCGATTATCCGGTCACTGAACCAGAAAAGATTCAGTACATGGATGTTGCGCCGAATCAAATCGTCAGCGCAGCAGCAGCGCTGATTCCCTTCCTTGAGCATGACGACGCAAATCGTGCATTGATGGGATCAAACATGCAGCGTCAGGCAGTCCCCTTATTACAACCGGAAGCTCCAGTGGTAGGAACGGGGTTGGAAGAAACCATTGCTCGCGATTCGCGAACAATTATAGTCGCGGAACGCAATGGCGTTGTTGAGTCAGTGGATGGCGACAGTATTGTTGTGTTATACGATATCGACGAAAATAGCAACGAAGCAATCATCAGCTTTGATGACAAGCGGCGTGTTGAATATAAGTTAACAAAGTTCCTTCGAACGAACCAAGATACGTGTATAAACCAGAAACCAGTGGTGAAGGAAGGTCAACGCTTTAAGAGGAACGATGTTTTAGTTGACGGCTGTGCAACAGATGGTGGAGAATTAGCACTGGGCAGAAATATTCTTGTCGCGTTTATGCCATGGCGTGGATACAACTTTGAAGACGCAATTATCGTCAGCGAACGTATTGTGTCCGAAGATATCTTCACGTCTGTGCACATTGAAGAATTTGAACTTCAAGTGCGGGATACCAAGAGGGGCGAAGAAGAACTCACGCGCGAAATTCCGAACGTGAGTGAAGAAGCAACAAAAGATCTCGACGAGAATGGAGTTATCCGAGTCGGTGCAGAAGTAAACGAAGGCGATATTCTCATCGGCAAGATTACACCCAAAGGTGAAACCGATCCGACACCGGAAGAAAAACTCCTGAAGGCGATCTTCGGAGAGAAGGCCGGCGATGTGAAAGATGCCTCACTCAAAGCACCTCCGGGGATGAAAGGTATTGTCATCTCGACGAAACTTTTCAGCCGGAAGAAGAAAGATACGGAGAGTAAGAAAGAAGACAAGAAAAAGCTAGAATCGCTTGAACGATCGCGCCGTAAAGAAATGAAAGATTTGGATGAGAAACTTGGGTTTAAATTAGACCAGGTACTCGAAGGTGAAAAGTCGATCGGTATTCGAACAACCGATGGAGAAATTGCCATTCGCGCTGGCGTTGTTTTTAAAGACGACACATTCCAGAAAATGGAGAATCTTGACAAACTCGATTTTAATCAAGAGTGGATTGACGATAAGCGCAAGCATAATGTCGTTGTCCGTATTTTTGAAAACTTCCACCAGAAAATGAGCGAGATCCAAGAACTCTATCGCCATGAGAAAAATAAGATTCAACTTGGCGATGAATTAGCACCTGGAATTGTTCAGCTGGCAAAAGTATATGTCGCCAAAAAAAGGAAACTTCAGGTAGGCGACAAGATGGCGGGACGTCACGGAAACAAAGGTGTCGTTTCCATTATTGTACCTATGGAAGATATGCCTTTCCTTCCCGATGGCCATCCGGTTGATATTGTCCTTAACCCGTTAGGCGTGCCTTCACGTATGAATTTGGGGCAATTGTTTGAAGTAGCGCTTGGCTGGGCTGGAATTAAACTCGGAAACCAATTTGCATCACCAATCTTTGATGGTGCAAAATGGGAAGAAGTACAAGAATGGCTGGAGAAAGCCGGGCTCAGTAAAACTTCGAAATCGGTGCTAATCAATGGGCGCAATGGTGAACCATTTGACCAGGAAATTACAGTTGGATATATGTACATGATGAAATTGTCGCATATGGTCGATGATAAAATTCACGCTCGTTCCATTGGACCATACTCATTAATTACGCAACAGCCGTTAGGCGGTAAAGCGCAGTTCGGCGGTCAGCGTTTTGGAGAAATGGAAGTGTGGGCGCTCGAAGGCTATGGCGCGGCGAGCATTTTGCAGGAAATCCTCACCGTGAAGTCAGATGACGTACTCGGGCGTGCGAAAGTATATGAATCCATCGTGAAAGGTGAAAACCTTCCAGAACCAAATATCCCTGAATCGTTCAATGTACTCGTTCGCGAATTGCAAGGATTGGGTCTGGAAGTGAAGATCGAGTGATCGTGATGTGTGCTGCTCAAATGCAGTCATCACTCATCCATTAATGAACACAGTTTGATTGACGGAGGCGATATGCCTTATACAGATTTAACAGCAAAGAAAACATTTTCAAAAATTACGATTAGCCTTGCCTCGCCGGATATGATCTTGAGCCGCTCGCATGGTGAAGTGACGAAACCGGAGACGATCAATTATCGTTCGTTCCGTCCTGAGAAGGATGGACTGTTTTGCGAAAAGATTTTTGGTCCGGTTCGCGATTGGGAATGCCATTGCGGAAAGTATAAACGCATTCGCTACAAAGGCATCACGTGCGATCGCTGCGGTGTTGAAGTGACGCAGAAGAGTGTTCGCCGCGAACGACATGGACATATTTCGCTGGCCGTACCGGTTGTGCATATTTGGTATTTCCGATCTGTTCCAAGCAAGATCGGTACCATTCTTGGAATCGCTGGCAAAGAGCTGGAAAAAATTATTTACTATGAATCCTATGTCGTCGTCAGTCCAGGTACTACCGGGTTGCAGAAACTGGACTTGATTTCTGAGGATCAATATATTGAAATTCTTTCTTCACTGCCTGAGGAGAATCAGGACTTGGATGACGATAATCCGAAAAAGTTTATAGCGAAAATGGGCGGCGATGCAATTAAGGATCTTCTCAGGCGGGTAAACGTGGATACTCTTGCGGCAGAATTGCGCGCTCAACTTGCAATGGAAACATCCATGCAAAAGAAACAGGATGCGTTGAAGCGTTTGCGTGTCGTCGAATCGTTCCGTAATCCGGAAAGCGGTGCGTCGAATAAGCCGGAGTGGATGATTCTCGACGTTATTCCAGTTATTCCACCTGAGCTGCGGCCTTTAGTTCCATTAGAAGGCGGCAGATTTGCAACATCGGATTTGAACGATCTCTATCGCCGTGTTATTATCCGCAACAATCGCTTGAAACGGCTCATCGAAATTAAAGCTCCAGAAGTTATTTTGCGCAATGAAAAACGTATGCTTCAGGAATCGGTTGATTCGCTTTTCGATAACTCTCGCCGCGTCAATGCAGTGCGTTCTGATAATAATCGCGCGCTTAAATCACTTTCCGATATGCTCAAGGGAAAGCAGGGACGTTTCCGTCAGAATTTACTTGGCAAGCGTGTGGATTATTCCGGTCGTTCAGTTATTGTCGTAGGCCCAGAGTTAAGTTTGCATCAATGCGGACTCCCAAAGGATATGGCTGTCGAGCTATTCAAACCGCACATCATCCGAAAACTCATTGAACGCGGTTTGGTGAAGACAGTAAAAAGTGCAAAGAAAATGGTGGACAAGAAAGGTCCGGAAGTGTGGGACATCTTGGAGAATATCATCGATGGACATCCGGTCATGTTAAACCGTGCACCAACGCTGCACAGACTTGGTATTCAAGCATTTCAGCCGGTGCTGGTAGAAGGGAAAGCAATTCGTATTCATCCCATGGTGTGCACAGCGTTCAATGCGGACTTTGACGGCGATCAAATGGCAGTGCATGTACCATTATCATATGAAGCCCAGCTCGAAGCGCGTATGTTGATGCTTTCGAGTCATAATATTCTTTCGCCGGCAAGCGGTGCACCAATTGTCACACCAACACAAGATCAAGTTTTAGGCTGCTACTATCTGACAAAATCCAAAACAAGTGATCTTGGAGAAGGGAAAGTATTTTCATCGCCACAGGAAGTCATTATTGCATATGATCAGGAAAGGCTTGGATTACATGCAAGGATTAAAGTGCGCATGAATTCTGAGTTGGTAGAGACTACAACAGGGCGCATTATATTCAATCAAATTGTTCCAAAGGAAATTCCGTTTGTAAATGAATTGTTGAATAAAAAACGCCTTGTGCAGATTATCTCGACGGTGTTTCGCCGGTGCGGTAACCTCGTGACAGCAAACTTCCTTGATCAATTGAAGACATTAGGATTTACGTATGCAACAAAAGGTGGACTCTCCGTCTCCATCGGCGATGTTGTTATTCCACAAGAGAAAATTGATCTCGTTAAAAAAGCACAAAAGGATGTGGAAAATGTGGAATCGCAGTACTTCCGCGGCTTCATTACCAATGGCGAACGCTATAATAAAGTGATTGATATTTGGACTCGCGTGACGAGCAGAATTGCTGATCGTTTGTTTGAGGCATTGCAGCATGATCGAAAAGGATTTAACTCTCTTTATATGATGGTCGATTCAGGTGCGCGCGGTTCGAAAGAACAGGTTCGCCAGCTTGCCGGTATGCGCGGATTGATGGCTAAGCCGCAAAAAAGTATGTGGGGTGCGACAGGAGAATTAATCGAGAATCCGATCATTGCGAACTTCCGCGAAGGACTTTCTATTTTGGAGTACTTCATCTCGACGCATGGCGCTCGCAAAGGTCTTGCTGATACTGCATTGAAAACAGCCGATGCAGGTTATTTAACACGTCGACTGATTGACGTTGCACAAGATGCCATCATTGGTGAAATTGATTGCGGCACAATCAAAGGCGTTTCAACCGGAGCATTGAAAGAAGCGGAAGATATTAAGGAACCGTTGGCAGAGCGCATTCTTGGCCGCGTCTCACTCCAGGATATTGTTGATCCGATTTCAAAAGACGTCATTGTGCGCGGCGGTGAGCTTATCGATGAAGAAAAATCACAGCAAATTACTGAAACATCTATTGAAACAGTTATCATTCGCTCTGTGCTCACGTGCGATTCGCGTCGCGGAGTGTGTGCAAAATGTTACGGCCGCGATCTTACTACAGGAAATCTTGTTGAGCCGGGAATGGCGGTTGGTGTTATTGCTGCACAATCAATTGGCGAACCTGGTACACAGTTGACATTGCGTACATTCCATACAGGCGGCACGGCAAGTCTTATTGCTGCTCAGTCGCAAATCATTTCGAAGTTTGACGGACATGTGAAATACGATGGAATTAAATTCATCGAGTTTACGAAGGAAGATGCGAACCGTTTAATGGTATCCGGCAGAAGCGGAGTGATCAACGTGTTGGACAATGACAATCGTATGCTCACAAAATACGATGTGCCATATGGTGCGACATTGTTGTTGCAAGATGGCGCAAAAGTTACGAAAGGCGAACTCGTTTATGAATGGGATCCGTACAATGCAGTAATTGTGTCGGAACATGGCGGCACGGTAGAGTATATCGATATGAAAGAGAACATGACATATCGTGAAGAGCCAGATGAGCAGACAGGACACATTCAAAAAGTTGTCATCGACAGCCGTGAAAAAAGTCTCATCCCTGGAATTGCGATTGTTAATAAAAAGGGACACAAAGTTTCATCCTATCCGATTCCGACACGAGCACATTTAAATGTTGACGATGGTGAGGTAATTCAAGCCGGAGCTATTTTAGTAAAAATTCCTCGTGATATCGGTAAGACACGCGATATCACCGGAGGATTGCCGCGTGTTACAGAGCTTTTTGAAGCGCGTCATCCCAACGATCCGGCTGTTGTCGGTGAAATTGATGGAACGATATCTATTGGTCAACCCAAGCGTGGTTCGAGAGAGGTGTTTATCGAAAGTCTCGATGGTAAAGATAAACGTACATATCTTGTTCCGTTGGGCAAGCATCTTTTAGTTCAAGATGGCGATCTCATACGCGCAGGCGAGCGCTTATCTGCCGGTTCTATTGATCCGCATGATATTTTACGTATTAAGGGAACGACTGCCGTACAGGAATACCTTGTGAACGAAATTCAGGAAGTCTATCGTATGCAAGGCGTGAAAATCAACGATAAGCATATCGAAGTAATCGTGCGACAAATGATGCAGAAAGTTCGGATCGCGGATCAGGGTGATACGAAATATCTTGAAGGTGATCATATCGACAAGAATTTATTAAACGACGAAAATGAAAATCTTACAGATAAAGTTATTGTTGTGAACAAAGGCGATGCAAAGGTCAAGAACGGGCAATCAGTTGTGAAAAGAACCTTACGTGAGATAAATGCCGACCTCAAGAAAAAGTCGAAGAAGGGTGCTGAATTCCGAGATGCATTGCAAGCGACGTCGGATCCAATTCTTCTCGGCATTACTCAAGCTTCTCTCACGACGGAAAGCTGGATCTCTGCTGCATCATTCCAGGAAACTACAAAGGTATTAACGGATGCGGCTATTGAGGGAAAAATGGATTATCTCCTCGGTCTGAAAGAAAATGTTATTATGGGACATCTAATTCCTGCGGGAACAGGGCAGAAGAAGTTCAAAGACATTGTTGTGTCTGCACCAGAACCTGTTGTTTCGGATGGTGTCGAGGAAATTTTAGAAGAGATCAATGTATCAGAAGTCGAAACAAAGAAAATCAAGCGGAAAGTGAAAGTAGTCGAATAGTTTTTCAATATTAAACATTTTTTGCATTGACTTCTAAAATAAAAAACACTATATTAAACAGCTTTTAATTAACGTTTAATTTAGGAAAATTTGGAGAGTTACAATTGCCAACAGTTAATCAGCTTATTAAAGATAGTCGAGAGAGGGTGTTATGGAAAAGCAAATCACCTGCTCTCGGTGGCAACCCTCAAAAAAGAGGTGTGTGTACGCGTGTGTATACAACCACTCCGAAGAAACCTAATTCAGCTTTGCGTAAAGTTGCTCGTGTGCGTTTAACAAATGGCATTGAAGTAACGGCGTATATTCCTGGTGAAGGGCATAATCTTCAAGAGCATTCAATTGTTCTGATTCGTGGTGGAAGAGTGAAAGACCTACCGGGAGTGCGTTACCACATTATTCGTGGTACTCTGGATACACAAGGTGTGCAGGATCGGAAACAAGGACGTTCAAAATACGGAGCTAAAAAACCTAAGCAGTAATGAATAATCGATGAGAAAAAAAAGAGCCATACGCAGGCGTGTAACGCCAGATCCAAAGTTCGGTGAAGAACTTATTTCCCGTTTCGTCAACAGTGTATTAAAGGACGGGAAAAAGAATATAGCCCGTAATATTGTATATAAAGCGCTCGATCAAATTGCGCTCAAAACAGAAAAGAATCCATTAGATGTATTTAAAAAGGCGGTAGACAACGCGTCTCCGCTGATTGAAGTGAGAGCACGAAGAGTTGGTGGTGCGACCTATCAGGTTCCTACAGAAGTTCGTCTTGAGCGACGAACCGCTCTTGCAATTCGTTGGCTGATTTCTTATGCCCAAGATCGCTCAGATAAATCAATGTCGCAAAAGCTCGCAGCAGAATTGCTCGCTGCGTCTACAGGTGAAGGTGGTGCGGTGAAGAAAAAAGATGATGTGCACCGTATGGCCGAAGCCAATAAAGCTTTCGCACATTTTAGATGGTAATTTTTTAATAGCTGTAATTAATCCACCCAGGCTTGAATATTTAAGTCTGTGGGTTGGAGTGTGTAATAATTTATGCCTCGTGAATATTCATTAGAAAAAACTAGAAATATCGGCATCATGGCACATATTGATGCCGGTAAGACGACTACGACTGAACGTATTTTGTTCTATACAGGTAAATTGCATCGTATTGGTGAAGTACATGATGGTGCTGCAACGATGGACTGGATGGAGCAGGAGAAGGAACGCGGTATCACGATTACAAGCGCAGCGACAACGTGTTTTTGGCGCGACCATCAAATTAATATTATCGATACGCCGGGTCACGTTGATTTTACAATTGAAGTCGAGCGCTCACTTCGCGTGCTTGATGGCGCTGTTGCTTTATTCTGTTCTGTTGGCGGTGTAGAGCCGCAATCTGAAACAGTCTGGCGGCAAGCTGATAAATATGGAGTACCTCGAATAGCGTTTGTAAATAAAATGGATAGAGCTGGTGCAGATTTTCTCGCTGTAGTAGATATGATGAAATCGCGCCTTAAAGCAAATGCCGTCCCTGTTCAATTACCTGTTGGTGAAGGTGATATGTTTGCGGGTATCATCGACTTAATTACGATGAAAGCCCGAATGTATCATGAAGAAACGCAGGGAGCCACCTGGGATGAAATTGATATTCCAACAAAACTGAGACCCAAGGCAAATGAATATCGAATAAAGATGCTTGAAGCGGTTGCTGATGAAGACGATACATTGCTCGAAAAATATCTGAACGGGAAAGAAATTTCCCCGGCGGAAATCCTTCAAGTTTTACGGCGTTCTACATTAAAAGGTGGAATTATTCCAGTTCTCTGCGGCTCTTCTTTTAAAAATAAAGGCGTGCAGGATCTGATGGATGCTGTCGTTGATTTTTTACCGTCGCCGAGAGATATTAACAATGGAGAAATTCATGGACACCATCCTCACAAACATGATGATGTTGTCCGGAAGGTAAGCGATGATGGGGCGTTCACGGCATTAGCATTTAAAATTATGAGTGACCCTTTTGTCGGCAGATTGACCTATTTCCGAGTTTATTCTGGAACACTTTCTGCTGGATCGTATGTCCATAATATTATTACAGATCGAAAAGAACGCATTGCCCGTATTCTTCGAATGCATGCTAATCATCGTGAAGAAGTGCAAGAAGCATACGCAGGTGATATCGTAGCTGCAATAGGATTGAAGAATACTCGCACGGGTGATACACTTTCAACCGAAGATGATCCTATTATTCTTGAGCGGATGGAATTCCCTGATCCTGTTATAGACGTTGCTATTGAGCCGAAAACAAAGGTTGATTTAGAAAAAATGGGTGAGGCAATGCAGCGTCTCGCCGAAGAAGATCCTACATTCCGCATTTCTACTAATGAAGAAACAGGGCAGACGATTATCAGTGGTATGGGAGAATTACATCTCGAAATTATTATAGATCGAATGCGTCGAGAGTTCAAAGTAGAAGCAAATGTTGGAAAGCCGCAGGTCGCCTATAAAGAAACGATTACAAAGAAAGTAACAGCGGAAGGTAAGTTCATTCGTCAATCGGGCGGTCGCGGCCAGTTTGGACATGTCTGGATCGATGTTGAGCCAAATCAAAAAGGCATGGGTTTTGAGTTTGAAAACGATATCGTCGGCGGAGCTGTTCCAAAAGAATATATTAAACCGACCGAACAGGGTATCATTGAAGCAATGCGCAATGGAGTGCTTGCAGGATATCCGATGGAAGATATTAAAGTACGATTGTTTGATGGATCGTTCCATGCGGTTGATTCGTCGGAAATGGCATTTAAGATTGCAGGTTCCATGGCGTTTCAAGCTGGAGCAAAAAAGGCTGGACCGGTGTTGCTTGAACCAGTGATGGCGGTTGAGGTTGTAACTCCAGAAGAATATCTTGGCGATGTCATGGGTGATCTTAGTTCCCGCCGCGGCAAGATCGAAGGAATGACTCCACGAAAAGATGCGCAGGTTATTAAAGCGCATGTACCGCTATCAGAAATGTTTGGTTATGCGACTCAACTTCGTTCAATGACACAAGGCAGGTCGCTCTATACAATGCAGTTCTCACATTATGAGCCAGTGCCAAAGAATATTGCGGAAGAAATTGTGGAAAAAGTTCGCGGAAAAAGTAACGCAGCCGCGTAAAGTTTTTATTATAAAATCAGCACATTTATCTAATTAAAGGAGATCAACACATGGCAAAGGAAAAATTTGACCGTAGCAAGCCGCACGTGAACGTCGGCACGATCGGCCACGTTGACCACGGAAAGACCACTCTGACGGCTGCCATCACTATGGTGCTTGCCAAGAAAGGTCTCTCCGCGATTCGAACATTTGATTCAATTGACAATGCTCCAGAAGAAAAAGCACGCGGTATAACAATTAATACGGCGCACGTTGAATATTCCACAGAGAAGCGCCATTATGCGCACGTGGACTGTCCGGGTCACGCTGACTATATTAAAAATATGATCACGGGTGCAGCACAAATGGATGGCGCTATATTGGTTGTCGCTGCAACAGATGGTCCTATGCCGCAGACGCGGGAACATATTTTGCTTGCTCACCAAGTGAATGTACCGAAAATGGTAGTGTTCATGAATAAGGTAGATGCAGTCGACGATCCGGAACTCTTGGATCTTGTCGAGCTTGAAGTTCGTGACTTATTAAAGAAGAACGATTTCCCCGGTGATGAAATTCCTATCATCCGCGGCTCTGCTTTGAAAGCGATGGAAGCTGCTCTTCGGCCCGATGTAAAATCTGATGATCCTGCATTCAAGTGTATTATGGAATTGATGGATGCAGTCGATAATTACATTACGATGCCGAAACGAGATGCAGACCGTCCGTTCTTGATGCCGATCGAAGACGTGTTTTCTATTACTGGACGCGGTACGGTTGGAACAGGCCGTGTTGAGCGTGGTAGGGCAAAGGTTGGCGATGATGTAGAAGTCGTTGGTCTCGGTATGCATAAAAAGACAGTTATTACCGGTGCTGAAATGTTCCGCAAGGAACTAGACGAAGTGGTTGCAGGTGATAATGCAGGTTTGTTAATGCGCGGTATTGAAAAAGACGAACTAGAGCGCGGCATGGTCGTTGCGAAACCGGGATCCATTACACCGCACACGAAATTCACTGCACAAATCTACGTTCTCAAGAAAGAAGAAGGCGGACGTCACACACCGTTCTTGACGGGATATCGACCGCAATTCTATTTTCGAACAACAGATGTTACTGGTGTTGCAGAATTGCCGGCTGGAGTAGAGATGGTTATGCCTGGTGACAACCTTGACGCCATTAATATTGAGTTAATTTCTCCTATCGCGATGGAAGAAGGACAACGATTCGCGGTACGCGAAGGCGGACGTACAGTTGGTGCTGGTGTTATCACAAAGATCATTAAGTAAATTATCGTTTATTCCACTCTCGAGGTAACTCGAGAGCGGAGAGTAGTCTAAGGAGTTTTCCTTGGCTGGACAAAAGATTAGAATAAAACTGAAATCATTCGATCACAATTTGATCGACAAGTCTGCAGAGAAAATTATTAAAACGGTGAAATCGACGGGTGCTATTGTATCTGGCCCGATTCCGCTGCCGACGAAACGCAGTGTTTACACCGTCAATCGTTCTCCGCATGTTGATAAAAAATCTCGAGAACAGTTTGAGACGCGATCGCACAAAAGATTGATTGATATTCTTAATTCGACAAGCCGTACTGTCGATTCGCTGATGAAGTTAGAACTTCCAGCAGGAGTCGATGTCGAGATAAAAGTATAGTTTTTTCAAAATGTGTTTGAATGAATTGAATGTACAGTGAGAGCATGGTCGTTTTGTAAAAGCTCTTCCATTGGATTATAGAGACACAGGCTCATGCGCTAGGGCGCAAAGGAGTAGAAACAGTGAGCGGCATCTTAGGAAAAAAAATTGGAATGACAAGTCTCTTCGATGAGAATGGTGAAGCAGTTCCTTGCACCGTTATCGAAGCGGGTCCGTGCTACGTCACCCAGGTCAGGACACAAGCGAAAGATGGTTATGATGCAGTACAGCTTGGTTTTGATGAAAAGAAAGACCGTCTTGTCAACAAACAATTAAAGGGACATTTTGCAAAAGCAGCAACAAAAGCACTGCGTTTGATGCGTGAATTCAGAGGAGTGAATGGAACTCCAATGAAAACAGGCGACGAAGTGAAGGTTGATATGTTTGCACCCGGCGATATTGTTGACGTAAGTGGAAAATCAAAGGGTCGCGGATTTCAAGGTGTTGTGAAACGTCATCATTTCGGCGGTGTCGGTATGACAACACACGGCGCATCGGATCGTGTACGCGCTCCAGGATCAATCGGCGGAAGTTCGTATCCGTCCCGTGTTTTCAAAGGCATGCGTATGGGCGGGCGAATGGGATTTGAACGCGTCACAATAAAGAATCTCAAAGTTGTCAAGGTAATACCGGAATCCAATATTCTCATTATTCGCGGGTCAGTTCCTGGTGCGATAAATGGATACTTGGAAATAGAAAAAAAGCATAATTAAGGGTTTCCTCGTAAGGAAAAAGTACCATGCAGGTTGATGTCTATAAAATAGATGGCACGCTCAGTGGCGAGAAGGTCGAGTTGGACGCGAATATTTTTGAGATCGCACCTAATGATCACGCTATCTATCAAGCGGTGCGCAGCATTCAGGCAAATCAGCGTCAGGGCACGCACAAAGTAAAAACGCGTAGCGAAGTCAGCGGCGGCGGCCGGAAACCATTTAAACAGAAGAAGACAGGCCGCGCACGCGCTGGAACAACCCGTTCACCATTGTGGATCGGCGGCGGCTCAATATTTGGACCAACTCCGCATGATTATGTGGTCAAGCTTCCTGCAAAGGTTCGCAAGCTTGCGCGTAAGTCTGCCCTCAGCTATAAAGCAAAAGATGGCGCTGTCAAAATAGTGGAAGACTTTCAGTTTGATGAAGTAAAAACGAAAAAAATGTCGGCGGTACTGAAAGCTCTCTTAATCGATAAACAAAAAACATTATTACTGACGAAGGCAACAGATGGAACGTTGTTAAAATCAGGGCGCAATATTCCGAAGCTGCAAGTACGTGAAGCAGATAAAGCATCGACATTTGAAATTCTAAAAAATCAGGTGCTGCTCATTCAAAAGAGCGCCGTTGATGTTTTGCAAAAATCTTTGAAAAATTAGGACAACAGGCAATGGTAGGTATTCTCGTTCGGCCAATTATCACAGAAAAAATGACAGAGCTCGGGGACAAGCGGCAGTATGCATTTGAGGTCCCAACAACTGTGAACAAGATTGAAGTTGGCAAAGCAGTCGAAAAAAAATTCAATGTCAAGGTGACCAGCGTGCGCACAGTGATTGTCAAAGGTAAACGGAAAAATCAGATGACAAAGCGCGGTCGATTTGAGGGGCACACAAAGACATGGAAGAAAGCGATTGTGACACTGAAAGAGGGCGATAAGATCGATTACTTCGGTAATGTTTGATTGTGAAGGTATAAAAAACTATGGCAATTAGAAAATTACGACCGATGACTCCTGCGACGAGATTTTATTCAATCTCGACGTTTGAAGAAATAACGAAGAAAGAGCCGGAAAAAGCTCTCGTTGAATCAAATAAAAAATCGGGCGGAAGAAATAATCTTGGACGTATCACTTCGCGTCATCGCGGCGGTGGGCATAAACGACAGTACCGAATTATTGATTTCAAACGCAATAAGCATGGAATTGTAGGAACCATTGCCGCAATTGAGTACGATCCGAATCGTGCAGCACGAATTGCGTTAATTCATTATCCTGATGGTGAAAAAAGGTACATCATTGCAGCGATTGGAATGAAGATTGGTGCAAAAATTGTATCTGGTCCACAAGCTGAAATTGAAAATGGCAATGCAATGCCGTTGAAAAATATTCCGGCAGGAACATTTGTACATAATGTTGAATTTGCTCCTGGCAAAGGTGGTCAATTAGGCCGCAGTGCCGGTAATTCTCTGCAGGTAATGGCGAAAGAAGATGAATGGGTATCGCTCAAACTTCCTTCGGGGGAAATAAGAAAATTTCGTGCAGACTGCTATGCAACTATCGGATTAGTTGGTAATGCAGACCATGAAAATATCAGTCTCGGCAAAGCTGGAAGATCTCGCTGGCTCGGTATCCGTCCGCAGTCACGTGGGATGGCGATGAACCCTGTCGATCACCCGATGGGTGGTGGCGAGGGCCGCTCAAAGAGCGGTGGTGGATATCAACATCCTGAATCGCCATGGGGCAAGTATGCCAAGGGATTGAAAACGCGTAAGCGAAAAAATCAGTCAAACAAATATATTGTTAAACGTCGTAAGTAATAGGTAAGTACCTATGAGCCGTTCGATTAAAAAAGGTCCGTTTGTCGACCTCAAGTTGCAAGACAAAATAGAAGTGCTCAACAAATCCAACCAGAAGCGTGTTGTAAAGACCTGGTCGCGTTCGAGCACAATTATTCCCGAATTTGTCGGGCATACCTTTGCGGTGCACAACGGAAACAAATTTATTCCGGTGTACATTCACGAAGCGATGGTCGGGCACAAGCTCGGAGAGTTTGCACCAACTCGCGTTTTCCGCGGGCATCCTGGCGTGAAGAGCGAAAAGTCAACATCACCAGCGTAAGAACTGTCTGTTAAGAGTGAACCATGGAAGCGAAAGCAATAAATAGATATATCGGAACCTCACCACGCAAAATGCGGCTGGTGATTGATCTGATTCGCGGTAAAGGAGTCGAAGAGGCATTGAGCATTCTTCACTTTACAACGAAAGCCGCTGCGAAAACAGCAGAGCAAGTTCTTCGTTCAGCGATCTCCAATGTGCAGAATAAAGAAGAGAGCGGACGTGTGGACACAGCAACCTTGTTTGTCAAGGAAGCGTTTGTCAATGGCGGGGCAATGGCGAAGCGGGTGCTGCCTGCGCCGATGGGACGAGCATTCCGTATCCGTAAACGTTCAAATCATATTACTATAGTAGTAGCGCAGCGCGAACAAGCGAAGGCGATAGTTCCAAAAGCCAAAGCTTCAACCGGTGCAAAGAAAACCGATGTAAAGAAGTCAGAACCAGCAGCAACAAAAGAAGTAACCGAAAGTTAATCGGAGGATCTCTTGGGTCAAAAAACACATCCAGTTGGATTTCGTCTCGGAATCGTTCGTGCTTGGGATGCAAATTGGTACGACGATAAAAGTTTTGCTAACAAATTACAGGAAGATGCACTTGTGCGGAATTATGTCCGCAACCGATTAAAGAAAGCTGGAATTGCTCGGGTTCAAATAGATAGAACTCCAAAGCGCGCAGTGGTCACCATTCACACATCACGGCCTGGTATTGTCATCGGGAAAAGCGGAAAAGAAATTGCGCAGCTGGAAGAAGAATTGAAGAAAGTAACTTCAAAAGAAATTAAAATTCTTATTCATGAAATCAAACGTCCGGAATTGGATGCCTTCCTTGTAGCAGAGGCAATTGCCGGTCAACTCGAAGGTCGAATTTCGTTCCGGCGAGCAATGAAACAATCGATTACTGCTGCAATGCGCATGGGCGCTGAAGGAATAAAAGTGATGTGTGCTGGACGTCTCGGCGGCGCCGAAATTGCACGCACAGAACATTATAAAGATGGACGGATTCCTTTACAGACGCTTCGGGCAGACATCGATTATGCGGGCGCAACCGCGCATACCATTTACGGAGCCATTGGCGTAAAAGTTTGGATCTGTAAGGGTGAAATTATCGGACCGCGGCAATAAGGAGTGTTGATCTATGTTGATGCCAAAAAGAGTGAAGTATAGAAAAGCCCAGCGTGGACGCATGAAGGGTAAAGCGACGCGCGGCGCAACGATTGCTTTTGGAGATTTTGGATTAAAGGCAATGGAGCCGGGGTGGGTGACGCAGAGACAAATTGAA
>Ga0182027_10005700_pt1 | contig 18839 bp, 18 predicted proteins | sample 712E1DmetaG_FD_121300 | JGI IMG/M metagenome (GOLD analysis project Ga0182027, IMG submission 121300) | Permafrost microbial communities from Stordalen Mire, Sweden - 712E1D metaG (Illumina Assembly) | ecosystem: Environmental > Terrestrial > Soil > Wetlands > Permafrost | place: Sweden...
ATGAAATGGGCTATAAAGTAGAGGATAAGAGCTAATTAGCTTGCGGTTCTAAGGCCATCTCCGATAAATTGTCTTCTTTTTGCGATTGCTAGTAAAATTTCTCTTGGGGATTTGCGTAGCTGTTCTTGAGGTTCTGAAGGCGAATTCACCGAGCCGCCTCGCTTAATTGAGGGAAGATTAAGCTTCACGATATTCATTATAGGTTTAGCGTAAACCAATCTATATAGGCTTGTCAAGGACTAAATGTTGACAAAAGTATGCACTTTATGAGCATAATATGTAGGGAGATAAAATGGCAAAAAAGAAAATAGTAAAAAAGAAAAAAGTTTCTACTAAGGCAAAAACAAAAGTCGATAAGGGTATTAACATTGAATTTCATTCGTGGACGTTTTTCGCTTTTCTCCTATTTGTGTTGTTGGCTGCAATGATGCTACTTATGCAGCAACAGGGAATGCACTTCCTCAGAATGTTCTAGTAAAGCGTTGACAAAATCCTCAAATAACGTCAGACTAAATATAATGGATTTTTCAAAACTCGGTTACACAAAACCACTTTATATTCTTCCGTTTGACCATCGGGCCACCTTTGCTAAAAAAATGTTCGATTTACCATCAGAAAAAGAGCTAAGCGAAGAGCAAATTCATTTAATTAGGGAGTTTAAAATGCTGATTTATAAAGGTTTTAAAGATGCAGTGGAAAAACAGATTCCAGCGGATTATGCGGCTATTCTTTGTGACGAGGAGTACGGAGATGCGGTTTTGGCAGATGCTCAACTTAATCGGTTTATTGTTATGCTTACACTTGAAAAAAGCGGCGAGACGGAATTTAAGTTTGCATTTGAAAATTTTGAAGAACATATAGAAAAATATCATCCGACTTTTGCCAAAGTTTTAATCAGATACAATCCGGCTGATGATGAGAATCTAAAAAACCGACAAAAACAAAACTTAAAAAAAGTTAGCGATTTTTGTTATAACAGCGATTATAAATTCTTATTAGAGTTATTAGTAATTCCAACGGAGGATCAGCTAAAAGAAGTTAACGGCAGCAAGGAAAAATACGATAGCGAAATGAGGACCGGTCTAACAATAGAGGTTATAAAAGATTTGCAAAATTTTGGTGTTGAGCCGGATATTTGGAAACTTGAAGGTTTTGAAACAGTAGCGGATTATCAGAATGTTGTTAAGGCAATAAAAATAGGCGGGCGGGAAGATGTGAATTTGGTAGTTTTGGGAAGGGGAGCGGGAGAGGAAAAAGTCGACGAATGGCTGGAAACTGGTACAAAAGCAGAATGGTTAGAAGTTGGCCCGAAAGTTGAAGGAGTAACAGGTTTTGCAGTTGGAAGAACAATTTTCTGGGGCGCCTTAGAAAAGTTTTACAAAGGGGAAATTGGTAAGGCTGAGGTTATTCAAACTGTCAGCGAAAATTTTCAAAAATTCTACAAAGTTTTTGCCTCACTTAGCTAATATTTTTTTAACAGCTTTTTCGATTGCCGCATCATCGAGGTTATATTTTTTAATTAGCTCTAGAGGCTTACCGGATTCTCCAAAGGTGTCTTTAAGCCCCACGAATTCTATCGGCATGGGGCTATTTTGTGCCAAAACTTCGGCAATCATGGATCCTAATCCGCCTGCGACTTGATGGTCCTCAACGGTTACAACTTTTCCGGACCTCTTCGCAAGTTCCGTAATAGTCTGTTCATCTGCGGGTTTAATCGCGGAAACGTTAGCAACTAAAACTTGAATATTTTGTTGTTCAAGATTTTTCGCCGCCAAAAGGGCATAGTAGAGAAGATAACCGGTTGCAAAAATAGTTGCCTGCGGGTTATCGGAAGTCCAAAAAGTTTCGATTTTATTTCTATCAAATGGCGTTTGCTCTGTAGTAATTATTGGAGTTTTTTCTCTAGTAAATCTTAAGTAGACCGGTCCGTTGATTTTGGCGGCTTCCAAAGTCATTTTTTTAGCTTCAATTACGTCGCATGGAGAAAAAACCGTCATTCCCGGTAAAACCCGCATTAAGGCAATATCTTCTAAGGATTGATGCGTCGCGCCGTCAGGACCGGTTAAAAGTCCGCTGTGGTGTCCGGCGATTTTAACGTTTGACTGATTGTAGGCAACGGTTGTTCTAATTGTTTCCCAGTTTTTGCCGGGAGAAAAAACAGCGTAGGAAGATGTAAAAGCGATTTTTCCGCTAGTTCCAAGACCTGCGGCAATCGCAACCAAATTTTGTTCGGCAACGCCTACTTCAAAAAATCTTTCCGGAAATTGTTTGGCAAATCCCTCAACCTTAGTTGATTCAGAAAGATCAGCGGTTAAAACGACGACATTGGGATTTGTTTCGCCAAGTTCAACTAAAGCCTCACCAAAGCCGTCCCTAGTGGCTTTCTTTTCAACCATTTCTTCAAATAGGTTTTTATTTAAGTTTAAATTAGGATTTAACATAAGTTATTCCTGTTCAATTCTTCCCTGCAAAGTTCTTAATTCTTCCAGGGCTTTTTTTGCCTCATCTGCGTTGGGTGCTTTGCCATGCCAAACAAAATCTTTTTCCATAAAAGATACTCCCATACCGGGAATAGTATTGGCAATAATTACAGTTGGTTTTTCGGAAACGCTTTTAGCAAGATTTACGGCATTAATAAATTCGCGTATATTATTGCCGTCAATTTCCAAAACGTTCCAGTTAAACGCCTCGTATTTTGCTTTAAAGGGTTCAAGTGGCATAACATTTTCGGTGAGACCGTCAATTTGAATGTTATTCCTATCGATAACTTGAGTTAAATTACTAAGTTTATTTTTTCCGGCAAACATAGCTGCCTCCCAAGTATTTCCTTCTTCGTGTTCGCCGTCGGAGGTAAGCGCATATACTTGATAATTTTTTTTATCTAATTTTCCTGCCAAGGCAATTCCAATTGCCTGTGATAGCCCCTCTCCCAATGGTCCGGAAGTGGTTTCAAGTCCCGGTAGAGAAGTTCGATGTGGATGGCCCTGGAGCCTTGTCCCTAATTTGCGTAAAGTTTTAAGCTCCTCAACCGGGAAATATCCAACCATTGCCATAGTGGCATATCTAATTGGGCAAATGTGTCCGTTGGAAAGAATTAGTCTATCTCTGTCCGGCCAAGCGGGATTTGTGGGATCATGTCGAAGTAGGTGGAAGTAAAATGCTGAAAAAATATCTGCCATTCCCAAAGATCCCGCTGCGTGTCCGCTGCCTGCCTCCAAAAGCATTTCGATTACTAGTTGTCTGGCTTTATTAGCTTTTAATTCAAGGTATTTTATTTTCTCCTCAGAAGTTTCAATACTCACATTAATAGCATGAATTATCTTAGGAAAAAAAACAAGTGTGGTTTATCTTCCGGTTTTGCGTACAGTTCTGGTTGAGGGGAAACTATCTCTTATCATTGAAATATATTTGCCGAGTCGGTCTATTAGTTCCGGATTATAATATTTTGATTTTTCGTTTTGTGTGTGTTGTTTTGTAAGAGTATCTAATTTTTTTCTTCCTTTTCCTGCTGCTACATCAAACCATGCATCATAGTAGAGCTTAAGCACCTGGTGATTGTAAACGTTATGAATAAGATCGGCGGCTTCAAAATTATTCCTCGTAGATAGATCAATCATTCCGCTGACCGTTTCCCATGACGATAGGGTTGTAACAGGTTGAGTTCTTCGTTCTTCAGCTTTTCTATTTCTTTCTGCTATGTGCCAGCCCCGAGAACCTGTATAGATTGGTCCGCCTTCCCATTTTGGTTGTCCTAGGACATAATGGTCAGTTGATGAAGGATGAGTTCTTTCTGTTGACATAATTTCGAGGCAGTTGAAGGGATAATATCAAAAAGCTTATATAAATGCAAATACGCAATAAGCATCTGGCGAGATTGATGATTTTGTGAGAGAATAACTAAACATGTCTGTATATTACAATCCACGAAGAAAAGGAAATCTATACGACGCTGCTTCTTCTTTTCCGTTTAGGCTAAGCCGTTCAAAGATAGATCTTTTTATAAATTGTCCGCGCTGCTTCTATTTGGATAGAAAATTAGGGGTTGCGCAGCCGCCAGGATTTCCATTTTCTTTAAATTCCGCAGTAGATAAGCTCTTGAAAAAAGAGTTCGATATTTTACGAGAAAAGAAAGAAGCGCATCCTTTAATGAAAAAATTCGGAGTTGACGCGATTCCATTCAAACACGAAAAATTAAACGAATGGCGCGATCCATTTAAAGGAATAACTTATGCCTTTAAGCCGACTAATTTTGTAATTACCGGCGGAGTTGATGATCTTTGGATAAGTCCTAAGGGAGAATTAATTATCGTAGATTATAAAGCGACTTCAAAAGAAGAAGAGGTAAGTTTAGATGCAGAGTGGCAAATCGGCTACAAAAGGCAAATGGAAATTTATCAATGGTTATTCCGTAAAAACGATTTTACAGTTTCAAAAACAGGTTACTTTGTTTACTGTAATGGTAAAACAGATGGAGAAAAGTTTGATGCAAAACTGGAATTTGACATAAAAATAATTCCTTATGTTGGCGATGATTCCTGGATTGAAAAAACAATTTTGGACACTTATGAATGTTTAAATTCCAATAGTATTCCGCAGTCATCTCCGACTTGCGATTATTGCAGTTACCGTAAGGCCGCCGCAGAAGTTCAAAGATAACCCTTTTATTTATTGACAAACAAAAAATCTTCCACTATAGTTATCCAAGCTTTATGAGTTTTGAACCTCAAAAGATCAATGGTAAATTTAAGGGAAAAGACATAATTTCCCTGGATCAGTTTTCCCCCAAAGACATCGATATTATCTTCAAGTTAGCGAAAAAAATGAAATTGATTGCTGCTAACGGCAAGCCATCGAAAGTTCTAAATGGTAAAATTATTACTCTTATTTTCTATGAGCCATCAAGTCGAACTTTTGGTTCGTTCGGTGCGTCCGTTAAGCAATTAGGTGGGCAAACAGTTGATATTTTAAATCCTCAAGTTTTTTCATCTGTCTCAAAGGGAGAAACATTGGAGGATACCATACGGGTTTTCGAAGCCTATTCGGATGCAATTGTAATAAGGCATCCAATTGCAGGAACGGCCAAAATCGCAGCAGAGGCAGCTAAATTTGTACCGATTCTTAATGCGGGGGATGGAATAGGTGAGCATCCGACGCAAACTCTTTTAGATCTTTGCACAATTAATGAAAAACATGGAAGATTAAACAAGCTTACGGGCGTTATGGCGGGAGATTTATTAAACGGAAGAACTGTTCATTCGCTGCTCAAAGGATTGTCGCTTTACAAAAATAACACGATCTACCTTTTATCGCCAAAAGAACTAAAACTTTCAAAAAAAGATTTTCAAAATTTTAGTTCACGCGGTGTAAAATTAATTGAAATTTCAAAACAGGAGGAGTTGCCAAAAGATGCAGATTTTTGGTATTGGACTCGCGTTCAAAAAGAACGATTTGCGTCTTTGGCAGTTTACGAAAAACTAAAACACAAATTTATTGTAACGCAGGATTTAATTAACCAAAAGGCAGGTAAGAATACAATCATCATGCATCCACTACCAAGAGTAGGGGAAATTGATCCGGCGATAGACAACGATCCAAGAGCTGTTTATCTGTCATCTCAAGTTAGAAATGGTATGTATATTCGCATGGCTCTTTTATCGCTTGTCATAAACGGTAACTAATTTTTCTCAGAAACTTTTCAGCTTCTTTAGTAAGAATAGATTCATAATGAAAAAATATTTACAGATCACAGTAGTTTTAGGGATATTTGCAGGATTGGTTGTATTAAGACAAATAAAAGGCAATGATCAGCCGATTGTGGTTGGTAACCAAAATAGTAATCCGGTTCCGTCGCAATCTAACAGTGCTTCATCTTTGCCACAAGCGTCGGCTGGGCCAACTAATCCGGTTTCAGCAAGTTCTGTTGCGCCACAAGCACCGACAGCAACGCCCACCCCTAAACAACAAGGACAATATAAAGACGGTTCATATACCGGAAATGTTCAAGATGCTTTTTATGGAAATATTCAAGTTCAGGCCGTAATCAGTGGAGGTAAAATAACTGACGTTATTTTCCTGCAGGCTCCAAATGATAACCGAACATCGCAATATATAAATAGCCAAGCGGATCCAATGTTAAAACAGGAGGCCATTCAAGCGCAAAGCGCACAAGTCGATGGTGTTTCTGGTGCATCCGCTTCCAGTCAGGCTTTTCAAGCATCCTTAGCAAACGCATTGGCGCAAGCCCGATAGGGTCCTGGGATTGAAAAGCGAAGGGCCAAATAAGGGAATAAATTAAACATGAAAAAACAAGCAGTAGTAATGGGAATGCCGGCAATAGTTAATGTAGTCGATATTGGAGTAACTTCGGAGGACATTAGCGAAGTATTTTCATATTTTCATTACATTGACAAAAAATTTAGCACCTATAAAAAGGAAAGCGAAATTTCGCAAATAAATAGGGGAGAGATAAAAGAATGGGATTATAGCGATGATATGAAAAAAATTCTTAAGCTTTCTGAGGAAACAAAAAAAGAAACAAACGGCTTTTTTGATATTGATTACAATGGAATCATAGACCCTTCGGGCTTAGTAAAAGGCTATGCGGTTTTTCAGGGAGCAGAGATTTTAAGAAGAAAGAATTTTAAAAATTATTACGTAGAAATTGCAGGAGATATTCAAATTCAGGGAAAAAACGAAAAGCGGGAGAATTGGAAAATAGGAATTCAAAATCCATTTGATCTAGATGAGATTATTAAAGTAGTAAAACTTTCGAATAAGGGAATTGCTACGTCGGGAAATTATATTCGGGGAACTCATATTTATAACCCAAAAGAAAAAGGATTTGCAGAGGAGATAGCGGGAATTACGGTAATAGGCCCAAATGTTTATGAAGCCGATCGTTTTGCAACTGCAGCGTTTGCGATGGGAGAAAAGGGAATAGATTTCTTGGAACATTTAAAAGGATTTGAAGGTTATATGGTCAAGAAAAATAAGAAAGCAATTCTAACAAGTGGGTTTGAAGATTATTTAGCTTAATGAAATACATAGACTCAATACTTAATAAAATTACAATGTACAAATTGACCTTGTATTATTTAATTTTTTTAATTGGCGTAGCAACAACGCTTAGTTTTTTCGGAGTTCTTAATTATAATCCGTTAGATATTTTGATTGACTCATTTTTAGCAGTAATCGTTTGTTACGTCGCAAATTATATTTTTGCAAAAATAACAAAGGCAGTAACTAACAGCGAATCCGTATACATAACGGCTTTAATTTTAGTTTTAATAATTCCGGTAAAGTATCCTGTTAATATTGCTTTTTTTATTGGCGCATCCGTTTTGGCAATGGCTGCTAAATATCTTTTGACAGTTGAGAAAAGACATTTATTTAATCCGGCAGCGGTTTCTGTTGCTGCAATTTCGCTTCTTTCTCCCGAACATGCCGCAACGTGGTGGATTGGCACACCGGTAATGCTCCCATTTGTATTAGTTGGCGGATTACTTTTGATCAGAAAAATTAAAAGAGAAGATATGGTCTTTAGTTTTTTAATTGTTTATCTTTTAATTATTGCAGCGGGAGCATTTTTCACAACCGGTTCAATAGTATCAATATTAAGCAGGTGGCAATTAACAATACTTCACTCGGCACTATTCTTCTTCATGTTTGTGATGTTAACGGAACCTCTAACTTCTCCGGCTACCAAAAAACTGCGCGGGCTTTATGCCTATGTTGTAGCTTTTTTATACGCGACGCCAACCCTTAATATTTTGGGAATTTCATTTACGCCGGAAATCGCTTTGGTTTTAGGAAATACCTTCTCGTATTTTATAAATCCGAATTATAGATTGGCACTTTCACTTAAATATAAACAACAACTATCTGTTGATACTTATGAATTCGCCTTCGATAAACAAAAAGACTTTAAATTTATCCCCGGACAATATATGGAATGGACACTTCCTCATGGAAAAGTAGATAGTAGAGGTAATAGGCGGTACTTCAGTATTTCTTCATCTCCTACGGAAAGCAATTTAACGATGACGATTAAATTTTATAATCCGCCTAGCTCTTACAAAAAAGAATTATTAGATTTACAAAATGGGAAACAAATAATTGCAACCCAAGTGGCGGGGGATTTTGTTTTACCTAAAAATTTGAAACAACCACTTGTTTTTATTGCCGGAGGAGTGGGGATCGCACCGTTTCGCAGTATGGTCCAGTATATTATTGACAAGAATTTATCGGTAGATATTATTCTTATTTATACGAATAGAACAGTTAGCGACATCCTTTATTCAACTATTTTTGAAAGAGCAAGAAATAACGGAGTTAGAACAATCTACAATTTAACTGATTTAGAAAAACTTCCTGAAGGTTGGCAGGGAACATCGGGTCGTATTACGCCTCAAATGATTTCCGAAAAAATTCCGGATTTTGCAAAAAGAATTTATTATATTTCGGGACCTCAACTGATGGTGCAGAATTTTGAAAGTACACTAAAATCTGCAGGTGTTAATAGCGCTCAGGTTAAAACCGACTTTTTTCCAGGCTATAGTGAAAGATAAATTTTTACAGCAGCATCTTTTTTAGCTTCTGGCGTAGCTATAACTGCATCAAACCAACTTTTCATACGTTCTTCAGGAACAATTGAGGGAAAGATTCCTTGTCCTGGCAAAGTATCTCCTGAGTTTCCAGTTAAAATATGGTCATTGCAATAAATAACTTTTAGCGCATCGTCTTCTATTGTTACACCCGAAACAATTTTTAATAAAGGATGATCTAAGCTTATCCCTCTTGTATCAACATGATCGGCAAGTTTCATGGATGTCATCTTAAAACCGTTTTTTGTCAACGTGGCAAGCCATTGTTTTAAAAATTCTAAATAAGAGGAGTTGTTTCTAAAGATGCTGTCCTGAAAAACTATTCTTTTAGGTTTTTGATCTAAAGCAAAAGCTATTTCTTCTTCGGGGAAAATCTCTTCAAAACGTTTTCTAAATCTATCTTTTCTTCGAGATCTAAGTTGTCCTAACGGACCGGCATAAACCATTGATTCTCCCTGAGCATCAGGCGATATGCAGTCAAATGTCGCAGTCCATCTGGGTTCAAAAGGCAGGGTTAATAATGCGAAATTAATTGTTGATGGAGATGGATTTTCTAAAAGAATTACTCCATTGTCCGCCTCTTGCGTAAAGGAAAGAGATGTCTCTTTGTTTCTTGGCGAGAATGGGTTAATTGAATTTGTCATACAATTTTATGAATCTTACATGAGCATCTAATCGTTGTCAAATTTGTTATAATTAAAAACAATGAAAGTAACACCCATTAAAACAGAAAAAATAATTCCTGGCAAAAATCTTTTCGAGTTGTTGGATAGCAGTTTGCCAAAACTAAAAGAAAAAGATGTGATTGTTGTTACGTCAAAAATAGTGGCGATTTGTCAGGGAAGAGTTGTGAAGAATGACGGCAAAATAACAAAGCAGCAACTAATGATAGGAGAGGCGGATTATTATTTACCAGAAGAATATGTAAATTACGGAATATATATGACAATTAAAAATAACATGGTAGTTGCAAGCGCGGGTATCGATGAGTCAAATGGCGGTGGATATTTTATTTTATGGCCGGAAAATATTCAAAAAATTACAAACGAGATTTGGAAATACTTAAGAAAAAAACATAATGTTAAAAAGCTTGGAGTTGTGATTTCCGATAGCAAAATAATTCCGATGCGAAAGGGGACTAGTGGGGTAGGGCTTTCATGGTGTGGGTTTGAACCTCTAAGAAATTATATTGGAACGCCGGATATTTTCGGACATGACTTAAGAGTTACGAAAGCGAGTGTTGTTGATGGAGTGGCTGCTTCTGCGGTTTTGAATATGGGCGAAGGAAAAGAGCAGACGCCAATTGCAGTCTTATCTGAAATTTCTAATATTAATTTCGTAGAAAGAATTCCAAGCGAGGAGGAAATAAATGAAATGTCAATTGAGCCGGATTACGATGTTTATGGGAAAATATTCTCTTCGGTAAAATGGATTAAGGGTGGAAAAAGTTAGTGCCAGAATTTGCGTTCTCCGGTCATTACCATTACTATTCCTGCCTTATCAGCGGCCTCTATTGAAAGTTTATCATTAATTGATCCGCCTTGTTGAATAATTGCGGCTATTCCATTTTTTGCTGCCAATTTTACCGAATCATCAAATGGAAAAAAACTATCGCTGGCAAGGATTGCACTTCGGGCAAAGCCCTCGGCTTGCTCCAAGGCAATTTTTGTTGACCTAACGCGAGAAGTTTGTCCGCAGCCAATTCCTCTTGTCATGGGTAAATTTTTATCGACAACAATTATTGTGTTTGATTTGATTCTGGCGATAAATTTCCAAGCAATTTTCATTTGTTCTAATTGTTTTGTTGTGGGTTTTTTCTTAGTAACTACTTTCCATTTCTTAAAACTCAAGTCCTTGGTATCATCCCAATCTTGAATTACAAATCCTCCGTCAAAAAACTTCAAATTATTTTTGTTTGATCTTTTGTTAGGAATTTTACCGAAAGTATAAATGCCAGTGCTTTTTCTAATTGTAGTAACAAAATTCCTGGCATCATTGGTAACAGAAGGTGCAGCGACGATATCAATTAGAACTCCATTTTCTTCTTTAAATCCCGCAAAAGTTTTGGCGGTAGCAAGGTCAAGGGGTTTATTCAAAACAATAACTCCTCCAAATGCCGATTCAGGATCTGCGGCAACGGCACGAAGTAGCGCTTCAGACGTTGATTTTCCTAAAGCAACTCCAGATGGACTATTATGTTTAATTACAACCGCCGCCGGTTCTTTAAACATCCTGATTGATTCAAGACCGGAGGCAATATCAGTAAAATTGATGTAAGAAAGATCTCTGCCCGTAAGTCGTTTTAAATTAAGAAGAGGGGAGTTGGTATTTGGCTCAAAATAAACAACTGCTTTTTGATGTGGATTTTCTCCATAGCGAAGATTAATTAATTTTCTTCCCGGAATTGCCAACTCTTGTGGAAATTGCTCATCGCCTAAATATTTTCCGATTTGTGAATCATAAAACGAGAGATGATTAAATGCTTTTGCAGCTAATGCTTTTCTTAAATTTAAATCGTTAGGATTTTTGCCTAAAACTTCTACTACTTTTACATAATCATTTGGATCAACTACGACATAAACACTATTGAAATTTTTCGCAGCGGCTCTAACCATTGTTGGTCCGCCGACATCTATGCTTTCGATTGCATTTGCTAATTTAACTTTGGAATCCTTAATTGTTTGCTCAAACGGATAAAGGTTGCAAACAACAATATCCACTCTCTTAATATTTAATTTTTTTGCTTCCGCAACATGCTTAGGGTTTGTTCGATCAAATAAAATTCCACTTTCAATTTGAAAGCTAATTGTTTTCATTCTTCCGTCAAAACTTTCAGGGTTACCGGTAATATTTTGAATTGGAACTACATTAATGTCTGCATCAGCTAAGACCTTCGCAGTTCCGCCTGTTGAAACGATTTTAAAACCAATTGCAGAAATTGCTTTTGCAAAATCTACAATTCCGGTTTTATCCCAAACGCTAAGTAGCGCAAATTTTTCATCATTTTTTTTGTTGGATAAGACTTTATTATTTTTGTGAGGCAGAGAAGACTTGTTGAATAATTTATTTTTTGCCATAAGGCTATCTCTTTATAATATAAGTCATAGTTAATGTCAAGAATAATTCTTGTATTTTTTTTAATTCTCAACTACAATGCGTTCATAACCAATGGCAGGAAAAAGTACGACCACTAAAAATAACGTACGCCATCCGCTAAAAATCGGTATTGTTGGCGGAGGGCAACTTGGAAAAATGTTAACCCTTGCTGCTAAGAAAATGGGCTTCTTTGTTGCAATTATCGATCCAACACCGGATAGTCCCGCTGGACAAATCGCAGATTACCAAATAATTGCTGATTATAAAGATAAAAATGCAATTAGGGAGTTGGGAAAGATGTCAGATGTTATTACTTTTGAAATTGAACTTGCCAACGATACGGTTCTAAATGATATTTTAAAAAGCGGAAAGAGCGTTCACCCAAATCCTAAGACATTGGGAATTATTCGTGATAAATTAAAACAAAAAGAATTTCTTCTTAAAAATAAAATTCCTACCGCAAAATTTAAAGAAGTTTCATCAGAAAAAAATATTATGGAAATTTCAAAAATATGGGGTTTTCCATTTTTACTTAAAGCCAGAACGGATGCTTATGATGGACGAGGCAATGCTTTAATTAAATCAAAAAATGATATAAAAAAGGGTTTGGAAAAACTAAAAGGAAGAGATCTTTACGTCGAAAAATTTGTTCCTTTTGTGAAAGAAATTGCCGTAGTAGTTGCGCAAAGTCCCAAAGGCGAAATTGCTATTTATCCGGTAGTTGAAACAATCCAAAAAGATAATATTTGCGATTTGGTTTTAGCTCCGGCTGCAATTTCCAAGAAAGCAACATTAAACGCCCAAGCTCTTGCTAAAAAAACAATGAAATATCTTAAGGGGGCAGGCGTTTTCGGTATTGAAATGTTTTTAGAAAAAGGCGATAATGTTCTGGTCAATGAGATTGCTCCACGCGTTCACAACAGCGGACATTTTACAATTGAAGCTTGTGTTACCTCGCAATTTGAACAACACATTAGAGCCATTACGAATTTACCGCTCGGAGAAACAACGATGAAAACAAAAGCGGCAGTTATGAAAAATATTTTAGGGACGAAATTGGGGGATGGTTTTCCAATAGGATTAGAAAAAGCTTTAAAAATACAAGGCGTTTCCGTTCATATCTATAATAAAAAACAGTCAAGACCTGCAAGAAAAATGGGACACATAACGGTAACAGGCAATTCAATAGAGGCATGTTTGCAAAAAGCTAATAGCGCAAGAAAACAACTTTCAATATGAGTAAATCAATTGTAGGAATAGTCATGGGATCTGATTCGGATTTAACGGTTATGCAGGACGCTGCTAAAGTTTTGGATGAGTTTAAAATTTCATACGAATTAACAATTGTTTCGGCTCATCGCACGCCGGATCGTTTATTCGAATATGCAGAGTTTGCAGCAAAAAGGGGATTAAAAGTGATTATTGCAGGAGCCGGCGGATCGGCGCATCTCCCGGGCATGATTGCTTCTATGACACCTCTTCCCGTAATCGGAGTTCCAATAAAAACAAAAACAATGGATGGGTTAGATTCACTTCTTTCGATTGTACAAATGCCACCTGGCATTCCGGTTGCTACAGTAGCTGTAAATGGCGCAAAAAATGCGGGCATTTTAGCATTAAGTATTCTTGGATCATCGGATAAAAAAATCTTAAATAAAATTTCAACTTTCAAAAAAAATCTTAATAAAGAAGTTTTAGAAAAAGCATCAAAATTAGAAAAAATAAAATACCAATCTTATTTGCAAAATGAAAGTACTAAAAACAGTTAATTTAAGAAAATTTGGGAAAAAATATTCCGGCAAAGTTCGTGATTATTATATAGTGGGCGATAAAAGAATCATTGTTACAACAGATAGAATTTCCGCATTTGATAGAGTGTTGGGACTGATTCCGTATAAGGGTCAGGTTTTAAATAAAATTTCCGAGTTTTGGTTTGATAAAACAAAAGACATTATTCAAAATCACGTGCTATCAGTTCCTCATGCAAATGTTATGGTAGTTAAGAATGCAAAATCTCTTCCGATAGAAATGGTCGTTAGGGGGTACATGACTGGCGTAACTAATACTTCGATTTGGGGATCGTATGAAAAAGGAGAAAGAGTAATTTATGGAATTAAATTTCCAAATGGCTTAAGTAAAAATCAGAAATTACCAAAACCAATTATTACACCAACTACTAAAGCAGAAGTCGGACATGATGAAAGACTTACAAGTAAAGAAATTATTAAAAAGAAAATAGTTGATCCAAAAATTTGGCGCCAGATGGAAAAAGCGGCGCTAGCATTGTTTGAAAGAGGAGCAAGAATCTGTGAGAAAGCAGGAATTATTTTGGTTGACACAAAATATGAATTTGGAATTTGCGATGGAAAGTTGATGCTAATTGATGAAATTCATACGCCTGACTCATCGAGATTTTGGATTAAAAGTACATATAAAGAAAGGCTTAAAAATGGATTGGAACCGGAAAATTTTGATAAAGAATTTATGAGAATTTGGTTTAAGAAAAAAGGATATACTGGTGATGGTAAGGCTCCTGTTATGCCGAAAAGCTTTGTAGATAAAATAAGTAAAAGATATATTGCAATTTACGGAAAAATTACGGGAAAGAAATTTGTTCCCGATAAAACAAAAGTACACGCTTAAAATAAAAATTATGCAAAACAAAAATATTAGGAAAGATAAAATGGTGGGAAAACAAGATGGAGAGCTAGGCGAAAAATGTGGAATTTTTGGCATCTATGGTAAAAAAATTGAAGCAGCAAGGCTAACATTTTTTGGACTATATGCGCTTCAGCATAGAGGACAAGAGAGTACAGGCATATCCTCATCTGACGGAAAAGAAATTAAAACACATAAGGCAATGGGACTTGTTACCCAAGTTTACAACGAGCATGACCTCGAAAAACTAAAAGGCTCAATGGCAATAGGGCACAATAGATATTCAACTTACGGTGGCTCATTTTTTGAACACACACAGCCGGTAACTGGCAGAAAAAACATAGTTGCTTTAGCGCATAATGGAAATCTCCCACAAACAAAAAAGTTAATCGACTTCCTTCATTCTAATGGGCTTAAAACAGAAACAGAAGGTTTAACCGATTCAAGATTAATGCACTTAGCTATTGAGCATCTTCTTGAAAAAGGTTTAAGTCTAGAAGATGCGATTAAAGAAGCTTTTCCACTTTTTACAGGTGCCTTTTCGCTGTTAGTTATGACTAAAGACAAAATGGCAGCAGTTAGGGACGCATTTGGAATTAGACCTCTATCAATTGGAGCACTTAATGGTGCAGGCTATATTTTTTCCTCTGAGACATGTGCGATTGATACAGTTGGCGGCAAGACTTTGAGGGAAATTCTGCCTGGAGAAATGGCAGTTGTAAGTAAAGGTAAATTGAAGTGTTATAAATTAGCAAAGCCTAATCAAAAACTTGATATTTTTGAGTTTGTTTATTTTAGTCGTCCTGACAGTATGATTTTGGGAAAAAGAGTGTATGAAGTTAGGAAAAATCTCGGAAGAGAATTGGCAAACGAGTATCCAATAGATGTGGACGTTATTATTCCTGTCCCTGATTCTTCGGTGCCGGCAGCAACGGGTTATTCGATTGGAACAAAAATTCCTTTAGAATTAGGACTTATTAAAAATAGATATGTTGGAAGAACCTTTATTATGCCGGATCCACGTCTACGGGAAAGAGGAGTAAAGATAAAATTGAACCCAATTCCGGAAGTAGTCAAAGGCAAAAGAGTTGCTTTAGTGGATGATTCAATTGTCCGTGGCAATACTACGAAAAAGTTAGTAGCGCTGGTTAAAAGCGCCGGGGCAAAAGAAGTCCATCTTCTAATTAGCTCTCCGCCCGTCAAATTTCCTGATTTTTATGGAATAGACACTCCAATACAAAAAAATTTAATTGGTGCAAACAAAACGGTTAAGCAAATAGAAAAATTTACCGGAGCGGATTCATTATATTATCTTTCCTATAGGGGCTTAGTTAAGGCGACAGGTCTACCTGAGGACGTATTCTGCACGTCTTGTTTTACGGGTAATTACCCAATTGATATTGGCGATAAAAAAACTAATATTCGATATTCAAAAGAAGAAAAGACCTTAGCGGTTCTAATTTCCGATGCCGGAACGGGGACAAACCTTCAGGCAATAATTGATGCAATTGAAAACAAAAAATTAAATGCAAAAATTGTTGCAGTAGTTAGCGATAAAGAAAGTGCATATGGGCTAGTAAGGGCAAGAAGGCATAAGATTCCAATTAAAATTTGTCCTAAAAAACAAGATTTAATAACATTACTCGATAAACTGGATCCAACTTTTATTTGTCTTGCAGGATGGAAGCAAATAATTTCTGACGAGGTTCTCAAGGCATTTCCGAACAGAATCTTAAATACTCATCCTGGACTTATTCCGGATGAAATTAACAAAACAGTAATTAATCCAGACGGTACAAAAGCAATTTGGAATAAAGGGAAAATGACCGATGTTGCAATCCAAAACTTCCTTTCGCTTCGTTCAACTTACGCCGGTTGTTCAAATCATTTTTTAAGCGACGAGTTTGATTTTGGAAAAGTCCTTGGCAGGTGTTTTGAAAAGATAAGAAAAGGGGATACTATTGATTCGCTTTATGAAAGATTAAAGAAAAAGGAAAATGCGTTGTACATAAAAGTTCTAAAAGAGCTTTGCAAAAATGGTAACAAATTTGATATAAAACCAATAACAATAATTTAATGAATATTTTAATTCTTGGCTCCGGAGGAAGGGAGCATGCTCTGGCCACTGCCTACGGCAAGAGTAAAAAAATAAATATAATAGTCGTTGCTCCAGGCAACGGTTTAATGGATTATAAAACAAAAAAAGTTAAGACAGCACCGTCTGTATTAGCAACTAATTTTGATGGAGCCTTGCGGCTTATCAAAAAATATGAAATTGATTTAGTAGATGTTGCGGCCGATGATCAGCTCGCAGAAGGCTTTGTTGATAAGCTTCAAGCATTAGGAATAAAAGCTTTTGGTCCAACTCAAAAAGAGGCAGAAATCGAATGGAACAAAGATTGGTCTAGGCATTTTATGGAAAAATATAAACTTCCTGTTCCAAGTTATCGTTCGTTTTCCGATATAAAGAAGGGAGCAGCTTATGTAAAAAATTTAAAAGAACAAGTTTTGTATATTAAGGCTTCAGGGTTAGCGCTTGGCAAGGGAGCAATTCGAGCCGAAAATAAGGATGAAGCAATTAAGGCAATTAATTCAATGAAAAGTTTTGGAAAAGCGGGTGAAACATTTTTGATTGAAGAATGCATGGTTGGTGAAGAATTTTCGCTTTTTGCTATTTGCGATGGAAAAAATTATCAAATTTTCGGAATGGCACAAGATCATAAAAATGTTTATAATCACGATTCGGGCCCAAACACCGGGGGAATGGGTTGTATCTCGAATCCTCAGATAGTTACTCCTAATATTATCAAAAAAGTCAAAAGGACAATTCTTGATCCGTTTATGAAGGGAATGAAAAAAGAAGGCAGGCCATATACGGGAATTTTATATCTAGGCGCAATGCTCACAAAAAACGGCGTTAAAATTGTGGAATTTAATGCGCGTTGGGGAGATCCGGAAGCAGAGGTATTAATTCCGGCGATAAAAACAGATTATCTAACAATTGTTGAAAATGCGCTTTCTCAAAAACTTAATCAGACGGAAATATCATGCGATAAAATTCATAGGATAAGTATTGCAGGATGTAGCTTGGGATATCCAATAGATTATGCAAGCGTTAAGGGGAAACAAGTTATTGGACTTGATAAGGCAATGGCTTTTCTAGGGGTTAATGTTTTTGGCGCAGGACTTGTTAGAAAAAATAATCAATTTTTAGCTCATGGCGGAAGAGTATTTCATCTGGTTGGAGAAGGGAAAACACTTTTGGAAGCTCGGGCTAAAGTATATGGAGCAATGTCTATAATTAGCATAGTCGGAGATAATTTGCATTACAGAACTGATATTGGATGGCGTGATTTAGAAAGGATAAAAAAATGATTCAAATCGTAAGAGTTTCTTCAATCAACGAGAAAGATGATCTTAAGGGAATAGGAATTTTAGCGCAGTTAAATAATACTGCAGTTACAAAGGTTAGGATAAACCGCTTATACAGGCTTGAGGGAATAACGAAAGCACAGGTGAAAATTTTAGCAGAAAAATTATTTTCGGAAGAAATTAATCAGGAATATTCTTTAGATAAGTCATTGGTAAAAGGTAAATTACAAACAGTTGAAATTGCTTATAAATTGGGAGTTATGAATCCCGAAGTTACGTCAATTGAAAAGGCGGCAAAGGATTTGGGAATCAAGTTAATAGCTGCGGATTCTTCAACAGAGTATCATTTTTTCGGAAAGGTTACCAACGAGCAGGCGAAGGAATTCGTCTCAAGATTAAATCTTTTTAATCAGATAGTTGAATATATGGTTGATGTAGAGCCAAAAACTTTATTGATTCCCGGGAAAGTAGGTCCAACTAATGTAATTCAATTGCGAAAAATGAACGATGAGGAGTTACTGGCATTATCAAAAGATAAATTATTTTTAAATCTTGAGGAAATGAAAGTAATTAAAAATTACTTTAAAAATATAAAAAGAGATCCAACGGATTGCGAATTGGAAACCCTAGCACAAACCTGGAGCGAGCACTGTGCTCATAAAACTTTTAAGGCAAAATTAATTGTCGATGGAAAAACCAAAGAACCTTTGATGAGCCGTTTAAAAAAAGAAGCATTGAAGCATGATAAAAATATCGTTTCAGCTTTTGTTGATAATTCCGGAGTGATGGAATTTTATGATGGTATGTCTATTTGCGGGAAAGTTGAAACGCATAATAGTCCCTGCGCAATCGAACCGTATGGGGGAGCGATGACAGGAAGCGGTGGAGTTTTTCGTGATGTTTTAGGGACAGGACAAGGAGCCAAAACAATTGCTTCAACCGATATTTTTTGTTTTGCCAATCCTAATTTATCAGACAGGGAATTGCCCGTAGGATGTCTTAGACCGGATTATCTTTTAAAAAGAGTAGTAACGGGGGTTAGAGATTATGGCAATAGAATGGGCATCCCGACTAATAATGGGTCTGTTCATTTCCACGATGATTTTAGGG
>Ga0182027_10005701_pt1 | contig 18838 bp, 17 predicted proteins | sample 712E1DmetaG_FD_121300 | JGI IMG/M metagenome (GOLD analysis project Ga0182027, IMG submission 121300) | Permafrost microbial communities from Stordalen Mire, Sweden - 712E1D metaG (Illumina Assembly) | ecosystem: Environmental > Terrestrial > Soil > Wetlands > Permafrost | place: Sweden...
ATCAGAACCAAGACTGCGGTTATGCTATACTTATTGTATCCAAATGGAGTTGCTTATGGTTACGCCTGCGATAGAAACGGTCATTAAAATGCTCGAAACCCTGCCCGAAGAAACCCAGTCCCAGGTAGTGGAGCGTTTGCGCGAGTGGCTGGCAGATTTCGAAGATGAAGCCGCATGGGACGAGTCTTTTGCCAAAACCCAAAAGACACTCCATGAGGCCGCGCGGCAGGCCCGCCGACAAATCGCCGAAGGCAGATCCGGGCCAATGGATTTTAACAAGTTATGAAATCGTGCACGCTGCCGTCATTTTGGGAGAAATACAGACGACTGGACAAGTCCATCCAAGAGCGAGCGCGTAAAGCCTTCAAATTGTGGATTGAGAATCCGTTCCACCCATCCTTACACTTCAAGTGTATCAACGCGGAAGAAAATATCTGGGCTGTCAGGATAAATTTAGGTTATCGCGTCCTGGGAGTTTTGGATGAAGACACTGTCACTTGGTTTTGGGTTGGAAGTCACGATGAGTATGAAAAATATTTTGGATAATGTAAGCCCAGCGATTTGAAGCCGGATGCGAGGCTGAATCAGCCGGGGCCGCTGTTTAAGAAGCTGGATGATAGCATTATCGAAGAAGAAAGAGCAAAATTAGGGAAATAAGTTTCAATAGAATATCGCGATAACAGCTGGTCCTTATTGATCTTCATCATTATAAGTAGTTAGCGAAACTGCCCGCCCATAAGTTATAATTTTCAAGATGGACACAAAATTTGGTTTGAAAAATTTTGCTAAGGCCATTATGGTAATCTTTGGTGCCGCACTCTTTGCGTATTCGAGTGCAGGCGATTACTTTAATTTTCCGAGTTTGGGTAACTGGAAGCCCTGGGGGATTGGTTTTGCTGCCTTAATCTTCCTTGCAGCAGTGGTGTGGCATTTTATGGAATTGCAGGCATGGATTGACGATATTGAACACGCTACTCCGAATGTTCAACCAATTGGATTTAAGCTAGAGAAACCATTCTATTTGTTTAGAGGAGGAACACCACATGAGATTCTTGAAAGATATTATCTTATGTTCAGGAATATCAAGAAGCGCGGAAGATTAATTTCGGACACACAACCTATACATGCAATTATTTCGTTCTACGATTTAAACTATAACGAATTAGTACACCTTACACATGAAAAACCGTTTTGGCTTGATTCATCTGGACCGCCTTGGGAGAGGCCTGCCGATCATAAAATTGTAATCAAAGCTTCGTCAAAGCCAGAGGGGCTATGTCTTGTAGTTCGAGAACAAGGAAATAGCGATTTATATGTTTTCAGCGATGAGAGCTATATTTCAAATACTCGGTCATTGGAACCATTTCAAGAATCGCTAAAACTCCCTCTTAAACAACTTTATATCTGCGTTCAATTAAGCGCTGGAAATTTGGATATGAAGCCAGTTTGGATAAAACTAACCGATCTTGGTGGAAAAAAAGAGCCATCGTTTGAAAAATTGGTTAATTCTCCTTTTGGTTCTGACAAGAAAACCGAAATAGTTTATGAGGCAAAGAATAAGCAGAAATCAAAACCACCCCACATAGGAAAGAAAAAGAGAGGTGTTTCAAAGGTTAAGATCGGATAACATACTTTCAATGAGATTAAGTTCGATCAACTTTCGGCGAGGTGTTTTTGATATAACTCGCGAACAATAGACTTGTCTTGTGAAGCATGGCAGAGAAAGACGCGGAGTTTGCGATCTGGCATGAAATTGTCTCAAATAGGCTTCTATATACGAATAATCTCTTTTAAGTTATGTTCAATGGCGTAAGCAGCTGCTTCTGCTCGATTATTTAATCCCAACTTTGACAAATTGCTACTGACATAATTACGTATCGTTCCTTCACCTAAAAAAAGAGCTTTAGCAATTTCACGATTAGTCTTCCTCTCAGACATTAACAGAAGAACGGTCTTTTCTCGCCTACTTAGCCGTTTGAAGGCTTTTTTATCACTTTCTGAAACCTTCTGCTGTGAATCCAGAGGTAACAAAGTCCTCAAACGAATATTCAAGCTTTTCAAAACCAATTGAAAAGTTTCTGTTTTTCTTTCGGCAGGAAAATAATCTGCATAATGTATGGAACGCAAACGCTGGGGAGGCTGGCAATCATCAAGTCTTAACGGAATGACAAAGATTGTGCCATCCGGTTTTTGATCAGAAATTTCCAAGACCTTGCGTATTTCTTTTTGAACATAGCCTTCTTTGTTTATCGAATTGCTGGAAAGGCAAATAATTACAGAATCCGTAGTTTCGACAACATGCTCAATTTCCATTTCCCAATTTTGGCCGGGGAGAAGTTTCTTTTCATCCAGCCATGGATCAATCCAGCCTTCGGCAAGCAGTCGCTGGTACAACTCGCGGACGATGGGTTTGTCTTGCGAAGCGTGGCAGAGAAAGACGCGGAGTTTGCTATCAGTGGTGGGCATAGGAATTCAAAGCAAATTATACAAGATTCTATCTACCAAACAAAAACGGAAAGATATTAAATCTATGGTGAAAAGAAATATTTTGTAAGTCTAAATCAGCATATCCTTTAATGCACCTTAATCGATTATAAAAATAATTGGTAAGGTGACCTTTGCCATTCAGCATTTCCTCCGTCTCATTTGAATCAAACAGTGACAGTTGCTCGCTGTTCTTGGGTGGGTCAATCTGGTTTTCAAGGATATATCTAACACAGCCAGCGCACAAATCGGCAAGCTGCACCAAGGGTTCGTCTTTAGATTCGGCCAAACTGACTAGCTGGATTGAATCGACAAGTTGCTTTTTCATCTCTTGTGACAAAACCATTTGACCCTTAGGAGCATATTCAGCGTAAATTTTCTTATTCAATATTTCTTTCAGTTTTCCAATCTCGTACTGCTGGCCTTCGCCACCCATATCGTGGTTATCAATCCAAATTTCACACGGTTGTTGTTTTACCTGATTCTTCACAAAACAGTGGTAAAGGAACTGAAAATACAACATAAAGAAAAAGTTTTGCTTATTGTCGTTTTGTTTTTCTAGAAACTCACTTTCGACTTTATCATATTCCCGCTTATCGAGAAACATATATCCAAATGACAATCTCTTGGATTTGACTTCATCGAAAAATATGTCTAAAAATTCTTCGTAACGATTAGGCCGTCCGCTCTTTTTTGCTTCTCTCCATTCATGCTCAACTTTTTGCCATTTGACTTCAACTGGAGTATTCTTCGGTGGTAAAAGTCCCCTTTTCACTTTGAACCCTTCAATCTTTTTCAAAAGCAATAGTTCTGCCAATTCATCTAACATGAGGCCATAGAAAACGATCGTTGGCGTTTTCACATTTTTAAACTCACTTTGAACTGTCCATGTTTCATCACAGAATATTTTAAGCATTCTACTTCATCCTTATGAAGCGTGGCAGAGAAAAACGCGGAGTTTGCGGTCAGTGGTGGGCATGGGGTTACCCCAAATGATTGGTTGATATGATTATACGGCAAAACGGAAGGGACAGGAAATTCCTGTCCCTTCTAGCGTTCATCCCTTCAACAACACAATGTCCATCCGCGTGTATCCGCGTCCTAATCTCAAAGTGTCAGGTAGTTAGTAATTCCTCTCTTGCAATGGTAAGATATGCATTAAATGATAACAGGAAAAGTGATTATCTTACGAAGGATACCAATCACAGGAGTGGATAAAATAGCGGGTTCATTAATTTCTCGCCACACTTGTACCTGCACCAAGTGCAGGCAGAGGCCACAAGCGCTTTGCGTGCTTCGCGAAGTTCACGGAGAAAAATAAAGGAAAAAAACTCTGTGTTCTTCGCGACTTGTACTTGGCGTTCTTCCAAGCAAGCACGCAAAGCGCAAGTGCGCTCCGTGGTGAATGATTCAGAAACCCACGAAATTAGCCACTTCCCCAATCACCAGGATCAGGAAACAAAATCGTCTTGTGATTCGTCGTTAACCTATTGAAAGGAGTAACCCATGCAAAAACACTTGAAATTCTTCCCGGCCCTCATCATCCTGCCGATGCTTTTTTCCGCCTGCGGCGCCCTGCCCGGACCCGCACCATCGGCCAACCTGGCGAAATCCTCCGTTCAGCGCGTGACCAATCCCAATGTCAGCCAAAGCGATTTGACCGCGCTCGTCAACGGAAACAATGCCTTCGCCATCCACCTGTACGAAAGCTTGCGCTCGCAAAATGGGAATCTGGTCTTTTCACCCTACAGCATTTCCCTGGCCCTAGCCATGACCTATGGAGGTGCGCGCAATCAGACCGAATCCCAGATGGCGCAAACCATGCAATTCAATCTGCCGCAAGCGCAACTGCACCCGGCTTTCAATTCCCTCGATCTCGAACTGATGAACGAGGGCAAGGCACAAGGCAACAATATCCAGCCCCTGCAGCTCAATATCGCCAACGCAGTCTGGGCTGAACAGACCTATCCCTTCCAACAGTCCTACCTCGACTTGATCGCCCAGGATTACGGAGCCGGCATCCAACTGGCGGATTTCGTCAAGAACTACGAGGCCGCGCGCAAGAACATCAACGACTGGGTCAGCCAACAGACGAAGAACAAGATCAACGACCTGCTTGCCCCAGGTTCCGTCGATGCCATGACGCGTATGGTATTGGTCAATGCCATTTATTTCAAAGCCGATTGGGATGTTCCCTTTGATAAAAATAATACGTCTGATGCGGATTTCACCCTTTTGGATGGAACGCAGAGCAACGTCAAGATGATGAACAACGGCGAGTTGGACCTGCCTTATATCCAGGGAGACGGTTATCAGGCCGTGGAACTACCCTATCAGGGAAACAGTGCGGCGATGGATATCATCCTGCCTGACGCAGGCAACTTCCAAAACTTCGAGTCGGCTTTGGATGCGGGCAAGCTGAACAATATCTTCAATTCCATGCAATCCACGCCGATCGCACTCGGCCTGCCCAAATTCAGCTTCACAACCGACTTTTCCTTACACGATCAACTCCAGGCACTCGGCATGACGGATGCCTTCGACCCCAATAAAGCCGACTTCTCTGGCATGACCGGCAACCATGACCTGTACATCGGCAACGTGATCCACAAGGCCTTCGTGGCCGTGGATGAAAAAGGCACGGAAGCCGCGGCCGCGACCGCGGTCATCATGGAAGCGATGAGCGCTCCCATGCAAAAGGTGCATCTGGTCGTTGACCATCCATTTATCTTTATCATCCGCGACCTCAAGAGCGGACAAATCCTGTTCATCGGGCGGGTTCTAAATCCTGCAGCACAATGAGATGAACTTGACCGAGAAGAGAAAAAATAAACACAAAGGGCACAAAGTACACGAAGGGGAAAGCACCGGTTTTGGGGAGCGACGTTATCCTAATAACGGGATAACTGTCATGACGATCTTTTCAACCTGTCATTCCTCGCGAGGAGTGACAGGTTGATCCTTTGCAATCAATCCGGTTTTCTGGGTATACTTAACGCATGAATGCACTAGCCCAATTCGAATCCCGTCTCCCGGCAGAGGCGCGCTCTGCAATCAAACAACTCAAATCGCCCTTCGATGTACAGGAATACCTGCAAAGCCTGACCTACAAAGGCGAAGTGCGCGACCGCTCACCGCTCAATGTGATCCTGGATAAGCAATGTCACTGTCTCGATGGCGGTTTTTTAGGTGCGCTGTTATTGTGGAAATTAGGCTTCAAGCCGCTGGTGATCGATATCCAACCCGATCCCGGCATGGACGATGACCACGTGCTGGCCTTGTTCCAGCGCGATGGCCGCTGGGGTGCGGTGGCCAAAACCAATTACGTCAACCTTGGCTTCCGGGAGGCGGTGCATAAGAACCTGCGCGAACTGGTGATGACCTATTTCGAGCATTATGTATCCATCCATCAACTAAAAGTGTTACGGGGCTACACGCGTCCCTTCGATGCGTCGAAATTTCCGCTCACGGATTGGGGCTGGGACGAAGAAAGCACAACCAAACTGTATAAGAAGTTTTACGCTCGCAAGATGACCCCACTGATCACGAAGAAAATGGCCGGGCGATTAAGCCCTGTCACAGATCGCACCTACGCCGCTGAAATTATGTATACGAATTTGAATGAGTCGTTTGGGAACAGAAAAGAATAATTGCCTGCCGACCAATCTCACCAGCGCTTTCGGCAGACGCAAGTCCCGGTCGCTAAATTATTTGCAATCGCAGTTAGATTCGGAAAATCCAATATGAAAAGGGAATAAAACTTCGACCATGAACATCCTCCCCGTCAAAACCAAGCACGAGCTCAACGCTTTCATTGACCTGCCCTACCACCTATATAAGGATGATCCCGTCTTTGTGCCACCGCTACGCGACGAACAGCAGGGGCAATTTGACGTAAAGCGCAATCCTCTGCTCGAGCACTGCACATATCAGTTGTTCCTGCTCGAAGACAACGGCAAAGCCATCGGGCGCATTGCGGCGTTTATGGATACGCTGGCGCTCGACTTCTGGAAACAACCCATCGGGCTCTTCGGTTATTTCGAGTGCATTCAAAACCCGCAGGCGGCGCGCCTGCTGCTCGAGACGGCACGCGATTGGCTCAAAGCGCGCGGCATGAAGTCCATGCGCGGCCCATGGACGTTTGTCTCACAGGAATGGGGCATGGTAGTCGAAGGCTTTACACCCTCACCGATCGTCATGGCTCCCTATAATCCCGCTTTCTATAATGAATACCTAACGGACTTTGGTCTACAAAAGGTCAAGGACTTGCTGTGCTGGTATATCTCTGCCAAGGAAGGTTACGACATCCCGCCGCGCATCCTGGAACTCACTGATGGGGTGGCAAAACGCTATGGCATCCACGTGAGGCCGGTTGACATGCACCGCTATGAAGACGAAGTCAAACTGATCGTTGAACTCTCCAACTCCAGCATCATTGATAACTGGGGATATTCGCCCGTGACCGAAGCGGAAGTACAGGCGACCGCGCGCGATCTCAAACCCGTGATTCAACCCAAGGCGGTATTGTTTGCAGAAGATGCCAAGGGGCGTCCGGTCGGGTTTGCCATTGCGATCCCGGATGTCAATTCACTGCTCAAAGGACTGAACGGTTCGCTCCTGCCTTTTGGCTGGTTCAAACTTCTAACGGGGATTCCGCGCTTGAAACGTTATCGCATGTTTGCCCTCGGGGTGATCCCCGAATACCAGGGCAAGGCCGTGGACAGCCTGCTCTACCGCGCCTTATATGAATCACTTTACACGTCCGAAACCTGGATGGAAATCAACTACGTGCTGGAAGATAACTGGCCGATGATCAACGCCATCAAGAAACTGGGAGCGATTCCCCTGCGGCGCTATCGGGTTTATGAAATGGAGGTTTGACGCTGCCCTTATGAAAGCTTTTCCAAATCAGCGTATCCCCCTATGATAAGATAACGAACGTTATGCTCTTTCAGCAACCTCAAGAACTCTTTGAAGTCGGACGATAGCGTCAGAGCCATAATTGATTCTCCGCAAAAGTTCCATGTATTGCAAGCATTCAACTGGTGTCCGTGAAAGCCAATACACCTTATCTTGCCGGTCAGCCTCCTCGAAAGAAGATACGACCGCAAACACTTTCCTGTCCAGCCGGGGAAATTGATTCTCGTCCACGCCTTAAGTATAGCATAAGCTCATCCTTTCCTTCGGAGTTGTCCAAGAAAGGGAAGTTCTTGTTTGTTTTTAATATCGCCCCCTCTCCACCTTCACTTCAGGATTCGGCAAATCATCCTCCCGTGCAGGAAAAACCTGCACCGCGCAGGCCTTGAACTCGGGAATCAGGGCTTGCGGGTCGAGGGCATCATTGGTCAACAAGTTACCGGCGGCTTCCGCAAAATGCCACGGAATAAAGATCACACCGATGGCCGCCTTTCCCGTTACGGTGGCGCGCATCACCACTTCCCCGCGCCGCGTCTGCAAGCGCACTGAGTCACCATTGCGGATGCCGTGGATTTCCGCATCGGCGGGATGGATTTCGACGCGTGCTTCAGGATAGATCTCATTCAAGGCGGAGTGGCGCGTCATCGTGCCGCCGTGCCAGTGTTCCAGCAATCGTCCGGTGGTCAGGATGAAGGGGTATTCATCATCGGGTTGCTCTTTTAGCGGAACATTTTCTGCATCAGATAATTATCTTCATTGGTGGCCTTGGCGCAGCAGTACACCGCCATGGCGTCCGGGCCAGCGCGCCGGTAGATGCGCAGGAGGTTATCCGTCACGATATTAAGGGCGGTATCCCAATCGGTCTCGACCCAATCCCAGGGATCAGAGATTAGATGATTAGAGGCTAGATGAGAAGAGTGTGGAGCATCGTTATTACTAATCCCAAATCTCTGCTCTCTATTCTCTGGCTTAGGTTTTCCCTCCAACAGATATCTTCTTACCAAGGGCGTAGTTATGCGGCTGGGATGATAGATGTAATCGTAACCAAAGCGCCCTTTAACGCACAAATTGCCGTGATTGACGGGCGAGTCAAACGGCGATGTGACCTTGTAAATGAAATCATCCTTGACGTGTAATTCGAGCGTGCATCCCACCCCGCAATATGGACACGTGGTCGAAACCACGCGGTCTTCCGTCACCCGGCTTGGGTTAAGCTGAACCTCAGCCCTGCTTACCGCAGGATCTTCGATAACCATAAAGACACCTCCAAACGCTCACCGAGTTCATCCATAAACTTTTCCGATCACGCAGAACAATCTGTGGATAAAAATCCTTACCTATAAAAAATGCCCCACGCATGAGTCTGCGAGGGGCATTCACACGACCCAATAATTATACTCTTTCAATCCGGACGGCGGCGACCTTGTATTCGGGAATCTTGGCAACGGGGTCGACCGCGTCATTAGTCAACGCATTGGCAGGGATCTCGGCAAAGTGGAAGTTCATGAAAACCATGCCGCGCGGTAATTTATCCGTGAGGCGGGCCTTGCCGGTGGCTTCACCGCGGCGTGAGGAAACACGGATCAGATCGCCTGTGGCAATATCCAGCCCCTGGCCGTCATCCGTATTGATTTGGATCTCACCCTCCGGAACAACCCAGTTCAGTCCGATGGAGCGGCGGCTCATCGTGCCGCCATGCCAATGCTGGAGGACGCGTCCGGTATTCAGCACGAACGGATATTCATCGTCCGGATTCTCGGCCGGTTCGCGGAAGATCAAGGGCGTGAAGCGTCCCAAGCCGCGGGTGAATTTCTCCTTGTGCATGATCGGCGTGCCGGGATGCTCAGGCGTCGGGCACGGCCATTGAATCCCGCCGCGCTCAAGACGTCCGTAAGTGATGCCGCTCATGGTGGGGGTCAGAATTGCAATTTCATCCCATACCGCAGAGGCACCCGTATAGTTCCAATCCGTCACGGTATGGATCACATCCGAAGAAGCGCTTCCGTTCGAGCGGCTCAAGCGTTTTCCCAAATCGCAGATGATATCCAGATCACGGCGCGCCTCACCTATGATGGGAAGCGCGGGGCGGACGAGCTGGATACGCCGCTCGGTGTTCGTGAACGTGCCTTCCTTTTCCGCAAAACTCACAGCAGGCAAAACCACATCCGCCAGCTGCGCGGTCTCGTTCAGGAAGATATCCTGCACCACCAGGAACTCGATGGCGCGCAGGGCTGCCTCGACATGGTTCATATTCGGGTCGGAGAGGAAAGGATTTTCGCCCATGACATAAAGCGCCTTGAGGGTTCCATGCAGCGCACCGTTCATCAACTCGGTAACGGTCAAGCCCGGTTTGGCCGGAATCTTTACGGAGGATCCCCAGGCTGTTTCAAACTTGGTGCGGATGGCTTCATCCGTAACCGATTGGTAGGCAGTAAGCACATTCGGAAGCCCACCCATATCACAGGCGCCCTGCACGTTGTTCTGTCCGCGCAACGGATTAACGCCGGTGCCGGGCCGCCCGAAATTTCCGGTGAGCAGGGCCAGATTTGCCAGGGCCTGAACATTATCCGTGCCGTGCGTTGACTGCGTAATGCCCATCGCCCAAAAGATGGCGGCGCTTCCGGCGCGGCCATATACCTGTGCGGCCTCAATCAGCATTCCGGCGGGAATGCCCGTGATATCCTCCGCCCATTGCGGCGTGCAATCTTTGACTGCTTCCGCCAGCGCATCGAAGTTTTCCGTGCGCGCGGCGATAAATTCCTTCTTCGCCAAACCTTCGGCGATGATAACGTGCACCATGGCATTGAGCAGGGCAATGTCCGTGCCTGAACGCGGCCTTAAATGAATGGCCGCAAAATCCGCCAGCTCAATTTCGCGCGGATCGATCAAAATCAATTGTGCGCCGCGCTGACGAACGGCTTTCTTCATCTCAAGGCTGATGACCGGATGCGCCTCGGTGGTGTTGCTGCCCGTGACAAGCAGAACATCGGCCAGGTGAATATCGCCGATGGAATTGGTCATTGCGCCCGAACCCAGCGTGGTTGCCAGACCGGCAACGGAACTGGAGTGTCAGAGCCGCGCGCAGTGATCGATGTTGTTCGTGCCGATCAGCCCGCGCGCCACCTTTTGCATGAGATAGTTTTCCTCGTTCGTGCATTTGGCCGAAACCAAAAAGCCAATCGAATCAGGGCCATATTTCTCGCGGATTTCAAGCAGGCGATCGGCGACATGCCCCATGGCCTCGTCCCACTTGGCCGGTACCAATCTTTCACCCTGCCGCATCAATGGCTGCGTCAAACGATCCTTCGAATGGATGAAATCATAGCCAAAGCGTCCCTTCACGCACAGATTTCCGTGATTGGACGGGGAATCGAAAGGAGATGTGACTTTGTAAACCAAATCATCCTTGATATGCAAATGTAAATTACATCCCACGCCGCAATAGGGACAGGTAGTGGCAACGATGCGATCGGGTTTGATCATTATGGTTCTCCGGACCTATCCCCTACCCCTTCCCGAAACAGGAAGGGGAACAGAGGATTGGCAAGCAATAAGAATTTTTTCCAAAACGGCAGGCAAGCCTTTCATTACTTCACCATTTGTAAACCGAAAAATCTAAAAACCACGCGGATTTCGAGTAAACGATCCGCGTCTTCCTGCCTGCTCATTTAATGGCCTTTAGAATCGATCTTCTATAAAGAAAATCTTCGAATATAAGAACGTACATTAATGTGATTACAATTGCAGCATACAGGAACTGATCGGGAAGGAATAAATAAAAGACTATGGGGATTAATAACAAATATACCGGCGCCATCCAAAAAAGAATTTTATAAATTGAGATCAATCTCGAGTCTGTGCGGATATAAATCTGTTGTTTTTCTTCTGGCGAGCGCAAAATATACTCTATTAATTTCTTCCTCAATAAATGTTTGAGAATGTTCAAGATCAAACCGATACCAAACAATCCAACCAGTATTATAAAAATGATTGTAAAGAACGTCGTAAAGGAGTGATTCATATCAATTTTCATTACATGCCAAATATCATAAAACGGCTATTCCTTCCTATTTCTTTTCCTTCTACCAGTATTCATCACACTGATCTCAGCCGGGCTGATCCCCTGCTCCAGCAAGTATTCGCGCTTGGGCTTAAGCGCACCGGTCGGACAGACGCCCACGCATTGCCCACATAAAACGCAGGTTGTCTCAGGGATGGATTTATCGAAGAAGGTGCCGATCTGGGTTTCAAAACCGCGGCCATTGAAGTTAATGGCATTTACATATTGCGCATCGTCAGCGCAGACCTGCACACAGCGCCAGCACAACAGGCATTTGGAATAATCGCGGATGTACATCGGGTTGTCATCCTTGATCTCCGACTCGCGCCGTTCGGCTTCCGGGAAGCGGCCGGCGCTGGCGCCATATTCCTTCATCATGGTCAGAATGGCAGGCGCCTCGGACAAATCCATGGTGGAGGCCAGCATTTCCAGTATCGTTCGGCGGGCGCGCAGCACGCGTTCGCTGCGGGTCTGAACCTTCATATCCTGCGCAGCCTTGACGATACAGGCGGGTTGAAGCAACCTCTGCCCCTCCACTTCGACCACACAAATCCTGCACAAGGCATTGGAGGTGGTCGCCTGGTGCCAGCAAATGGTGGGAATATCCACGCCGATCTGCTGGGCGGCATTCAACAAGGTTGTACCCGGTTCCACTGATACCGGCTGTCCGTCAATCGTTAAAGAAACTGAATCTGCCATAATGCCTCACCGCTAACGTTTGGATGCCGTCTTGCGAGACGATTTCTTCTTCACAACGGTCTTCCCGCTTTTCACTCTGACCGCTTTTTTCACAGCCTTCGGCTTGGCCTTTTTCGCTTTTGTCTTTACCGTTGACGTTTTACGTTTTACGGATTGCGTTTTACGTTTTACGCTTTTCTTCTTTACCACTTGTGTTTTGCGTTTTACACTTTTCACTTCCGCTTTCACATTTTTCGTTTTACGTTTTTCGTTTTTCTTTTTACTCCCTACCTGACCTTCATCCTTCATCCTTCCGCCTTCATCCTTAAAAAGTTCCGGCCACAACTTGACCGCCGACAGCACCGCGCTCGCCGCCGTCTGACCCAGGCCGCACAGGCTGGCGTCCATCATCGTCCAGCCGACATCTTGCAAACACTCAAGATCGCCCGCCTGCATTTTCCCGGACGCGATGCGGTTCAGGATTTCCATCTGGCGCTGTGTGCCCATCTGGCAGGGATAGCATTTGCCGCACGATTCATGTGCGAAGAAATGACCCAGGCGCGCCAGCGAGTCGCGTAGATCGCGCCTCTCGTCGAAGACCATCACCACGCCGGAGCCTAAAGGCAGGCCTGCCGCGCGCAGGTCCTCAAAGGTTAATTTCACATCAAGGTGCGCCGGGGTCGCAAAGGCGCCTGCCGCACCGCCGAAGAGGACCGCCTGCATTTTCTTTTGATTCGCGACGCCGCCCGCCATATCCAAGAGGTCGCGCAGGGTCACGCCAAACGGCACTTCATACACGCCGGGTTGGGTCACATCACCGGAGACACAGAACAATTTCGACCCGGGGGATTTTTCGGTGCCTATCTTGCGATATTCAGCGGAGCCTTTGGAAATGATCAAGGGCACATCGCAGAGCGTCTCCACATTGTTGATGACCGTCGGCTTGCCGAAGACGCCGAAGGTCGTCGGGAAAGGCGGCTTCACACGCGGAAAGCCGCGCTTCCCTTCGATGGATTCAAACAGCGCAGTCTCCTCGCCGCAAATATAGGCGCCCGCGCCAAGTCGGATTTCGATATCAAAATCTTCATTCAAATAACCGGCCTGGCGTGCTTCGCTCAGCGCGTTTTCCAGCGCCGGCAGGACATACGGATACTCGCCGCGCACATAAATAATGCCTTTGGACGCGCCGATGGCATAGGCTGCAATGGCCATGCCTTCGATCACACGATGAGGATCATCCAAGAGGAGCACGCGATCCTTGAAGGTGCCCGGCTCGGACTCATCCGCATTGCAGACCACATACTTGGGCGAGCCAGAGGCCTTGGATGTTCCTTCCCATTTGATACCGGTTGGGAAGGCCGCCCCGCCGCGTCCCACCAGGCCGGAGGACTTGACCTCGTTGATCACCTCTTCAGGCTTCATCTGACGGGCTTTTTTCAACGCAATATACTCGCCATATTGCGCCAGCGAAGTTGTCCCGGAGCCGCAATTGGCAGTCAACAGGCGCATTTGACCGTAGACCATAGACTGCGGACGGTCGCTTTCAGAGGAGCCATCCCCCACTGTCCATCGTCCACCATCCATCGTCCACACTGCGGGAGCTTGTTCGCAAAGCCCAAGGCAGGGACTGGCTTCAATCGTGACGCGCCCATCCGGCGTTGTTTCGCCCACTTTAATTCCATGATGCGAGCAAAGATGATTCAACAGTCCATCCGCATCCTTGAGTGCGCAGGCTTGATCTGTGCAGACGCGAATGAAGCGCTTCCCAACCGGTTCGTTATAGAAGAGCGTGTAGAACTCGATGACGCCGTGCACATCCGCAAGGGGAATATGCAGAGATTTGGCAATTTCGGCGGCTACCGGTTCGGAGATCCACCCATTAATCTTTTGGGCCGCGTGCAGGGCCGGCAGCAGCCCAGAGCGACCCAAAGGGAGATAAGGCTCGATTGCAGATTGAATTGAGACAAGGCTTGCACTGAGCGAAGGCGAAGTGTCAATGTCGGACATGAAAACTCCAATTCCGAGAGTATAGACCCAATTATTTTTTATGACAAGCGAAAAATGTCACCGCGAAAAGCGGAATCTTTTTCAGTAAAAGATATTCGCAATTTATTTTGCTTCAGCATCTTGAAATAGTTGTTGGGCTATTAAGTACCAAGACAAATAAGGATTTCCTTCGTTGTCCAATAAAAGTGGATATTCTCCTGATATACCTTCATCTATATACCAACTAGAATTATTGGTTGAACCCCACATTATGATAGCGTCCAATATTTTTCGGTGGTATTTTCCCTCTAGGATTTTCCCGGCTCTATAATACATCAATATTAGTTCGGCTTTTTTAGTTTCATTAGATTGAGAAATGGATTTCACATCAGCAATATCAGCCTCGGTAATGCGTAGATTTAAACCAAGCTTTGCATATTTATCAAACCAGTCCGCAAATTGTTCTGGAGTACTATTGTCTCCAACACCGTTGTGTCCCTGATAGCCGATGATATCACCTTGTTTTATCAAACCATCCGCTAATAATTGTTTTACAAATTCATAAAGCGCCTTATCTTTTAGGGGTTGCCAATCCATTCCCCAATCATTAATGATAATTGTGGCATTGGCATCGTTGTCTCTAATAGTTTTAATAACAGCTTTTGCATTCTCTAATGCATTAGGATCTCTAAGACTACCATTTTCATTGAAAAGTTCGTTAATATCCCAGAAGTTAATTGTCCCTTTGCAACGAGCTATTATTTGTTGTGTTCTACTAATTAATTCTTGTTTATCTTGAGAAGTAGCTTCATTCCCAGCATAATATAAGTGCGGTGCTCCACTAACTAAATCATATTTGTTAATGAAATCGAGATATTCTTGAATAACCTCCCATTTAGGAGGAGTTGGATTGAAGATAAAAGGTTGATAAAAATTATCTTCCGGAGTGACGATATGTGAAGAAGCTGCTACAAGATCATCAGGAGCCCTAACGCTTTTTCTATAAGGATTATCTTTCATCCTATAAGTAAATCCGAAAAGTACTCCATTGGCTTGAAAAAGGTCTGCATTAATTGATCTGTCTTGCCACGTCCATTCTCCATTCTCTTTCTGTTCGGCAACTAATACAGGAAACATTTTTTGATCAGTAGTAGTAAAAGTCGAGAAGATATATTTTTTTTCGTCAACATTGATGACTTTAAAATTTTGAGGGTTTTCGAGTTGGGAAAGAAGTAGTGATTGGTCAATCGTGATTCCAGCCTCTTGCATAGCATTTATAAACTGCGAGCTTGAAGAGTTTAATAGACTTGCGTAGCTTGGGTCTTTAAGATCGGGGACACTGATAACATTTCCTTGAGAATCTTTAACCTTGATTTGCGGAACTTGGGGTAAAGGAGTTTCTGTAGGCAGAACATAGGTAGCTGTTGGGCTACTTATAACGGGTATGACAACTGAGGGAATGGGAGTCGATACAATCGATGGCGCGCACGCAGAGAGCATAAGAACCACAATGATTGATGAAAAGAGCATTTTCATTTTGTGTCTCCTTGTGAGTTTAATTTATCATTTGCCTGTTCCCAGCATCTCTTCACTGACTTCATCCAATTTCAAACTGATGATCTGGCTGGCTGAGTCACGTCCCATGGTCACGCCGTAGATCACATCCGCCGCCTGAACGGTGTTACGGTTGTGGGTGATCACGATGAACTGCGTATCCTTGCTCAAATCCACGAGCAGGTCACGGAAGCGTCCCACGTTGGCTTCATCGAGCATCGCATCCACTTCATCCATCACACACACCGGCGTGGGCGAAACCTTGAGCAGGGCAAAAACCAGGGCAATGGCAGTCAGGCTGCGCTCGCCGCCGGAGAGCAGCGACAAGCCCTGTTCGCGCCGTCCGGGCAAACGCGCTTCGATCTCGATGCCCGTTTCCACCAGGTTATCGGGGTCGGTCAACGAAAGATGCGCCGATCCGCCGCCGAACAAACGCGTGAAGATGGCGCGGAATTGTTTATCCACGGCTTCATACGTGCGCACAAATTCCTGGCGGGTCAAGTCATCCAACTCGCTGATCACCTGCCGCAAGTCTGATTCGGCCTGGCGCAAATCCTGAACCTGCGTGCTCATGAACGAATAACGTTCCGATTCTGAATCGTATTCCTTTTTCGCATCCGGGTTGATGGCGCCCATGCGGCGCAATTGGGCGCGCTGCTGCGTCATCTGTCCTTCGAGTTCGGGTGGCAATTGCGTGACGACCGGCAGTTGCTCCACCAAGCCTTCGAACGGCAGAGGCACAGGCCCTTCGATATTGGCGGCATATTCAAAAGAGACCAGTCCGAAGTCGTCCGCGATCTTTTCCCGCAGATTATCCAGACCCTCTTCGCGGCGCACCAAATCCAACTGCATCTGCCCCACCGTGCGTTCCGTCGAGGCGAGGTTTTTCTGCGCATCGCCTTCCACTTCCTGCAAGCGCGTTTCTTCCTGTTCGGCGGTCTCCAAATCTTTTTCGGCGGGTTCGATCTGGACGCGCAGTTCTTCGATTTGGCCCTGCATCACGCCTTCGCGTGCGCGCAGGATGGATTTCTCCTCGTCCAATTCCTTCAACAAGGTGCCGGCCTCACCCAGCTTCGCCTGTACTTCCTGCTGCTGTGAAACGAAGCGATTCACCGATTGCCGGCTTTCCGATTTTCTGGATTGAAGACCGTTGACCGATTGCTCGATGACCGCCAAGCGCGTATGCCAATAGGCGACCTGTTCCTGTGCATCGTCCAGGTTAAGCCCGCTCAATTGACTCGTCAAAAGCCGGATCGCATCCTGGGCCTGCGCAACCCGGGCTTCATTTTCGGATGCCAAAGCGGACAAACGTTCCCGGTCGGCTTGTGCGGCTGAGATTTCCTTTTCCAAATCATCATGCTGGGATTTCTGCCAATCCCATTGACGGCGAGCCGTCTCAAGTTCAACCGTCCCCCTCTGCGCGGCGGATTGAGCCTGATCGAATTCCAGGCGCGCTTTTCCCAATTCTTCTTCACTGGCAACTTGCTGGCGGTGAGCCGAGGCCAGCTCTTCCGAGAGTTTTGTAATCGAAGCGTTCAATGCTTCCATGCGGCCTGTCAAATCGGCCAGCGATTCGTTCAACTCCCGCTTCTGGCGCGGGCGGCTGAGGGTCGAAGCCGCTCCGGATTTCCCTGCGATGATCAGCCCATCCCCGCGAAAGGTTTCGCCGCGCAGGGTCACGATGCGGGCGTGAGCCGGGATACCGCCGAGCAAACGCCGGGCTGCATTCCGATCGCGGACGACCAGCGTATTACCCAGCAAAAGCTGGACTGCGCCGCGTAAATCTTCGGGTGCATTGACGAGGGAGGCAGCAATACCGAGACAATCCGCATCGCCGGGTAGATCGAGCAATTTCCCGGGGTTTCCGTTGAGAGGCAATAAAGCCGCGCGCCCGGCTTCGTCCGATTCAAGCAAACGGAGCGCCTCTTCGATTTGATCGGCTTCGAGCAGCACCGCATCCAGCGTATCGCCGAGCGCCGCGGCAATGGCGGTTTCAAATTCGGCGGGAACATCCAAGGCCGCGCTGAGCGCACCGCGTGCGTTGAGGCGCGACTGCCGCGCAGCATCCAGCAAAAAGCGGGCGCCTTCCGCATAACCCGCCAGCGATTGCTCGGCCTGGATCAAAATATCAAGTTGAGCCTGCATCCGTGAATGCCGCGTCTGATAATTCGTCCGCTCCTCGATCTGTGCGCGCCGCTCCTGTTCCAGTTTTTCGGCTTCCCCCTTTTTGCTCTTTACTTCCTCTTCCATCTTGCGAAGCACATCTCCCGCATTTTGACGGGCGGCCTGGGCTTCATGCAGGCGCTGTTCCGCTTTTCCGGTTTCAATTTCTGCAGATTGAACCGCCTGCTGAACCAGGTCAATCTTTTGTTTTTGCGATTCAACGCGCGCCGCCAATTCATCGAGGCGGGCCTGCGTTTCGGCGCGCTGGGTGTGAATGGATGTAACTGTATCGCGGGCGGTCTGCAAGGCGCTCTCCGCCGAGGCGCGTTCCACCTGGCGGGTTTGCAGGCTCTCTTGGGCGCGTGTTAATTGATTTTTCGCTTCATCGAATTCGACCTGCAAGTTCGCGGTTTCCTGGTCTATTTCAGAGAAACGTTCCTGTGCAAGTTTTTCCTCGTTGGCCGAACGCTCCATCTCAGATTGAAGCGAGGCCTGGGAAGCGACCAAAGCGCGGCGCCGTTCATCCAGGACCGCCAGGTCACGGCTGACCGATTCGCGCTGGTTGTGCAATTCCGAGGATTGGCGATGCCAGACATTAAGCCGGGCGCGCAGTCCGCTTAACCGTTCGCGGAAGGCGGAATATTCCGTCTGGGTCTTAACATAGACCTCACGGGCTTCATTGACGTGAGTTTCCTGCTGGCGGATCGCATCACGCGTTTCGTTCAATTCGATCTGGGCGCGATGCCAGTGAAAACCATACCAATCCAGAAGGAGCACGCGCAGATCGGACTGGTTGCGCGAGTATTCAATGGCGCGGCGGGCCTGGCGTTCGAGGCTTTTCAGGCGCGGCTCCAACTCCGCCATGATGTCCTGGACGCGCTCGAGATTCCGCTCGGTGGTTTCCAGGCGCTTGAGGGCATCTTCGCGCCGGACACGATAGAGTCCAACCCCGGCGGCTTCTTCAAACAGGCGGCGGCGCTCATCGGCTTTCAAAGC
>Ga0182027_10005702_pt1 | contig 18836 bp, 18 predicted proteins | sample 712E1DmetaG_FD_121300 | JGI IMG/M metagenome (GOLD analysis project Ga0182027, IMG submission 121300) | Permafrost microbial communities from Stordalen Mire, Sweden - 712E1D metaG (Illumina Assembly) | ecosystem: Environmental > Terrestrial > Soil > Wetlands > Permafrost | place: Sweden...
GCCATCTGTGATCGTATCGTGCACAATTCCTATACCATCAAGATAGACGGCGACTCTATGAGAAAGCGGAAAAGCATCTCCGAATAACCAACTCCTGCGCGGCGGCTGACTTCCGGTTGGTCGTCGCGCACAACTAAATAAATTGTCGGACTTCGCGGCCGGGGTGTCGGAATTTTCCGGTCAAGGTGTAGGATTTAAACGGTCACGCCGTCGTTTCGCACCGGCGTACGCACGCAGTCCTTGACAAGGGGTTGGGAATGGTGTGTGAATCGGTTTATTATAACCTAATTTACATCATTACAGAGTATCTCACTTCCACCGTTTGAGTATATTTTGTCCATTTTCGTTAGTAATGGATTTATTTCTCCCATACTGAAACTCTGCACTTGCTCTCCCCCGCCTTGTTCAAGAATGGTGCCCAACCCCTGAACAACATTGACCGATTGCAAATAAACATAAGACGGCCCTTGCAGCGCTGTTGTAGAAGGAGTCAAAGGATACATTCTGTCTTGTGATACCATACCATAACTTTGTAAAGCATATGTTCCCCCATTATCTGTGTAGGTAGCATAAATTTTGCTGTCCTGTGGCAAAAATAATGACGCCCATTCAGCACAAAGTACATCTTGGTTTGTCGAGTAATTAACATAAAATAGAACTTTTTCTTCTGCATCCCCATGTTCTGTAATTGAATTTTGGCTTAGTGAAATTGAGAAAGGGCTATCATTGGCTACTTCATAAACAAAACCAATGTTAAATAGCAAAAACACTGCAAAGACCAAGGATAAAAGTTTCAGTGCTATGCCCGGTTTTCTCTTTTGGCCACGTAACAAACCTTGGATAGTTAAAGCCCCAATGATACAAAAGGGAGCCAAAAAGATAAGGGTGATATGATATAACCTTATGGTGTTCAGAGCACCTGAAAGATAGGGAACTGCAATCGCCGCTACTGCAAGAGCAAAAGCAACTAATGAAAATGCCGAATATTCTTCATCAAATTTTTTTCGTTTCCAGCCAATGAGCAGGCCGAGAATACCGATAGCAATAAGAAATTGCATAAACAATTGAAGGTATTTAGTCATTTCATGTAGCGGTGACGTTGCCGTTAATATCATTGACAATGCTTGAGACGCTCCAGGTTTAAGAAATTCGTTAATGAAGCCTGTAACTATATTATTACCTATCATAACCATGGAAGTGAATGCAGTTGAGCCTGATTCCCATATGTACCAAAATAGGCCAGCTACAATAAAGAAAATAGTGAAGGATGCGGTTATGGTTCTGTTCTTTGCGAGATAATCAGATATCTTTGCTCGTGGTCCAGACAAATTTTTGGACAAATTATCTCTAGATTCCGTTAATAGCCCATGAATAAACAATTTATCACTTAGAAAGAGAATAGCCGAACTCATTATGAGTAAAATCATAAAAATGTAGGAAACTCCATAATGAGAAACCACTAAGGCAGAACCAAACAAAAGAATAAAAATTCTTTTTGTTCTTGGATTAACTATCTTGTCCACCACTAAAAGCATAATCAATACCAAAAATACTTCAGCAATCTGCTGCCTGGCCAACGAAGTTAAGGTTTCGTAAAATGGCGCTACCGAAACAAAGAAAAATGCTGATAGAAAAGCAACCTTAGCATTAATTTGTCTACGACAAACTTCATATATTCCTAAGGGGACTAATGAAAAAATAAGCTGGTATATTATTTTGAATACATATGTAAGATCAAGATTACAAATTTTTGAATATATAGGTGCTAACAAGACTATGCTTAACATACCATTGTAAGAATTAGAAATTGATGGATTCCAACGAGAGTTAATGCTTACTAGATTGGCAAGATAGTATTCGATACGGATGTCAGATCCAGTTAGATAGCGAGAAATGAGTGTATTTTGATATAGTAGGGCTAGAGCAACCAATAGTATAGCCCAAGCATATAATCTTTGAGGGATAAATTTATTAAATGCCACTAAAACAGGAATTAAGGCAATAATAGGGATTAAGACCATAAGCAATATATTATTATGATAGACATTGACTATCTCGGCCCCCAAAGCGGCAAGTATCGGTAAAAGGGTCAAGGATAATGTTTGCCATGATAATATACTAGAAAAATCTAAGGACCTTGGAGATGAAAAGCTCCTATCTATTTTATATGCCAATACCAAAAGAACTATTTGGATTCCTGTAAACGTCCAAACAAGAGACCATGTTGAAATAGGATTATTTATGCCGAAATAAGGATAGAGAAAATTAATAATTATTCCTAAAAACATGGCGTAGGCAAGACTTATCCCTGTTGAATATAAAATAGTAGCCACTCTGCCGATTTTATGTATTTTAAAAATTCGGAGAATAGTTGTTCCTGGAATAAAGGAAAGGTAAATGAAGCCGATGATTTGCGTTAAGATCGGAACGCCACGACCAAATGCGCCAAGTGTTATAAGCCCTAACAAAGTTATTTGGGTAATTACTATTGTCCAGATGAACTTGTTAATTTTCCAATCGTTTGGTTGCAGAAAATCATCGATTATCACAGAGCTTCATTCCTTTTTCGACAAGCTAAAAACCACCCACCTACGAATGGAGACGGCAACCTATCGGCGATTGCACAATCTATTTTGCAAAATCCTTTTAAGTTTACTAAAAAAGGAAGGAAAGATATGAAGTCGGAGTGCCCGACCTCAAAGATTCGGAATCCCCTCTCTTCGATTAATTTCTGAAAACGACTAAAGGTAAATGCCTGAACATGTGGAGAGTGCTGAATTTTACGAGCGATTGCATAAGCAATCTTCGTAGTAAAAGAATTAAAAAACAGACTATATGGCCCGTATCCATTAGGAATAGTGACAATTAAGGTACCATTTTTCTTTAATAGAGAAAAAATAGAATCAAGTGCTTTTTCCGGATGTTCCAAATGCTCAAGTACCTCTGTGCAGATGATAAAATCAAATAGCTGATTTCTTATATTTAAACTTTCTGCGTCGCCTACCAAGAACTCCACCGAATTGTCCTGATTCAAAAGTTTAGTTTTTCTGAATTTTGCCGTTTCGATAACTGCCGGAAAAACATCGACACCTATGATTTGATAGCCCAAAGAAGCCAGAGGAATTGCAATATCTCCTTTGCCACATCCCAAATCTAAACCTCGGATTTTATTTGTCGCAGGAAATTCTTGATTTAAAATCCGGATTATAAAATCTAATCTCTTAAAATCAACAAATCTGGTATATGACGTATAGGAATTGTAATGATCCGTTTTACACCCCCCCTAATTTTTGCAGTATATTTAACAGTTTTTTTTCATTTACGTTTCGGCTATAATATTCTTTAATAATTTTTTGGGCATTTTGACCTACATTTCGCATAAGTTCGTTATCAAAGATCAACTCGTTGGCTTTATCTGCTAACTTATCCCTTTCAAAAACGAAGATGTCCCTCCCCGGTTTGACCCAATAAAGTCCCACCATTCCTATTGGAGTAGTAAAAACAGGAACACCGCATGCCATAGGCTCGATAATCTTGTTAAGCGGCCCTGATGTAGCTAAACTTTCAGCAACAAGCACAGCATCAAGTTGGCATAATTGTCTGTTGTATTCAATATCGGAATCCAAATAACCAACATAAGTTATCTTTTCATTTTGCATTTTCATTCTTTCATCAAGACTTCCGATAATCGAAAAGCGCAGTCTATTGTCAAATTTGTTTATATTAGAATACAAAAATTGAAGACTAGCTTGTTTTCTTGCATCATTGAATGGACCGATGAGACCAACTGATCTAAAGTTAATATCCTTTTGTTTTCTATATGATTGAAAAAACAATTCATCGTCGACATATACAGGGATCAGTTCTATGTGGCGGTTATATTTCTGGTAGAACTGAAAAGTGTTTGAAGAGAGAGCAATAACTTGATTACTGTGTTGGATAACGAATTTTTCCAACATTCTTCTTATTCTCAATCCTAAATTTGAACTGCTAATTTCTTTATATTCTTCAGAATAGATGCTATGAGCTTCAAAAATTAATTTATATCCGTTAACTTTGGAAAATAAATATAAGGTAATAAAACCGACCCAATCATGTGCACAATATATTGCATCAACCTTATTCTTCTTAATAATAAACGCTAATTTAACGTTCCGTATAATAATCCTAATTAATTTCAGTGTAGTGGGGTGTAATTTTGACGTAACCCAATTTTCAGAAGAACCGCCAACGTTAATCACCTTTACCCCTGTATATAGTCCATCACCAAAAGTTTTTGGGGAAGAGGTCACTATTGTAACAATATGCTGTTTTTTCAGCGAAAAGACAAGTTGCTTAACTCGAACGGTAGTTCCATTAAGTATATTTATGTTATCGTTTACTACAATTGCGATTTTCATTAATTTCAATCCTTCCATTGACTGTGAACACCATGTTTGCGAAGAAAAATACACACCCATGATCGGTTTGCAGTAAAGCACGATGCATTTTATGTGCATAAATAGGCATTTCTACTTTAAGGGTCCTCAATTTACATCTTCATAAGAAATGTTTAAGATTCCAAAAACCGTTATTAGTTTCTCCTTTGGGTTCAGTTTTTTTCAGAATTGAGACGTCTAATTCCACAAACCTTTCCTCTATAATCGTATCAAGCTATTTTCATCCCATCGGTCTACTTTTTATCACTTTGGCTGGTGACCCCACAGCAATACTATAGGGCGGTATGGTATTAATTAATACTGAACCAGCCCCAATTACCGACGCTTTGCCTATCGTAACCCCCGGTAAAATTGTACAATTCAAACCAATAAATGCATATTCCTCTATTGTTACTGGTGCAATCTTTACATATTGTTTTTCTTGTGGTGCCATTGCTGACATACTTAGCAACCCAATGTTTCTTCGGTTAGGGTCTTCATAATAATTGCTAATAGAGTATATATTGCTCCCCGCCGCAATAGCCGCATAATCCCCAATTTTTATTCCTCCACCATCGAGAACACAATGACTGGCAATATGCACATATTTGCCAATTTTAGTGGGACCCTGTTCTTGATTTCCACCTCGTATTACTACATATGAGTCAATGAATGAATTATCATCAATCTCGACATTTTCTGGCTTACTAATATAAACACCTACATCAATGATCACATTTTTACCCATCATTTTTAGTTTGCTTTTGTAATATGAGCCCCTGAGAAAAAAACCAATGGCGTTACGGGAATATGTTCTTGCAAAAGTCTCTAGTAATGAAGATAAACCAGGAATATGCGAAATTGTGAAGAAGAACAGATGTGAAATTATCATGGCGATTTTCAAAAGATGAACCATCATTCTCTCAAACCAATTGAGGCGAATTTTTCCACCGCTTGAACTTCCTCGCCTAACCGCTTCCTCTATCCATTTGTCATCGTACAGTATTAAATTCATAAGTTTTCAGCTTTGTTGAGTATTTTTTTTGCTCATTCTTGTAAGTAAATGAGAACCTCAATAATTGGACTATGATTGATTTACCTAAGAGGATATAAATAATTTCTTGTGGTTTTTATCTGTTTCAAGAAACTGTATCCTATGTACAACTGTTTTCATTTTAATAACGACCAAAATTTTTCTGGGGGAATGCGCCGTCAGACAATGTTTTAATACAAATTCGTTTTTTCATTTTACTTCATTTCAGTCATTTCAACAATTCCTCTTGAATCCCTCACTTTTGCCTTCTCCAATATTCGTAATTTCCAATGTCATTGCATATCTTTACATTTTAACCTTACCTATCGCCATGCACTATTTTCTTATATAGGCACACATGCGGTGATCTCATCCACAGATTCCGTCCTAATTATTGTTTTGGCGTTTTTTCCATATTATTAATAAAGCATAATGTTCCACACCCCCTTTTCCCTCCCTGTTCATATTAACGATTGAATAACCAATATTCCCCTAAGAATTCTCCACGAATCGTCTTATTTTTCTCTAGTTCTTGATGTTTCCTATTTCCATGCAACCTCTTCTTGCTGGTCTTGATTTGTACCGTTTTTTGTTTAGTTTCGAGCTTGCGGTTTAACCATCTTTTCATTTTTTGTCAAAATAATTTCGTGATAGATCTTTTTTGTTTTTTCAACGCACTTGTCGATATCGAAAAATTCAACCACCCTTTCTCGGCCCTTTATACCCATTTCTTTCGCTCTGTCCGGATTATTTAGCAAATTTATGACTTCATTCGCTAAAGATTGAGTATCTTTAGGACGAATTAAAATCCCTGTTTCTTGGTCTATGACTAATTCGGAAACTCCTCCGACTCTCGTCGCTACCACCGGTTTGCCGCAACTCATAGCTTCCAGAATCGAATTTGGAGTACCTTCATTAATAGAAGACAAGACAAAAACATCTAATAAATTCAATATTCTTGGTACATCGCTTCTAAAACCCGCAAAAACAACATCGTCTCGAAGGTCAAAAGCAGTAACAAGGCCTTGAAGTTTCTGAAAATACTTTTCTCTAGTACCAACCTTTTCACCAACAATTAAGAATTTGGAATTCGGGAAAGCCTCTTTTATTGTTTTTGCAGCAACCAAAAAGTATTCATATCCTTTTTGTGGGCTTATATTACCCACAGTCCCAATTACCTTATCTGATTCTCTAATGTTAAATTCTTGCATATATTCTTTGAGTTTTTCCCCAGGGAAAAACTCTTTGCTATCCACCGGATTACACAAAACAGTGGTTTTAGCTATAAGTCTAGCATTTTGCCCGAGGTAAAATTTTGACATGGTTTCTGAAGTTACTAATATTCTTTCTGGCCATAAATACAATAAAGGGAAGAGTAGATGTTCAATAGGTCCGGGTAGAACTTTCATAATTAGCCGCCATACTAATTTTTTGCGTGCCAATTTGGCAGCTAAGGCTCCTTGCAAACACAATATTCCATCTACATGAACGATATCAATATGTTCCTTTTTAATCAATCTGAACAACGTCATGGTGCTGGGAAAGAAATATGTTACCCAACGTAAAATTCCGACTACATTTGAAGGATTCGGCAATCGCCTGAAGAATTTTACTTGCACGCACAGAATTCCAGCATTGTTTAAAATGTCCCGAGCTTTCTTATCTCCCATGGGAAGAGCAACGGTCGTATCGAACCCATCCTTAATTAAACGTTTCCCTATGCGCAAACTATCAAGTGGAGGTCCGCCAAACGCCTCGCTTGGTATAATATCAAGAACCCTGATTTTATCTATTTTATTATTCTCGCTTTGCATTTTAAAAGATGACTCCCCAAACTCCATCATAACTCGATATACAGAACTGCCTTAACTTTGATTTATATTATTCTTTTATGATTTATTAAAAGCGCGTACCTGATTTAAAGCAGAATATGTGAGCGAAATGCAACTGATGAAGGAAAAATTCATCGCTAAGATAATTTTAGAACTCGTATATTTTCGGGCTACAAATAAGGTTTCTTTTAGTTGTCCAGAGACATCTTTGGCAGTCAATTGTTCAGGGTGCATACGCTGCCTTGCAAGGTAAGAATTGATTAAACCTGGATTATATTTGGCACCTGCTCTCAAGCCGTATTCATAATCATTTACTAAGTGTATATTGATATCAAATGGACCGATCTCATTAATTAGTTGTTTTCGCCAGAATGTCGACGGTTGAGGAATGAAGTTTACAATTAAAAGTTTTTTGTAGCTATACCTTTTAAGCCAATAATTTTTACAGTAAGTAATTATTTTACGTATTTCTTTTTCATGTTCATCAATATATCGACATTTTCCGCAAACCCACATTAAATCCGGTTGCTTAAGAAATATTTCGGCCACTTTCTGAAAAGCTCCTGGTTCATACACATCATCGGTATCTAAATAGGATACAATATCTCCATTAGCCACCTTAAAACCTTTATTAATCGCATCTGATTCCCCTTTATCTTTTTCAGATATCAATTTAATTTGTTCTCGATATTTTTTTAAAATATTCAGGGTGTTATCTTCTGATTGCCCATCTACAACAATGCATTCGATACGAGGATAATTTTGATTTAAAATACTATCAATCGCTCTTTCAATATATTTTGAGGAGTTATAAGAAGGAACTACAATCGAAATGGACGGATAATTCATATTTTAACCTCTTACAAAACATTGGATAATATAGGTATTACCTCGGAATTTCCATCGTATCTTCTAAGGTCGGATGCCAAAAGAGGGCACCAAACCTTTTATGCTGCAAGGGACACCTAATGCCATATCAAATTGATTTTAACGAAGTAGGATCGCTTACCATCATAATCAACTGAATTTTTCGCAAACACCCCCTATTAACGAGGCATTCCCAGAAAAGTCTTGATTTTGCTACAAACATATTCAATTTGCTGTTTCGTTAAGGTGACTGATGAAGGCAAAGAAAGTCCTCTTCGGTTCGCCATTATTGCATTTGGGAAATTACCCACCACACTGTAACAAGGTTGCAAATGCAGGGGATAAAAGAATCCTCTTGAACCTATATCATTTTCGTTCAAATAAGAACTAAGACCTTCAGGGTTATCAACTAAAATATTAATGCGGAAAGGCACATTAAAACCTCTTTGATCAATATACGGAAACTCAATGCCAGGAACATCTTGAAGGAATTTCCTATATAACATCTCATTCGTTTTTTTTCTTTGAATTATTACTGGAAGTTTACCTAATTGAGCCAATCCAACAGCTGCCTGTAAATCTGTTAAGCGAAAGTTGTAACCTATGTATTCATGAAAATATATGCCTCTTCCCATTCTACCTTGGTGCTTGAGTATAAGACATTGTTTCGCAATATTATCATCATTAGTCAGGACCATGCCACCCTCACCAGTGGTCATGGTCTTGTCGGCGTAAAACGAAAGGCATCCAACCTCACCAAATCCTCCAACTGGTTTACCAAGAAATGTTACTCCAATACCTTGAGCAGCATCTTCAATAACCATTAAATGATGCTTTTTTGATATATTAATAATTTTCTCCATGTCTGCAGACTGGCCATAAATATGCACCGGCATAATAGCCTTAGTTCTTGATGTAATAGCTTTTTCGATACAATCTGGATCAATGTTAAAGGTCCTGGCGTCTACGTCCACAAAAATCGGTTTAGCTCCTGCCATCACAACAGCATTAGCACTCGCGATGAACGTAAAATCGGGAACAATCACTTCATCGCCTATGCCTATTTCCAACGCTTTGAGACCGACAAACAAAGCAAGTGTCCCATTGCATACAGCTATCGCATGCTTAACGCCGCAAAGTTCAGCGATTCTTGCTTCAAATTCTTTGACTTTTACGCCACCAGTTATCCAGTTTGCTTTAATAGTCTCTGTTAGTTGGGCCAGTTCTTCTTCACCAAGCCAGGGTTCGAATTGGGGAATCATTTTTCACCTCCTGTTATGTTTTCGGTGTACCATTGAACGGTTAATTTTATCCCATAACTAATGGGCGTGTTGGGTTCCCAATTTAATATTGATTTCATTTTACTTACATCTAGGATTTTTTTGGGTGCACCATCAGGACGGTTCGGATCAAAAACAAACTGACCTTCCCATTCAACCTCACGTTTTATCATTTCAGCAATCTCTCTTATCGTGCACCCTTTGCCTTGTCCGATGTTCATAATATTAATTTCATTATATTTTTCCATGGCGAGAATTATGCCGTGTGCAGCATCTTCGACATAACCCCATTCCCTAATGGGATCACCTGTTCCCCAAATTTCAACTCTATTATTACCTGAATTTTTCGCTTCAACTATTTTTCTTACTAGAGCCCCCAAGGCATGAGAGCGAACAGGATCAAAATGATCGTTTGGGCCATATAAATTAGGCAATACTAAATGAATACTATTAAACCCGTTTTTTTGTTTGTAAGACCAACTCTGTACCCAGACAGCTTTTCTCGGCATTCCATACGTTAATACGGTATCATGCATCTCACCATTCCACCATTCTGATTCTCTGTAAATTTCCGCGACACCTGGATAAGTACAATTAGGCATAACATTCACTAGTTTTTTAATTCTTTGCAGATTACAAGCTTTAACAAGGTTGAAGCCAATAAGTAAATTGTCTTCGTAAACTTCTACGGGTTCAAGCGCATTATATGCGATACCACCTACGTGGGCGGCGCAATTAATGACGATCTCAGGCTTGTTCATTGATAAAAAATGGTTTACCTGGTCAAAATTTCTTATATCAACTCCATTCCTTCGGCTAAAAGGCAATGCCTCATAACTATTTTTTACAAGTTCTTTTACTACATTAGAACCTAAAAAACCAAACCCACCTGCAACGGCTACTTTCATCTTTTTTCCTTTAAATATGATTCCGCCACACTTCATCGTGCTCGAGTGTTCCTTCTAATAAAATTCGTTCTTGTTTTAGGTCGGCTTCAACCATTATTTTAACTAAATCTAAAAAATGCGTTTTGGCAGTCCAACCAATTTTTTTGTGAGCTTTTTTTGAATCTCCTAACAAATTATCAGTTTCCAATGGTCTGAAATAATCAGGACGAACTTCAACAATAATTTTCCCTGTATTTGCATCGATCCCCTTTTCTTCCAACCCACTGCCGTCCCAAGTCAAGTTAATACCGCCGTGGGCAAAAGCTAATTGAGTAAATTCACGAACGGAATGCGACTCCCCCGTGGCAATAACATAGTCTTCCGGCTCTTGTTGTTGAAGCATAATCCACATTGCTTCAACATAATCAGGAGCATAACCCCAGTCTCTCGTTGCATTCATATTGCCGAGGTAAAGCCTGTCTTGAATCCCTAATTTTATTCTTGCAACGGCACGAGTTATTTTTCTAGTAACGAACGTTTCCCCACGTCGCGGGCTTTCATGGTTGAATAGAATACCACAGCCAATCCACATGCCATAGGCGTCGCGATAAATACGAGCTAAGTGATAACCTGCTATTTTTGCGGCAGCATATGGACTTGTGGGGCGAAGCAAAGTGTTTTCGTTTTGAGGTGGCATTGATGATCCGAACATCTCGCTGCTTCCGGCAAAATATATTTTTGACTTCAAACCCAATGAACGGACTGCCTCAAATAGATTTAATGTACCAGTGGCAACAGTATCAAAAGTATAGACAGGAATTTCAAACCCGACCTTCACATGACTCTGGGCCGCAAGGTGATATATTTCGTCCGGTTCAAATTGTTTCAACACCGAAGTTACAGAATTAGGATCATTAATATCACCCCGATAAAAATCGAAATCTTGCTTTTGTTGTTTTTCTATTAAATGATCAATTCTTCCCGTATTAAAAGAACTAGATCTTCTCACCATGCCTCGAACTTCATAATCTTTTTTCAACAAATATTCGGCAAGATAGGAACCATCTTGCCCTGTGACTCCAGTAATAAAAGCTTTTCTTTTTTTTCTTTTATAAGGCATTTCTTATAGCCTCCTGAATCCAATTTTTAACTGTAAGGAATATAGCAGCTAACTTAATATAGTTTATCGGTCCATTTGCGTGTTTTAAGGTTTATCCTTCTTTTTTTAACGCTCATATCAGTTTTATATAAAATAAATGGAAGGTTCCTCCGTTATTGTGGAATAATGTTTTTCGCTCCATGCAAAACAATTACGTTTTTAAACGCGAGAACACACCGTGGTCTCTGCCACTGGGATGGATCGGCGTAAATTTTTTGGGAGGGCGTCAACCCACCTTGTGCCTTAGGCATAGAGTAATTTACAAAGGCATAATTAAGAACTTTTAATTTTTTCATTAGGTTTCCAGAATATCAAACTCAATATCAGTCCCAAGTGTTCAAAACCAGCTTTTATCGGGGGTAATTTTGTTCTACCAACTCTTGGAGTGTATATAATTGGAATATCCAACATTTGCAGTTTTAAGCGAGCGGCTTTTATACATATCTCGGCATCTGGAGCAAAACGCACCGTCGGTTTACATCGGAACAATTGCTGTTTCCTAATTCCCCATAAACCAGTAAGAGGATCGTATGGTTGAAAACCATAAATAACGCGTATACTATTTCTGAAAAAGAAGTTGCCTAATCTATTGAAACGAGGAATGTTGTCTTGCCCATATTTTCTTGATCCTATAACCATATCATATTTTGATAACGCCTCGGCTATTTTTGGTATAGTGGTTACTGGATAGGTATCATCTGCATCAATAAAAATCAAATTGTCGTTCAAGGCATTGCTAGCACCCGTCATAATAGCTTCACCCTTGCCTTTGTTCACGTCATGCCTTATGAGTTTGACGGGAAAAAGGTTGGTTATGTTGCTTGTGTCATCTTCGGATCCATCATCTACCACTATGATCTCATACCGATTGTCGACAACCTCAAATAACTTTTTAAGAACCACAGGCAATCCATTTTCCTCATTATATGCAGGGATAATAATTGTGGCTATTTGCTTTGAAATGGGTAAATTATTTTGAATGGGAATAGTCAAGATTCAACTCCGATCCACCGAATGGCTTCCAGCAAGTCTGAAGCCACATAATCAGGATATTCGGCTAAACTCGTATCCTTATCAGGACCAGTAGTCACAAGGATTGTTTTGGCCCCAACAGCTTTCCCTGCCTTCATATCTACATCCCGATCACCAATGACAAATGATTGGGACAAATCTACCTCCATATCCTCCGCTGCCCTTTTAAAAAGAAGTGTGCCAGGCTTCCTGCATTGACATTTATCGTCTGGGTGATGAGGACAATAATAGATTGCATCTATATGAGCCCCATTTTTTCCAAGCTCATCTTTCAGCTTTTGATGAATATTAGTTAGTGTCTCCTCGGTAAAATAACCTCGAGCAATACCAGATTGGTTGGTAATTACTATGACCTTAAACCCGGCATCATTTAACATTCTTATCGCATCAGGCACTTCTGAAAAGAGAATAAAATCATCGGGGCGAAGGCAATAATTTACATCCGGAGCAAGAGTTCCATCGCGATCAACAAAAACAGCTCTGTTTGTATGCCCACTCAACATCACATTCATTTATCTCCCTGGAAGACCAAGAATATATTAGATTTCTTTACATCTTTTCAGCATAATTTTTACGTGACAGGCAATCTCTATTGGCTTTCTCGTATTTATCAATACTACCGATATCTATTAAATATTCTTTCGGCTCAAGTTTGTATCCATAGAGTGGAAGTCCATCGTTTAACAAACGAGGAAAAATATCAAACGCGAAATCACTTAACTCTTCTCCTGGAATATAATCGAATATTTTCGGTTCGACTACATATATTCCACCATTAGCCAAATTGCCTTTTTCAGTACCCAATGGTGGTTTTTCCACGAAACTCAAGATTCGTCCCTTTTTATCCAATTCTACAATGCCCACCTCACTGGTATTTAAGGTGGTGATCAAAGCTACAGTTGTTATAGCTCCAGTCGTGTAATGATAATCTATCATTTTCCCCAAATTAAAATCTGTTAAAATGTCGCCATATACTACCACGAACGTTCCTTCGTGAAAGAAACTTTCCATTCGTTTTACTCCACCAGCAGTGCCAAGAATTATTTCTTCTGGGGAATACTCGATTTTTACTCCCAGATCGGTTCCGTCTCCAAGGCAACCGATAATTCTTCCCCCCAAATAATGTAAATTTATCCCGATTTCTGTTATCCCATATAATTTAAGCCACCGAATAGTACGCAACATCAATGGGGTACCCGCGACAGGCAACATTGCCTTTGGTGTGTTTAAAGTAAGTGGGCGCAAACGTGTTCCCTCGCCTGCAGCCAAAATCATTGCTTTCAAACTAAACACTATAGCCTTGAGGATGTTTCTGCATCCATTCCCAAGCACTTCCAATAATGATATTGAGATCAGTGTATTTTGGTTGCCATTTCAATTCTTTCAAAGCATACTCCCTGCTTGCCAACAAAATTGCTGGATCTCCAGGCCGCCTTGGTTTTATCTCAACAGCGATTGGCTTTTTAGTAATTCTCCTAGCCTCTGAAATAATTTCTTTTACAGAGTAACCTTGCCCACTTCCCAAATTAAAAGCTTTTCCTTTTACCTCGTTCATATTTTGCAATGCTAATACGTGAGCTTGGGCAATATCCCGGACATGAACGTAGTCTCTCACACAACTACCATCCTTAGTTGGATAATCTTCGCCGAAAATAGATACACTCTGATCTTGGGACATAGCTGCCTTTAACACGTTAGGAATCAAATGAGTTTCGGGACGGTGATCTTCGCCCAGTTTTTCGCTAGCTCCTGCAGCATTGAAATAACGCATTGCCACATATTTGAGACCATAAGCCCGCCCGTACCAATCTAAAATCTGCTCAAACATAAGCTTGGATTCGCCATAAGAATTAACTGGATTTTTAGGGTCGTCCTCTGCTATCGGAATATTCCTCGGTTCACCATATGTAGCAGCCGTTGAAGAAAAAACTAGTTGTTTCACTTCGTACTTCAGCATCAAATCAACAAGATTTAATGAGTTCGCAACATTATTTTTAAAGTATCGCCTCGGATCGGACATTGAAAACTCGATCACTGTTTCAGCGGCCATGTGCATTACACTATCAAATTTTCCATCGCGAAAAACCTTTCCCAATGCTACTTTATCTTTAAGATCTGTTTTGATGAACTCTGCTCCCGATGAAACCGCTGAACGATGCCCTTGTTGCAAGTTATCTATTACGGAAACTTGATATCCTCTCGCTAGCAACTCTTCTGTAACAATGCTTCCAACATAACCAGCACCACCTGTAACCAATACCTTCATTACAACTCCCTTTCTTCACTGTACTCAACTGGTATTTCGGGGGAGACTACTCTTAAACAAGTGGTAATGACATGGCCTAATAGGAGATGTAAGTCTTCCGCCTGTTCCATGTTATCTACTGGCAACCTCACGGGAATATCCACAATATTTTTTAATTTACCACCAATTTTACTGGTAAACCCTATGGTTAAAGCCCCCTTATCATGGGCTACTTTGACACAATTGAGAACGTTTTCCGAATTGCCACTGACACTTATGCCAATAACAACATCACCTTTTTCTACAATGTTCTCTAATTGGCGAGCATATAGCTGGCAATATGATTCGTCGTTTGCCCAAGCTGTCATTAATGGAACGTTATCGTTTAAAGCGACAACCTTTAAACCAGGCATATCCTTGTGATTAGCTCCTTTTGCAAAGTCGCAGGCACAATGCGACGCAGTCGCCGCACTACCTCCGTTTCCAAAAATATATACGGTCTTTCTTTCTAATCTGGCAATCTGAAGAGCACTAATGACTTCTAATATAGGATCGAAGGGCATATTATCTAGAGCATATTTGATATCATCGAAATATTTCCTGATTACCGTTAATCGTAAAATTCTTAAAATCTCATCGGAAGTCATAACTAACCTCCCCTCATAACTATGGCGTTTTAATCAATTTTTTGCTCGACTATTTCACCGGATTTAACAGATTTATCCGGACCTCCGACAGTTAAAAATAATTTTACTGCCATCGTTTTCCAAATTAAACGGAAGTTCACGGTAGTTTTTCATTGCTTCCCTGACACTGTCTCTTTTGCCATCATTTACGCAAAGTAGCATGAATCCACCAGATCCGGCACCGGCTATTTTCCCCCCGATTGCTCCCGCATTTCGAGCTAATTTGTACATGTCATCAATTTCTGAATTAGTTATTCGGGTGGAAAGCATTTTTTTTAGTTCCCAATTGTCTTGTAAAAGTTTGCCAATATCATGTATGGTGCCTTCTAACAAGCTTTTCTTGCCCAATTCGGCAAACAAAGCCAACTTTTTCAATGTAAGATTATTATTAACGATTCGTGACTTTTGATCAGATAAAACGGCGCTTGAATCGCGGGTCATCCCCGTAAAAAACAGCAAGAGGCTATCATTCAAATTTTGTTTACGCGCCTTCTCAAGATCCACCGAATTCACAACAACTCCACTATTTGAAAATTTGATGAGCCGCAAACCGCCATACGCAGCAATATATTGGTCTTGCTTGCCTATCGGTTTTTTAAGTATGTCTATTTCAATATGGCATGCTTGACTAGCCAATTGTTCTGCCGTCACTAAAATTCCTTTATGGGCATATAAAGCATGCAATAACCCCACTAGTATACTGCTTGAAGAACCTAGTCCTGTTCCTTCTGAAGGAATATCAGCCAGAGTAGTAATTTCAATACCCTTTTCAACTCCGACCATTGTCATTGATTCGCGAATTAAGTCGTGGCGAATATTTTTTACGTCATCAACTGTTTCTCTGTCGCTGTAATTTAAAACTATCTTATTATCAAATCTCTCTTTAACAATAACAAAAACATATTTGTCTATGGCAGTTGTTAAAACAGCTCCACCATTTTCTTTGTAAAAGTCTTCGAAATCCGTTCCACCACCCAAAAGACTAACTCTGAGCGGAGTTTGTGTAATGATCATTTCACTTCCCGTTTAATGAAATACTCGAATTAAAAAATTCTAGAATCAACCTGCTGTTCCTAATGCCCCAGACAAAGTACAACATCAGTTACTGACCCTTTTTTCAATAAACTTCCCACGACCTTACCGGTCGGGGTATTAACCGATTCAACTTCGTTGCCCTGCCTCTTTGAGGAGATAAGGGGAGATGCAGGGAGAACTCCATCCCTCAACCCCTGACGGTTGGGGTATTTAGTAAGGAATAAATCCAAGTGATAATCAATGAACGGTTTCCCGAGTATTTGAATCAGTGATTTGGGTTGATTCGCCGTGAGCTGTCCCAGCCGAGTCCCCAAGCCCCCGGCAATAATTACAACCTGCATCGTATTTTCCAATTTTTCCAGGGATTCCGGAAAGCTCCTTGTCCTAACTCGTGTAAAGAACTTTTACCGGCAACCCAAATAATATACTAACGAATACAATTGCGAAATTCACGCCATTAATTTGGTAAATATGGATATGAATTTTTACACGAACTTGCAGTTATTGTATAATGACTTCATCATTCATGTCAATATATACTCATGTTAAAATTATGTTAACAATTCATGGGGATGCAAAATCACTGGACAGCAATTTTAACGCGGAGTATATTAGGTAATTATGACCATTAAAAACCCTTACCAGTTACTAGGGATCGTGCTGGCGGTAGCCGGAGCGGTACTTGCTCCCATTTTTTATTTCATCGTCGGCTCACCGCCGCTGGCCGCAACCGCGATATCCGCCATGATACTGGGGTTCACCTGCATCGCCATCGCCAATGCCCGGCCTTATCTTTCACCGGAGGCGGCCCAGGTTCTGCTGAAAACGGGGATGGAAAACACGACAGCATTGCTGGAAGAACTCGGCCTGCGCAACAAAGCCACCTACCTGCCGTCTTCACCGGACAGTAAATCCCGAGCAATCGTTCCCCTGGTTGATGGCGGCATTGGCAGCATTCCCGATAAAATACCCCAGCGTCTGATCGTCCGGTTCGGGCCAAACGCGGAAGCCATGGCGATTGCGGTGACCACCACGGGCAACGTCAGTATCGATCTGCTGGAAAATAAACCGGGACCGGCAGCTGATGAAATAGAAACCGCTTTGAACTACTTGCTCACCGGCGTGCTGGATATCGCCCACAATGTTTCAGTGCAGATCACCGATAGCAAAGTGGAAGTAAAAATAAGCGGCGCGAAGATGAGTTACGAAAATACCTGGTACAACCAGTGCTTGGGGAGCCCGATTGCCTCGATTGCGGCTGCCGTGGTGGCCGAGGCCCTGCAGAAACCCGTCAGAATTACCGACGAAACCTATGACAAGAATGAAGGCACCGTGGTGCTGGGGATTTTAACCTGATGCAAGCCTTTTTAATTAATGTAAATAATCGAGGCATGGAAAACGCAAATAAGGGAGCAGGCTTTGCGGATCTTTAACCGGTTGATCCTATCGTTGGCAGTTGCATTCACCGTGCTCAATATGGTGATGGCCTTTGCCGGGCAGAAAGACATTTCGGTTTACTTTATTGTCGATGCGATCGCCTTCCTGGTGATCACGCTGCTCTATACCTATCTTAATCCCCGCGCCCGGGGCGCGCTGAACGCCGTCAGTGGCGTGGTGTTCGCCGGCTTCCTGGTGATTGTCGTGCTCAAAGTCATCGAAATCTTGAAATAGCCTTTTGATGGGATCCGAATGTTGAAACTACGCTTCCTAATAATCATCGTACTGCTGGCGGCGTTACTGGGAACGGCTGTCCCGGCGCTCGCGGCTGCCCCCGACGGCCAGCAGAACCCCCAGACGGCGGCCGAGTCGTTCAGCGGGATCGCGCTACTGAACTATTATTCGGATTCACTGGATTACATGATCAAGTTGGACCAGGCGGGAAGTGCCGCCAATCTGGGCAAGATGCCGTTTGCCAACGTTCCCCAAGACCTTGCTGCCGCAACCACCGGCTTTGCCGGTAATGGCACGGCTTTTACCACTTCGATAGTCAACCTCTTCATACTCTGGAACCAACAAAATACCTACATCCAGCAGTACCGGCTGACCGATGCTGCGACATTGTATTCCCAGATCACTAACCAGCTACCACTGGCCCAGCAGCAACTATCGCAAATTGAATCATCAGTTACCGATACCGGAACCTATCTGAATATCGATTCACTGCCGGCCGATAGCGACCTGTCAACGGTTTATAACCAGGTGCTGGCCCAAATTCAGGACCTTACCAGCATGCTAACGCTACTCAGCCGCCCGCTGATACCGGCGCAGCTCAGTTCTTTAACCACCTCTTCCAATCCGACTCCCGGCCAACTGGCTACCCTCCTGAAATCAACCACGCTCGCCCTGACCGTTAACCCCACCA
>Ga0182027_10005704_pt1 | contig 18831 bp, 15 predicted proteins | sample 712E1DmetaG_FD_121300 | JGI IMG/M metagenome (GOLD analysis project Ga0182027, IMG submission 121300) | Permafrost microbial communities from Stordalen Mire, Sweden - 712E1D metaG (Illumina Assembly) | ecosystem: Environmental > Terrestrial > Soil > Wetlands > Permafrost | place: Sweden...
CACTTCTCCTGTCTCAAATGATTTGACAACGCGCTCCCAGATACGCATGAAATCAGCACGCTTGCGTGATAAGACAAGCTGGCCATCTTTATCTTCAATGCTTTCGAGAAACACTTCAATTTCATCGCCAATCTTGAGTTCTTTAATTTTCGGGAACTCACTGACTGGCACGTTGCCTTCCGATTTGAAACCAATATCAACTGCAACATTGGAATCGCCAATGTGAACGACGCGCCCTTTGACGATTTCACCGGCATTGATTTTGCCCATGGTGCCGGAATACAGCTGCTCAAGTTGTTTGTATTCTTCTTCTGAATACCCGCTTTCCTCGAACTTTTCCGCGGAACTTTTTGTATCTGACATGCAACCTCCAAAAACTGCTTCCCGTGTTAGCGGGAATAACCGAGTGACGCTTTCTTCGATGCCAGCCCTTTTACATCGTCGATGTACGCACTGCGGCGATTATCTTGTGTGTGATGAGTTCGTTAGTTCAAGCTGGCTGTTCTTGTATTTTTGAATTTGAAATGTTCTGCATCGTTTCAATTTTTTCTTTTACCTTCTCCATCAACCATTGCGGAGTTGATGTTGCGCCGGTGATTCCGACACTTTCAATCCCCACGAACCATTCTGGTTGAAGCTCCTGAACATCCTCGATGAATTGAAGACGGGAATTTACTGACTTCACAATTTCATATAACACCTTACCATTTGAACTGTGTCTGCCTGCGACGAAAATAATAAGGTCGTTCTCTGCTGCAAATTCCCGGATTTTCTTTTCTCGCCCAAACACCTGGCCGCAAATTGTATCTTTTGCAAGAAATTCAGTTGCAAGCTCTTCCATAGAACCGACTACCAACTCTTTTATTCTTTTCGATAATTCTTCTTTGATGGAATAGAAAGTTGGTTTGTCCATCGTTGTTTGAGAAAACAAAACAGTTTTCCGATCCATCTTCACTTTATCAATTTCATCCAGCGATTTTATGACTATTGCTTCCCCGTTGGTCTGGCCTACAAGACCGATAACTTCTGCATGCTCAATCTTACCGAAAATGACTACCTGAAATCCGTCATCATAGAACCGTCGAATCCGTTCCTGCACTTTGCCAACCACCGGACATGTCGCATCAATGAAAGTAATGCCAAGTTCCTGTGCGCGTTTATATGTCTCCGGCGGCTCACCATGAGCACGAATCAAGATCTTTGCTCCCCGGAGTTTTGGCAAATCGGCGTGGGTCACTGTTTCCAGCCCTTCAGACCGCAACCGTTCAATCTCCACGGGATTGTGAATGATATCACCCAATGAATAAAGCTTTTCACCGGTTGCAAGTTCTTTCTCTGCAATATCCACAGTTCGTACAACTCCCCAGCAGAATCCGGAAGATTTATCGACTGTTACTTTCATGCGTATACTTTTTCCTGAATAATTTCCTTTGCACGTCCCAATATGAAATCGACTTGTTCTTCAATAGTTAAATTGGAGGTATCTAATTCAATTGCATCCGGAGCTTTTCGAAGCGGACTCGCTTCACGGGTCGAATCCTTTTGATCACGCGCATCAATTTCTTTTACCAAATCATCCTGTTCCGCTTCTATTCCCACCAGAGCAAGGTCATTTTTTCGCCGTCGGGCTCGTTCTTCAACACTTGCGATCATAAATATTTTTAATTCTGCTTTTGGCAGAACAACTGTACCGATATCGCGTCCTTCCAAGACCACACCGCCGCTTGCTGCCATCTTTTGCTGCGCTTGCACCATGACCTCGCGGACACCTTTATAACTGCTTACAGTACTGACGGAACGGTTCACCTGTTGTGTTCTAATTCGTTTCGTTACTTCCGTGCCGTCTAAGAAAACCTTCGTCGTGCCATCCTTCACTTCCAGCTGAATGGTACTTATCTGGGAGAGATGCACAATTTCTTTCTTATCACTCAAATCAATATTTTCGTCTAGCGCCTTCAGCGTAAGAGCACGATACATTGCACCTGTATCAATATGAAGATAACCCAACTTATGAGCCACTAACTTTGCTGTGGTGCTTTTACCAGAGGCGGCTGGTCCATCGATTGCAATGGTTATCTTCTTCGGCTCATTTTTATGCATCATTTTGATTTATAATATACAGAATAAAACATTGGAGAGCAATGAAGAATTCCCATCGCTTTAATGGTTGAACATCAACAATTTAAATAATCAGGTCGTAAATAAGATATCAGCCTTTAAAAGTCCATAAATGAGAGTGATTTGAAACAGTAGTTAGTTGTCATCGAGCTTCTTAGTTTTTGCTGTCATAAAATTTTTCCGCACTTCTAGCAACTCATAAAACTATACAAGACAAGCTAACCTGCGGCACTGCTTTTAAACAGGAACTATGAATTAAGTGCATTGACTTAAAGGTACCGTCAAGTTTTGAATACCTCCCATTTACCATTTACCATCTGCCATTTACCTTCTCCCTTCTACTTTCACACCATCAATCTTCGGTCTGCGAAACTGACGAAGCGGTCTGCCGCTATGATTATATGATCATGGACAGCAATACCGATAATCTTCCCTGCCTCCACAAGTTGCTTGGTAATGGCGATATCATCTTGGCTTGGTTCCGGATTGCCGCTGGGATGGTTGTGCACAAAAATAACTGCTGCCGCTGACTGGGTAATCGCTTCGCGAAAACATTCCCGCGGATGTGCAAGTGATGAGCTCAAGATTCCTTTTGTTATCTGTTTTGGTTCAAGAATCCTATTGATGGAGTTTAACGGAAAGACCCAAAATTCTTCCTGGACTAAATCCCTGAACTTCGCCCCAAATTGCTGAACAATATCTTCCGGCGATTGGATGGTGAGCCGCTCCTTCCTTTTCATTTCCGGCAAGCGTTTCGCAAGTTCAAACGCGGCAACAATTGCTATAGCCCGGCTTTCCCCGATCCCGGTTTTTTTAATTTCTTCAACAGAGAACATGGATATTTCGCGGAGTGTTTTATCCCCGGCAAAAAGGCGGCGCGCAAGATCGACGGCAGTGACACCCTTGGTCCCCATGCGAATAAGAATAGCAAGCAGTTCGGCATCGCTTAAATTGCCGGCTCCGCGATGCAAAAGTTTTTCTCTTGGACGTTCATCAATAGGCCACGAAGTAATCGGAACATGATAAAACGTGGGCTCCGATACCTGTGTTTTTTCATGAGTTTGTTTCAACAGTTACTTCCCTAAAGTAGCGAGATCAATTTTCCCGATATGAAGAATCTGTCGTCCTTTATACTGCAGCACACTCAAGCACGTATTGACACGATTCTTCGAAAAAGAAATTTGAGAATGCAATCCTTCAAAACCCTCTACGTTTGCAAGTGCTCCGGCAATATCTTTCCGCCTTGATTGTCCTTGCGACACTACCAGCAGAATCATCTTCGCCACATCATAACCGTACAATGCATTTGTGCCCGGAGTTTTATTGTTGTTCGCTAACCGATACTTTGCTTCAAAAGTCCTGTAAAGTTCGCTTGTGTAGTCAGGATACGAATCTGCAAAAAACATCACGCCATCAGTGTACTGACGATTCTGATCAAGTGCCGCTACGTCATTCCAATCTCCTGTGCCAAGAATCTGTGCTTGAATGTTAAAATATTTTATATGTGAACTCACAATGGGAATTTCTTCCGAGCTTGCAATCGGAACAAAGAGAGCATCGATTGTCCTTACCGGCAACCCGAGACTATCATATTTCATATGTTCAAGATGCATAGGGATTTTGAGTGAGTCGGCAATCCGACGTCCTCTGCTGCCGAACAACAAGGTGACAGGCGCTGTCAGCCCACGCTCAATAAGCGAATCCAGCATGTGCTGATTCACACCCCACTTGAGTAGTTTATTTAACTCCGATTGCCGCATCTTTGCACTAAAATCAATCGTTGGCACCTCAAGTATCTCCAGCGCCGTTCGTCTCATGGTTGTGAGTTCGTTCCGTAAATCCACCGAACCTGCCGCGTACCATTGCACATCAATCATCTCTCCGCCCAAAGATCTAACTTCTGCAATGAATGATTCAGCCAGCTGTTTCCCTACTATATCAGTCGGTGCGAGTACAGCAAACGTCCGGGCACCGAGTGTCTTGTAAGCGAACGCCGCCGCATCAGCTCCTCGAGTATGATAATCCGGATTTGCTTGAAAGATGTATGAGCCGATAGCCGCAATGCCGTCTGCAGTTGCAGTCGGCGTGATCAGCGGAACACCGCGCTCGTTCGCAATTCCGGCGCAAGCAAAAACTTCATTGCTTAAAATCGGTCCTATGATCGCTGCAACCTTTTCGTCAGAGCATAAATTTTCTACCAACCGTGCGGCGACACTGGGATCCCGTTCGGTATCTCGAACTTCAAGAGATATTTTTACTGGCACTTTTTGATTGTATTCTTCAACTGCGAGTTGAATGCCATCAAGAAATTCTACACCCAATGTTCGCGTTAACGGATTTTCTGCTTTCAGCATCAAAGGCAGCGCCACGCCAATCTTTATTCCACGGTTTTCCATTTGCTCCAAGAGTGCGAGTGCAGCACGAACATATTTTATATTTGGCGGCAGTAATGCTATTGCGCGCAGCATTTTTTCCGCTGTTGCTATATCTCCTATGCGGAAAAGTTTATCTGCAATCCGTATAGTGACAAGCGATTTCATCTCATCGTTTTTTGCTTCCGCCTGAAGTCGCTGCAATTCGGGAAGAGTGAGATATGTAGACGTCAGCAATTCTGCTAATTTCTCAGGGCGCGCTGTCAATTGTTTTTCATGCGATGTTTGAAGTACTGCAATACATTCTGACGCCGCATCTTCATAACGTCCCGTGCGAAAATAATCAAGCGCAAGAGTATAGTGTGCATCGTCGAGGTAGGTCGACTGAGGATACAGGTCAATCATATTTTTCAAATATCGGATAGATTCCCGATAATCCTTCAGTTCATAAAACGCTTTTGCACCCATGATAAATGCACCGGTTGTCCGATGGCTTCGGGGATAGTTCTTGATGATGTGAGAGAATAAAACTGAAGCAGTATCGAATTGACCAGCTTCGAATAATTTCATCGCATTGACAAACTCGCTTTCAGCTTCTGGTTTAAATACGATAGTATCCTGCTGAGCTTGAGAGTGCAATTGAATCGAGAAAGCAAACATCACAAAAAGGATTGCCGGAAGAATAATTGATTTTCTCATGTGAACATTCATTGAAGTGCAAAATAGAGTCTGTTATTGATGTTGAAAATACCACATCACGACGTAAGTTGCAATTAAAAATCTCTCTGCATAGATCGCAATCCGACAAAGAATCCAAGGACAGAAAGAAGCAACGATAGTATAACAAGGAGCATACCCGCTATAAGAAATATTCTAGCGTGAAAAATTATGTGCTGAAAATACGCACCAAAATATGCAGACACGGGAACGAGAATAATGATGACAATAATAATAAGATAAAGAAGCGTTGCCAAAAAAGTTAATGTTGCGCCTTGTGTAGAGGCTGCACGAATTGGATTTCGTTCAAGATAATTAGCAAAGAAACCGCCAAATCCAAGGTTTAACGAAACCATCGTAAGGGAAATCCAAAACGCATTGAAGATACCAAACCATAACAACAACGGACGCAGTTCTGTGGTACTGACAAATGGAATGTTGCTGGCAATAGCGATGTATTCTGCAATAGGTAATACCAGCACAAATCCAAGAATATATTTAATGAATAATATTCTCTGTTCTTTCATCGGGCTGCTTCTGAGCGCCCAAAATGTTTGTCCTTCCAATCCAATCATCGGGAAAACAAATCGAAGCGCGAGAGAGCTGATCATAAATCCGCCGAACACAAACATCACGACATATGTCAGCATTTGTACATCTATGATACGCAATTTGAGATTGATTTTGCTGACGCTGATTGCGAACAATCCGGTCAAAATGATCATAACAACAAGATGAATCCATTGACTTGCTTCTCTGATGAATGTAAAAAATTCCTTTTTTATCACTACTTCAATTTGTGAAGAGAAAATACTGTGGGACCTAAAATCCATGAAGTGTCTGTGAGCCGGATCATAAAATTTCTGCGCCGCAGATTGCACTGCTAACGATATTAACCAGCTACGGTAATAGAATCGATTTGCCACGAGGAGAAGAACACCAAACGCCACAACGGTGACAGAAAGAAGAATACCTGCATATGGCAATCCTTTCATTACCTCGCCGCTGGCGATATAAAAGAAAAATTGCGCTATCCAATGATTTGGAAGGTACTGAAGATAGCCCGGGGCTGCATGCGATAGATACGCATCAACATGAGGATAATACCGATTGACATTTTCTACCAACGTAATTGGATTGGATGAATTAAAGAATAAGTAGATGAAAAAGAAATAAAGCGCAAAAAGTCCAGCCATGACCTTACGGAATCCAATTCTGCCGGCAAGCTTCATAATTGCCATAAGGATGAGAACGGCAAGACATGCAGAAAGAAACATAAACGGAATCATAACGAAGAGCATAACTCCGGCAAAAAAGTACCACGGATATCCGAAGTAACTGCCGTAACCAAGCAACGCCATGAATGTAATAACGAAGAGCGTTGTTGAGCTGTAAAAAAAGTTATCAAAGAATTTTAGAATAAAGATCGTAGTAAACGGGACCGGTTTTGTAAGCAGAAAACTCACTTCGGAAGAACGGTACAGCGTAGAGTACGAAACAATTATGTTGCCGAGATTGACTGCAACAAAAAGCACGAAGAGCAGCAGCGAGATAAACGTAGGGTACAAGTAAAGACCTGTGTGTGTATGTTCCAGCATGAAGCGGGTCGCTGAATACGCAAAGGTGTAAGCACCGTAAGCAAATCCGCAAAAGACAACAGATGATGCGACACCGCGTACAATGGACACAGCACGTTTATCAAATGCAGTTTTAAAGAACGAAAGAAGTTTGTAGTGAAAGATGTGAGAAAACATGCGCCCTACTGTTTGGTAACTTCCAGGAAGACGGATTCGAACTTCCCGTCATACCGTGCTTTGTCTATCGCAAGCTGCTCCCGTGTATCACAGAATGCTAATTTCCCGTTATTGATAATGCCTATCCGATCGCAAAGTTCTTCAGCGACCGGCAGACTGTGTGTGGACATTAAAATAGAGACGCCGTTCCTTGATTGCAAATGCAGCGTATCCCGTACTATTTTCGCACTGCGAGGATCCAGTCCTATCATCGGTTCATCGATAATAATTGCTTTGGGATAATGAAGAAGCGCCGCAGCGATTGTGATCCGCTGTTTCATACCCTGCGAATAATCTTCTGTCCGTTTATCCACCCACATGCCGATTTCAAAATGATCAATGAGTTCGGCAACGCGGTCATGCATCGTCGATTTTGGGATCTTGAATAATCCGCCAATGAAGTAAAGAAATTCCCGGCCCGTGAGTTTTTCATATAAAAAAGGAATATCCGGCACATACGCAATGGACTGTTTTGCTTCCATCGGCTGTTTGACAATATCGTAACCGTTCACAAGGATACTGCCTGATGTCGGAGCAAACAAGCCAACAATCATTTTAATGGTAGTAGTTTTTCCTGCGCCATTCGGTCCGAGGAATCCAAAAAACTCCCCTTTCGGCACCGTTAATGTCAGATTATCAACTGCTGTAAAGGTGCCAAAATTTTTTGTAACGTTTTTAATTTGAATCATAAGAATTGTTCATCTTCAGTGGTTAGTCATCAGTAACTTTGATCATCTAACATATTCTTTCTCACTTTTTCCTTTTTACCTTTTACTCGTCTTTACTCCCATTCTATTGTCGCCGGCGGTTTTGAACTGACGTCATAGACAACTCGATTGATACCGCGCAATTCATTTGTAATCCTGTTTGAAATATGCGCCAGCACTTCGTTCGGAATTTTTGCCCAATCTGCTGTCATGCCATCCACACTCGTTACTGCACGCAACGCAACAGCATTTTCGTACGTGCGTCCATCGCCCATGACACCAACAGAACGAATCGGAAGAAGAACAACAAACGCCTGCCATATTGCATCGTAGAGATTTGAATGCTTGAGTTCCTGTATAAAAATATCATCTGCTTCACAAAGCAGTGCAAGCTTTTCTCTTGTGATTTCGCCAAGCACGCGTACTGCAAGACCGGGACCCGGAAACGGATGCCGTCCGATTAATTCTGCCGGAACACCAAGCAACCGCCCAATTTCACGCACTTCATCTTTGAAGAGCTCGCGAAACGGTTCTATGAGTTTGAAGTTCATCTTCTCCGGCAATCCGCCGACATTGTGGTGAGATTTGATTGTTACTGACGGACCTTTGAACGACACCGATTCAATCACATCAGGATACAGCGTCCCCTGCGCAAGATATTCAACCGAGCCGCTTACTTTTTTCGCCTCTTCTTCAAATACTTCAATAAATGTCTTGCCGATTATTTTCCTTTTCTTTTCTGGATCGTCCACACCTGCAAGCCTGGAGAGAAATATGTCAGTTGCATCAACATAGGAGAGATTGATATGAAATGTCTCGCGAAACGTTTTGACCACCTGCTCGCTTTCATTCTTCCGCATAAGTCCATTATTGATATGGACGCAATATAGTTGATCGCCAATGGCGCGATGCAGTAAAACTGCAAGCACCGACGAATCGACGCCACCGCTCAGTGCACATAATACTTTTGCCGATCCGACCTTTGCACGAATTTCTTTTTCCGCTTGCTCAACAAACGATGCCGGTGTCCAGCTGCCCTTCGCTCCGCAGATTCTAAATAAAAAATTTGCAAGGACTTTCTTCCCGTCCGGTGTGTGCACTACTTCCGGATGAAATTGCACACCGAACATTTTTTTCTTCGAGTTCCGGATTGCGCATATTGGTGCGTTATGAGAATGCGCAATCGGTTCAAATCCATCCGGCAGCTGACTGAGTGCGTCACCATGACTCATCCATACTGACGTATGCGCATCAAGTCCGGCGAAGAGATCACTATGATTATCTATCAGTAAATCTGCTTTGCCGTACTCGCGGCGGGCGGCAGAATTGACTGCACCACCAAATCTATCCGCAAAAAGCTGGAGGCCATAACAAATTCCGAGAATCGGAATTCCAAGCTCGAAAATACGTGGATCAGGTTTCGGTGCATCTTTTTCATAGACACTCATCGGGCCGCCCGACAAGATAATACCGACCGGCTGAAGCTGCTGTATTTCTTCGATGGAATAATGAAATGAGTGGATTTCAGAATAGACTCCTAACTCACGCACCCGCCGTGCAATGAGCTGTGTATATTGAGATCCGAAATCAAGGACGAGAAGAGATTGTGTGTGTTCCATAAAGTAATATATGAAAAAGTCATGTGCCGTTCAAAATCACAACTCTTCCAAATGTGGCAGAAGATTCGTATCTTATTCAAACAAATATTTCTAAAGAAAAAAATAGAGAATAGTTTATGGGCAGAATATATGAAACAAGAAAGTATGTGATGTTCGCGCGCTTTGCACGAATGTCGAAAGCATTTAACAGAATCGGACGCGAAATAAACGTTGCAGTCAAAATGGGCGGACCTGATCCGAAAGGCAACCCGCGGCTCCGTATCGCCATACAAAACGCAAAAAGCGTCAACATGCCGAAGGATCGCGTTGAAGCCGCTATCAAACGTGCATCGGACAAAGACACAACCGGTTATGAAGAAATTGTTTATGAAGGGTATGCTCCGCATGGAATCGGTATCGTTGTTGAATGCACGACCGACAACCCGACACGCACTGTTGCAAACGTCCGGCATTATTTAACCAAAGGCGGCGGATCACTTGGTTCATCTGGATCTCTTATGTTTATGTTCGAGCGCAAAGGACTTATCCGCATCCCAGCGTCTGCGGTTCCTGATATTGATGAATTCGAATTAGAACTCATCGACCACGGCCTTGACGATCTTTCTCAACACGAGCAAGAGTTGCTTATTTATACTTCATTTCAAGATTACGGCAAGATGTTAAAATACTTTGAAGAAAAAGGGATTGAGGTCAAAAGCTCCGAACTTCAATATCTTCCCGCAACAACAAAAGAATTATCTGAAGAACAGGCAAAAGAAGTTAGGGAATTGATTGATAGAATAGAGGAAGACGATGACGTGCAGTCGGTCTTCCACAATATGGGATAGAGATTCTTTGGAATTTTATTGTTCCGCTTTAGATGATTTTTGCATGAAATCCGCTTTCGTTACTTAGGGATTAAATTAACGCAAATCCGACTTCTGTGTACTAAAAAACGAACAGAATGAGCGGGGGAATAGACAATTCGTTCAGCCTTTCAGCTGTTATACCTCAAGATTTTTTATTTTTCGTGGCACATCGCATGTAATAAGACAGTTAGTCCAAATAGACAACTTTCGAGGTATGTTACGAAACAATTATTTTTTTTCCTCTCTCTTTTCAGTACCGCATTTGTACTGAGTCCAAAATCTCTAGCAACACCTGATCCCCGTATGGTCGATGCAGGAAGTCAATTCGGATTTTTCTATTCCTCGCTTGCACCGCACGGTGAGTGGATTGAAGTTGAATCTGGAACTCGTGTTTGGCGGCCTTTTCACATTCCGCATCAGTGGCGTCCGTATCTTATCGGACGCTGGGTATGGACTGATGAGTATGGATGGTATTGGATGTCCGATGAATCATTTGGTTGGATAACGTACCATTACGGACGCTGGTATTATGATGATTATTACGGCTGGGTCTGGATGCCTGATGATGTCTGGGCTCCAGCATGGGTCGAGTGGCGTTATGATGAAAACTACATTGGCTGGGCTCCGTTACCACCCTATGCAACATTCTATATGACATTTGGAATTCGGTTCACAACTCATTGGGCAGCACCTGCAAATTATTGGAACATCGTTCGGTACAATCGTTTCGGAACTGTCAATCGCTATGGCAATACGGCGCCGGAAGAATATGCGAGGCGCCTTATTCATACTGGCCGAACCGGATCGCAATATGGAATTGACCACGAACGTATTATCAATCGTGGAGTTGACAGAACCCTCATCGAACATCGCGGGAATGTCCTGCTCACGAGAATGGAAGTGAGAGAAATCCGTGAACATGCTGGCGAACGAGTTACACGCTCAAATGACAACCCGCGCTTAGAACGTATCGAAGTTTATCGCCCCACACGGGATGAGATACAGCGCAACGCAAAACGCATGGAAGCCCGGCAAGGTGAACGAAATCTTTCACTCGACATGAATAAAGTCGAGCGACCGCGAATCGAATCTCGCAACCCTTCTGACGAACGTATTCCACGCAGCGAAACGAGAAATACCGAGCCGCGATATGAATCCGAAGTATCAAGGAAAATACTGCAAGAAGAACAATCACGTGATCGCACTGTGTACGTGCAAGAGCAGCAAACAAAACATGAAAGACAGGAAATGCGCCGCGAACTTATCCAGCGACACGAGCGCCAACAAAATCCTGGACCGCCCGTTATTCACAAGGAACAGCATCAGCGAATAGAACAAAGAAGAGAGAATCCCCTGATCACTCATCCCAGCAAACCGATTCAAGAAAAACGACCAGAAAATAAAAGCGAACGGTGAAAAGTAAGGATATTCATTCAATACAATTCATCATAGATGCATGAATGAGACAAGAATATTTTAGAGAATCTGCAACTTTTTATATGTTCCTGCTTCTCTGGATTCCCTCATAAGTAAAGGTCAAAAATCAGAACGGTTGTCAAAGTGTATAATGGTACGTGCGGAAATTGCTTCGTATTCCTGTTATTGAACTTTAAATTTTACTCACACTGCACCTCTACTCGCTAAGATTCTTGCAGTTTGTTTCCCTGCCGACATGTCCGCCAAAAAACAATGTGAAGCAAATTTTCTTTGTAACCTAAGCGAACTAACTTGTAAAATTACTGCGGAATAGTACGTGAACTATCCTTCAGCCGCAGGAGAGGTCTTTGAGGTATCAAGAGACCCTGTTTCAGAGTATCAAGTTTTCCCGGATCCGTTTTTTCTTTAACGGACTTATGCTCTTTAAGCTTTTGCTGAGGTTCTTGTTTCTTTAGTTTAAATTTTTGAGTGCCTGAAGTATCTGATAGTGCTGGCATGGAGTTTTTTCCCTGCGTAACATTTCCCATTAGTATACAGCAAGCGAACCCAAAAACCAGTCCGGTGACAAATAGTTTATTCATAAAATTATTCTCCGGCGTGTGTTCATGAAATGTATCATTTAATGAGACTGTGCAGAACTAGTAATTCCAAACAAGTCATATGGTTGTTTACTGAAAGTTGCATTAAACAAAAAGATTGCAAGGAACATGTATACAATAAATCCCAAAACAATAAATATCTGAGCTTTGGATATTTTTTGAATTTCCTGTTTCGATTTTACTTCACAAACCTCACCAGGGCAGTATTGAGCTTTTTCTTTATAAAACATTGAATAAAATTTACAACCTAAACAAATACCAAACGCCGATTCAAAGAATAAGAATACGAGGCAAACAAGACAGATAATACCAGTTATAGGGCTATATGCATTTACGATCACAAGAAAAATGAACATGATAGCTGCCAAGACTACACCTATGATCCAGGCAAACTTTTTTTGCTGGGCCCCAACATATTCGGGGATTTGATTCCTGACAATCAATCGCCCCAGTATTAACGTAGGAGAATATTTAGGATTTACAAAGACGCGTATTAAAAAATCTGTAAGGAAGAAGGAAATAACATACTTTATCATTATAAAATATTGCTTAAATATAACTAGCATTAAAGACATAAAGACAAATAAAAATAATATTCCTGCCGAAGCTCTTATTTCTCTTTCATTGAGAACAGGGATATTATATCCTTCCACATCTTCCCCAAACTTTATTATGTTATTCATTTTACACTCCTTTTTTTACACTTATGGATTACGCATTGATATCTGGGTTAGTTACATTAAAGTTTTTATTATTTTTGTAATTGAGGGTACACCCTGTAACTACGCCATCAGATTATTATGCTTTTTTCAATAACCCTTTTATCCATTGGATGCATTCAACTTCAGCCACAATGGACCAGGAATGCGGATGTCTTTGCCCGTTAATTCTATATCCTGTTTGATATGACTGCATAAACTCTCCTTTAATATTGCACATAAGTAGTAATCGTTTTATCAATTCAGATGTGATAAGATCATTATCATCACTCACAGACTGAGTGCTGTTATTCAAACGCCATGTATAACGCAGTGAGCTCATTCATATTTTGTATCATGCTTCGTGTGACACAATTATTTGGACAAGCCGACTTAACGCCTGGTTAGTCGGCAAAAATATTATTCTACTTCATTTATTATTTGTATGTCCATCCACATGAAGGACAATGATCGAGTCCTTCGGGTATTGTCTTTCCGCAAGACATACATTCACTTGTCCCAGAAAGTTTATCTGGATCCTTTTCAGGAACGACGTTTTCCCCAGACTTTTCCGATGAAAGCGTAGATACAGACATTTCTGTAGGGAGTGAAGAAGCAAACAAGTGAATAAAACCGCATTTACTACACGTAAATACATCGACAGAGTTGCTCATCCCATCAAGTCCCAGAAAATTCAGTCCATCCTTACTTGGATTGTTCTTGCTTGAATAAAACTGATCAAATTCACATTGGTTGCATACTAACATTGCATCATTTATAAATATTTGTTCGGGATCTTTAGTTTTCATACTTAGTAATACCTTTTTGATATAAAAAACATGTAATGTAATTCTCGATCTTCACATTTACCACCTAACGAATCATCGCTCCGCTCAACGAATGGCACATAAGTAAGTCTCGGTTCCACATATTGAGCGCACTACCAATCCGGGTTTGCTGTAGAGAACAACGCACGGGGCGCACACATTGTCATTAATTCATGGTGCTCCTCAGGGAGGTACGAAACATTGTCATGGGAAAATTGCTGCATCGAATTCATATACCAATTATAATCTGTATTATCTATACATTTCACGCTACCGGCAGGCTCGGAATGATAGTGGCTGGTATTTAATTGTATTATTGCCTAATCATATCCAATAAAAAAACATCATTCTCTCGGATGTCCAGTACTTTCACAAATGCTCTATCGGTTTCCACCTGTATCATTTCATGAGAAACAGGAGAACCATCATTCAATTTCTTTATATGCTCAACTTGCTGTTTCGTAAGTTGATTTGGCTTGTTCATCGTAAGATACATGGAGTATGGGTCATTCGTATGATACCCCACTTTATAGATTGCAAGCGCATAGGTTCCTTCCGGAATTCTTGATATACTTATCTTCACTTTTCCCTTCGATCTTGCCGGCAGATCCCGAATATAATACACTTGATTATTCACTGAATCACCGGGATGTGTGTTCGTGAAATCCCATAGAAGGACTTGAATGCCGCCGTTTGCATTTTTACATGCCCAAGAGGATGTATCAGTATTAACCAGTTCTTTGTTGCCAAGCATATTCATGAACTTGAAAGAATAGAAGGCAGGTTTATTGATAGCCTGATAGTTCAGCAATCCAAACCCTCCGTGAAAAGGTGTAAAGCGCGGTCCAGGTTCTTCAAAAATATCAGTGAATACCCAGTATGACATGGAATTCGGTGCATTTCCGACTTGCTTAATTTTTTCCAGTACATAAGCAGCCTGATGATAGCTGTCGTGAATGGGATCGAAAGGCGTATAAGATGAGCTCCATTCGGTATAATGCAATTCTAAGTTTGGCATTGAAGAGCTTGTAATTTCTTTACGGGAACGGAGAACATCTCCGCTAACGCTCATAGGATTTTTGTCAAGGACTGTACCTGCATTTCCAAATTCATCGAGATATCCTTGTTTGACTCCATAAGAATGGGTACTGATAAAATCCAGAGGGAGATCATTTTTACTACAGAAGTCAATCATTTCAGGCACCCAAGCGGCTCCGGCAGTAGCAGGTCCACCAACCCGGAATTCCTTGTTGACACTCTTTATGGCTTTCACGCTATGCATATATAATTTGAAGTATTCCTCTTGCGTTCCCGCCCAGAATCCGCTCAGGTTAGGCTCGTTCCACACTTCAAAATACCAGGTCTTTACTTCATCAGTACCATAGCGTTCAGTGAAATGAAGTGTAAGAGTGCGTATGAAGTCTTCCCACTTTTTATAATCCTTAGGCGGTGTAACGTTTCCCTTCCACCAGAAAATACTTTGAGTGCCACTGGCGAGCGCATTTGGCATGAAGCCTAATTCGACAAAAGGTTTCATCCCGATACTCAGAAGGTAATCATATAAAACATCGATGTACTGAAAATTATATTCCGGATTTCCCTTTTTATCTTCTCTGTACACACCCATATCGTCAGTTAATAGTCCATGCATACGGATATACTTAAAATCGCATTCCTTCTTTACATAGGCTAACTGTTGCTGCCAATCCGCTCGTAATCCTTCATTGGCACGGCCAGCACCAATGCATTCTTTAAACATTGTATTAAATGTTCCTTTGATTCTATTAAAATCAAGACTGATAACCCGTTCCGGTACTACAGATTTGTTCTTGGAATTGCTTTGTGCAAATGTGGAAGCCTCAAATAGGCATCCGATGATTATTAATACCAAATAAATAATTTTCATATCTCCTCTCGCTTTTGGGTGTTAACATATCTCCATATTGGGCATTAAAAATAATTCTATCGTAAAAGTGCTAGCCATCTTATAGAGGGCATCTTTTTAATATTTACATGGGATTATGAATTATATAATACTGAAGTTCCCGTTCCGGCGCTTTCAATTCGGTGGGAATAGGCAACCGTGAAAAAGTTTGAAAATATAGAACGCATCCATCTCTCCAGGTGATTGCATCTGCATGTTGGATTTTTAGAAGAGCTTGTTCCCTGTCGAATTCATCCTCTTCCACCTTTCCTTTCAAAGAACTCCAAATCTTCTGGATATCCTCAACTCCCTCAACGCCTTTATAATAGTGATAACACAGCTCGTCCCAAAGTGTCTTCCCTGATTTCATCTTATATGTCCATGGAACATGATGAAACCAAAGGAGATCCTTTTCCGGACATGTGCTGAGAGATTCATATTGTTGTGCAACCGGTGGATAATATTGATCGACAGCTGCACTTCCGCTCCGTGTGCGATCAAAGCCAATGCCGATACTATCCGCCCGATGATAGTAAGGAGAATTCCAATCACCATGCGTGGAATTGTTTACCCAAGGTCCGTGATACACGCTCCATCCTCCCAACATATTGAGACCGAGAGGATCGCGATAATTGACAACGTTCTCTCTTGAAGCCATCATGATTTTTAGTATTGGATTAATAATTGATGTGTCATTTGAGAAAGTCATTCTAATCCATTCATCCGCTATCTGTTCTGAAGTGATAGAATGATCCCAGCTTAGTCGTCCGAACGCATACCAGTTCGACTGTCCAAATGTATTGCCGGTCCAATTGGATTCTGCATTGATATTGGAAACGCCGGCAATGCCAGTTATCCGGTAGCCATCAAGAGTGCCGTCGATAACTTTTGCAACGGTAGAACCTTTTCCTTTTGCATAGGTGTCGGAATTAAAACACTCTTCCCACATCGGCGCTAAATAGGACAAACCTATATCATGTCCTAAGGCTCCCGGTCCTAAATCCAATTCCATGATCACGGGTGTGTTCGGCATAGCGCCAAATAAAGGGCTGAACGGTTCACGAGGTTGAAAATCGAGTGGGCCATTTTTTACCTGCAGCACTACATTGGATGCAAATTTTCCATCCAGCGGTTTGAAGATATCGTATGCTTCTCGTGCGCGGTCCTTCGGGTTATAGTCGTACACAAAGCATCTCCACATCACAATGCCATTATAGGGACTGAGTGCCTCTGCTAGCATATTGCATCCATCAGCCTGCGACTTATTATAATCCTGCGGTCCGGGCTCACCTTCCGAATTTGCTTTTACAAGAAATCCTCCGAAATCTGGAATAAGCGAATAGATTTCATTGACCTTATTTTTCCACCATTCTTTCACCTGCGGGTCATACGGGTCTGCGGTTTTGATATCTGATAATTTCCTGGGTGCATCAAAATTTGCTGTCAGATACATTCTTATCCCATATGGGCGAAAGACATCTGCGAGTGCGGCAACTTTGCCCAAAAACTCTTGAGTCATAAGAAGCGGTTCAGCATTCACGTTCGTGGGTGCAAGACCATTGATCCCGACGGAGGCATTGGCGCGGGCGTAATCTATGTAGCGCCGCTTTTTATATTGAGGAAGCGTATGCCAGTCCCAAATGGAAAAGCCAGGATACACTCTTGTGCCGTTTAGGTTGTCCCAATGATTCTGCATCCTCAATTTAATTTTTGGAGAAGAAACAATATTGAGAGTTGAAATATCCTGATGTGTTTGAAGCAATTTGAGGAAATGGAAGACGCCATACATCACTCCAATATCCTGGTTTGCAGTAATAACGATTATTTTTTTCCTATTGACTATTAGGTTAGATATAACAAATCCTTCATCGCCGACTTTCATGACATTGCTTATCAGATCGGCATCCTGGAGTAATGGAATATTTTTAACGCTGCCCGCTACAACGATTCCGTTTTCATTCACATTGTTGACTAGCAGAATTGTCGATCCCAGTAAACCATTTAAACCAATCTGGAGTTCATTTCTTGCAGCTTGAATTGTGGCAGATTCACCTTTGACCATGGATGCATGAATCAGATTTTTATATTCTTTCAACAATCCCACATCAGAAATCAGGTCATATTTAAGCCAGAGCCTGTAACCGTCATCGGCATATCCGGAATTTACTGCCACGAGTATAAAAGTTATGAACATTATAGAATGGATATTTCTTTTCATTGTTTTACGCGCGCTTAATCTGATCACCGTTAAGAATACGATTTCACCTACTTATTTTTCATAAACAATAAGACACCTTTTTTTTAAGTAACAATATTTTCGAAATCTCTTCTTTTTAATTAGATATGAATGTGATAATACTTGATGGTTCCAGCGTAACTGTAAAACTTCCATTTTGAACAGAAACAATAGTGCCTTTTACACAATTCTTCACACTCGTTGTTGTGTACGGAGTAAAAGAATTTACGCTGCTATTTTGCAAATTGAATGTTTGCACTATTGGTTCTGTGTCGGAATTGGATGCCACAATTATCACTTTGGATAAATCTCCTTTAGCTGCCGTAATCCTTACGCTGCCGCGGGAAGACGTAGACTGAACTATATGATAGCCGGGACGAATGAATCTAGCATATTGAGACATGACATAACCTTTCTTTGTAACGGCACCTTTATTACCAGTATTAAGCGTTCCATCACTAATGGGTCCATAAAATCTTACTAAATACCACCAAACGTAAGGACAATGAAGTTCATCAGAAATAATTCTGGCTTTTGATTCTGCAAAGGATTTTTCATGTTTCCTCTTAGTATTTTATTATGCTATATAAGTTGTCGCTCGAAGTCGGTCAATAATTATTTTATATATTTTTTACTAGTGTCCAACTATAAATTGAATAGATTCAATTGGTTATCGAATTCGTGTTGTTCAAAAACACGTGAAGTATCAGAAAGTGCCTGATAGATAGGCGTTTTCTCAAAGAGTGAAACACTCAAAATCTGTAGAATTGTGTAGAGACTCAGTTCGAGTTTGAGCCGTTTTTTGATAATCGAAACGAGGAGAAAAACAGAGAGAGCGATCCAGATTTGAGTTTTGACAGCATTGATTGATGTACCATAGAAAGCTTTGATTCTCAGATGTTGCTTGATCCATTTGAAAAAGAGTTCGACTTGCCA